>Ga0179587_10000602_pt1 | contig 15139 bp, 14 predicted proteins | sample CZODoug2_1_08_16_FD_185932 | JGI IMG/M metagenome (GOLD analysis project Ga0179587, IMG submission 185932) | Vadose zone soil fungal communities from Angelo Coast Range Reserve, California, USA - CZODoug2_1_08_16fungal | ecosystem: Environmental > Terrestrial > Soil > Vadose zone | place: USA...
CCATGGTGGCCGCATCTACACGATCATTCTGATCGAGCACGACATGCGGGTGGTCTTTCATCTTGCCGACCGAATCACGGTGCTCGATCAGGGGAGCCTGCTCGCCGAGGGCACGGCGGAGGAAATCTCGGGAAACGAAGCCGTGCAAGCCGCCTATCTGGGCAATGCCGCATGACCGCCGCGCTGACGGCCGAGGGGCTGCATACCTTCTACGGCAAGAGCCATATCCTGCACGGTGTCGGTCTCGAGGTCGCCGACGGCAAGATCACGGCCCTGCTCGGCCGCAACGGCGCCGGCAAGACCACGACGTTGCGCAGCCTCATGGGTCTTACACCCGCGCGCGAAGGACGCATCACGATCTTCGGGGTCGAGACGACGCGTTGGCCGACGTTTCGGATTGCCGCGAGCGGCGTCGGCTATGTGCCGGAGGGACGCCGCATCTTCGCCAATCTCAGCGTCGACGAAAATCTGAAAGTTCCGCTACAGCGCGCAGGGCCTTGGACGAGCGAGCGGATTTACCAACTCTTTCCTCGCCTGGCGGAGCGGAAGCAAAATCGCGGCCGCCAGCTTTCCGGCGGAGAGCAGGAAATGCTGTCGATCGGTCGCGCGCTTCTGCTCAATCCCAGGCTCTTGATTCTCGACGAGCCATCGCAGGGCCTGGCCCCGCTCGTGGTACGCGAGGTCTTTCGTGTGATTGCGCAGATGCGCCAGGATGGGATCGCGGTTCTGTTGGTGGAGCAGAACGCCAGGATGAGCTTGGAGATTGCCGACCACGCCTATGTGCTGGATGGCGGCAGCATTGTCTATTCGGGCCCGGCGCAAGAGCTGGCGGCCGACGTGGCACGTGTTCAGGCCCTGGCGGGAGCCAGCGCGGAACAATGGGAGCGCGTGTAGATTTTCAGGAAAAGGCCGTGGGCGTCCTTAGAGCGAAATCGCTTCACATTGAATCGTGATTCCGCTCTAAGCATTTGTTCGGTCGCATGATCTTGTCGGAAAAGTCTGGCAGCTAAGTGCGCTGCTGCCAGGGCTTGAGGTTGCGAACCTCCCATTTGCCTTTGCTGGCGCGGCAGGCTTCGCCTTGCATCCAGGAAGAGCTTCCTTCACGCTCGAAGCTGGCGAGAAAGTCGTGGCAGGTCAGTCCGTCCTCGTTACGAGCGGTCGCGATTGGCGTCACCGTCCCGCGTGTTCCGGTCTGGGGATTCTCCCAGGAAACACTGGCATCCTTGCCGCCCTTGGTCATGACTTCGCTGACCGCCGCCCGGGCGATGATGAGATCGCCTTCCGGCGGCAGATCGGCGACCGGTTTGGCGGGAGCAGCGGGGCGCATCGCGCCGGCCAAGCTTGCATCATCCTTCTTCGCGAACAGGTTATCAAGCTGGTAGGAGAAGCTGCAGCCGCCAACCGACAGCGCCAGCGCAAAAGCGCCCACCGCGCCCGGCAGTCGGCACCATAGGCGCGCCGCCGGGCATCCTCTATAAGAGCCTCTATGAGAGCGCAGAATGGACAAGCGATTTGGCACTCCTGCGACCACCTGGAACTCCGAAATGTCCGAATCAGCTTCGATACAACACCCGGACAGGTTAACGAGCGGTGATTTCACCGAGGCCGACGAGCCCTTGCGGCTGTTTGCCGCCTGGTTCTCGGAAGCAAGCCGCTCCGAGCCCGCCGACCCCAACGCGATGACACTTGCGACCGTCGACCCCGACGGCTTGCCGAACGCCCGGATGGTGCTGCTCAAGGGCTTCGACGAGCAGGGATTCGTATTCTACACGAATTTGGACAGCCAAAAAGGGCGAGAATTGGATGGCATACCGAAAGGTGCTCTGGTCTTTCATTGGAAGAGCTTGAGCCGGCAGGTGCGGCTGCGCGGGCCGGTTGAGCGCGTCGAGGACCAGGTCGCTGACGCTTATTTCGCCACTCGCCCACGGCTTGCCCAAATCGGCGCCTGGGCCAGCAAGCAGTCGGCTCCGCTCGAAAGCCGGATGGCCTTCGAGAAGGCGGTCGCCCTGCACATGGCCAAATTCGCTGTCGGAACGATACCGCGACCGGCGAACTGGTCCGGCTACCGGTTGCTGCCCCAGATCATCGAATTCTGGCAAGATCGACCCTATCGGCTACACGATCGCATCGAGTTCCGCCGCAACGGAGCCGGGGAGCCGTGGAGCAAGACGCGGCTCTATCCCTAATCCACCTTGTTGAACTCGAGGACCCCGATGGCGACGCCCAACGACAACCACCCGCGCCGCGCCCTGCTGCTGACCGGGGCGAGCCGTGGCATTGGCCATGCCACCGTCAAGCGCTTCTCGGCCGCCGGCTGGCGCGTCATCACCTGCTCACGCCATCCGTTTCCCGAAAACTGCCCGTGGGAGGCCGGCCCCGAAGATCACATCCAGGTCGACCTCGCCGATCCGCATGACACGCTGTCGGCGATCGCGGAGATCAAGAATCGGCTCGAGCATGGCGAGTTGCATGCCCTGGTCAACAATGCTGCGATCTCGCCCAAGGCCGCCGGCGGGAGGCGACTGTCCTCCATCGAAACCACAATCGACGTGTGGGATCACGTCTTCCGGGTGAATTTCTTCGCCCCCATCACGCTCGCGCGCGGCTTGGTCGACGAGCTCAGGGCCGCCAAGGGCTCAGTCGTCAATGTGACGTCGATCGCGGGTTCCCGGGTCCATCCGTTCGCCGGTACGGCCTATGCCACCTCGAAGGCGGCATTGGCGTCGCTCACGCGCGAAATGGCGGCCGATTTCGGCCCTCTGGGCATCCGCGTCAACGCTATCGCGCCAGGCGAGATCGACACCCCGATCCTCTCTCCCGGCACCGAAAAAATCGTCGAGCAGATCCCGCTGCATCGGCTCGGCACGCCCGACGAAGTCGCCAAGATCATCTATGTCTTGTGCACGGAGACATCGTCATACGTGAATGGCGCCGAAATTCACATCAATGGCGGCCAGCACGTCTAGAGCAAAATCCCGAAAAGTTGCAGACTTTTCGAACAAAATCATGCGACCGAACAAATGCCTAGAGCGAAATCACGATTCAATCATTCAATCTGAAGCGATTTCGCTTCTAGCGCCGCGGCGTGGCGAACCCACGCGCTGGCCGGGCACAAAAGCGGCCGCGAATGAGGCCGCCCGGCGGATGACCATCAGGCGGCGATTTCGGGGACCATAGCCTTCAGCCATCGATCTGACCGGGGCACAGCACGGGCATGCGGGTTCTTCGCATCGCCCCGGTAGCGCATCGCCGCCGCCACCGCCGATATCCCGATCTTGCCATAGCGGACCTCGAGATTCTGCGCCTCACGGCGGACAGATTGGGTCGATTGGACCATTCTTTTGGACGATTTCATTTAAGTCTCCGGCGGAATTGTTCTGTTTTTCTGGTCATTTGGCAGACGTCCTTGGGGCGGTCATGGAGTACGGCGGAAATGCGCGTTAAATCGTGTCCTAGCGCGACAATTTCGTCGCAATCGAGAGTCCATAATGCGGTGGTCTTCCGTCACCCCCAGATTGGCAACGTCTGGTAAAGTGATCGTTAATATGACCGGCCCAAAGTGTAGGTCGAATCTGGCAACGACCCATTCCGTAGGCAAACCTGAGGGTTTTTCGCAACATACGCGGTCTGATGCGACATTCTTGCAACAGGTTCGGAAGACTATGGGGCTTGGGCCATCGAAGGTCTGGAACTCTCATAGTTCTTTCAGTTAATTGTCGGATGGGTGAATCGAAAAAACCAACGCGCGCCAAAAGCGTAGTCATAAGGGGTAGTTATGGCGGTACGAGGAATAGCCTTTCTGTTGCTGGGTTTGACGCTCGGCGGCTGCATGCAGGCAACTTTGGAGCCCGCTTCGGAGGCGAGCTTCAGCCCCCGCGACAAGAAGCTTTTGGCCAATGTGCCGTACGAAAAGGTAGCCATCCCGGTCGCTTTCCAGCGGTCCATTGTCGACTATCATCGCAAGGAAGCTGCGGGCACGATCGTGGTCGATACGGATGCCCGCTATCTTTACTTTGTGATGCCGGAGGGCAAAGCGATCCGCTACGGCGTGACCGTGGGCGAGGACGCACAGTCCTGGGCCGGTGTCGCCAAGGTCGGCAACATGACGGAATGGCCGGCCTGGGTCCCGACCGAAGGCGAGAAGCAGCGCCTCGGACCGCTTCCTAACTTTGTCGAAGGCGGCCCGGCCAATCCGATGGGCGCGCGCGCCTTGTACCTGTTCCAGGGCAGCAAGGACACGCTGTTCCGCATCCACGGCACCAATCAGCCCGAATATATCGGCGAAGCCATCTCGTCGGGCTGCATCCGCATGACCAACGAGGACGTGATCGATCTCTACAAGCGGGTCAAGGTGGGCACCCCGGTGATCGTGCTCAACTCGCATTTGCGGGTGGCATCCGGCTGAGCGCCCGGCGGCGAAGCCTCGATCGATCAGATCAAGATCAAGCGGCGCCGGTTCTGGCGCCGTTTTCGTTTGGCTTTCGGCTTACCTCGGTCACGCTTGCGCCAGGCGCTCGCGCCGCACCCAATCCAAGGTGCGATCGAGCGCCCGGCCAAGTCGATCGAACAGCTCGTCGATCTCGGCGGGAGTAATGACCAGTGGCGGACAGACCGAAACCGCGTCCCCGGCCAGAAAGCGCACCATCAGGCCTTCCTCCTCGGCAAACCGCACCGCGCGCGGGCCGATGCCGTCGCCCGGCTGGAACGACCGCTTGGAGGCCTTGTCGGCGACGAGCTCGACGGCGCCGATGAGGCCGAGCCCGCGGGCCTCTCCGACCAGGGCGTGCTGCCCGAGCGCCAGGAGCCGCGCCTGGAAATGCGGTGCCTTTTGCGCGGCCACTTCGAGCAGACGGTCGCGCGCGTAGATTTCCAGCGTCTTGAGCGCCACCGCGGCGGCGACCGGATGCCCCGAATAGGTGAAGCCGTGCCCGAAGGTACCGATCTTGCGGCTTTGATCCAGCAGCGCCTGATACATGGGCTCCGGCACCGTCACGGCCGCCATCGGCACATAGCCGGAGGTCAGCGCCTTGGCGACCGAGATCGCGTCGGGCGCAAACCCGAGCGACTGGCACCCGAACGTGGTTCCCAGACGCCCGAAGCCGCAAATCACCTCGTCGGAAATCATGTAGACGTCGTGCCGGCGGCAGACCTCGGTGACCTTTTCGAAATAGGCTCTGGGCGGAACGATCACCCCGCCCGCCCCCATCACGGGCTCGGCAATGAAGGCCGCCACGGTATCCGGCCCTTCCAGCTCGATCATCTGCTCGAGCTCGGCCGCTAGGCGGGTCGCAAATTCCTCCTCGCTCTCGCCCGCCTGAGCAAAACGGTAGTGGTGCGGGCACCCGGTGTGCAGAATGCCGGCCATGGGCAGATCGAAATCGCGCTGGTTGGCGGGAAGCCCGGTGAGCGAGGCCGACGCGATCGTCACCCCATGATAGGCTTTGAGCCGGCTGACGATCTTCTTCTTGCGCGGCCGGCCCAACGCATTGTTCATGTACCAGACGAGCTTGATCTGGGTATCATTCGCCTCCGAGCCGGAATTGCAGAAGAAAACCTTCGAGGTCGGAACCGGCGCGATTTCCTTGAGCTTCTCGGCCAGCTCGATCGCCGGATCATGGCTCTTGGCGCTGAACAGATGGGCGAAGGAGAGCTTGCGCATCTGCGCCGCCGCCGCCTCCACCAGCTCTTCGTTGCCATAACCCAGCGCCGTGCACCACAGCCCCGACATGCCCTCGATATAGGCCTTGCCGTTGCTGTCGTAGACGAAAACGCCCTGGCCGCGTTCGAGGACGAGCGGGCCGCTCTCCCGCACGGTCGCGAGATTGGTATAAGGATGGATAAGGGTCTCGACATCGCGGACGGCAAGATTGCTCAGGGGGGTCATGGAACCGCACTTTCCGATCTGGAGCATTTTCCGACAAGCGCCTGCCCCGGTTCGAATCGGGGGGTGGACGCCGGTCTTGCCGTAGAAAATACGACCACACCATGATTCTAGATCGTCATACTGGCTGCTTGCCGGCTGGTCCGTCAAAGATTCCGTGTCGCCGGCTGCGCGACTCAGCGGGCAACGTTCGGGCGCGCGCGCGGCAGCGGCACCGTGGCCGCAAAGGCTCCGGTCGGCGCATCCTGCGGCTCGCGCACGTCCCATTCGCAGAGGCGAAAGTTGTTCCGGCGCTCGGCGAGATCGACGTGGACGTGATTCTCGTGATAGCCGTCCGAGCCCGGGCCCAGCACGGTCGTGAAGCGCGCGCAGACGCCTCCCCGCAAGCCTTCGCGAAAGTCCTTGGGAACTTGCGGGTCCGTGAGCTCCACCACCTTCCCGTTGGCCAGCTTCAATGAATGGATATCAAGCGCGTTGCCCTTGCCGTGCTCAGAGAGCTTGGCGCCCAAAATCCCGTTGCGGCTGCGGCAATCGAACGAGGCAAGATTGGCGAGGCTCTTGAGCGGAGACCCGAGGTCGAGCGCGCGCGGCGCCGCCTCCTCACGCACCCAGCTCACGATCGCCTCCGCCATGGCGCAGCGAAGTATGGCCGGCGGCGCGATCGCGACCCGGCTCTGGTCCGCCAGGACCACGGCCTCCAGCCGCACTATGTCGGGGGCTCCGCATTCGCCCGGCCCGGTGATCGGCGGCAACGAAGGTGCGATGGCGAGCGCCTCAGTGAGGCGAAGCCGGCAAGCCGTCGGGGCGGTGGCCTCGGGCGCGCTCGGCTCCTCCGTGGACACGGCGGGACGCAGCGGCTCCGGGCGCGACCGTGGTAACGGGATACTTTGCGCGGCTTCGAGGTCGCAAGCAGCCGCAAGCAGGATCGTGATGTACAGGATCGTGACGTAGATGAGTTTCACGCGCGAACTTCCGCCGACACTGCGGCACGATGAGGGCCAGCCAATATGACCCATTTCGATGTCGTCGTCTGCGGGCTCGGCGTCACCGGCAGCGCAGCGCTATATCAGCTCGCTCGCCGCGGCGTGCGGGTGCTCGGCCTGGAGCGCCTCGCGCCCGGTCACGACCGTGGCTCCTCCCACGGCGAAACGCGCGTCATTCGGCTCGGCTATTTCGAGCATCCGTCCTACGTGCCGCTGGTGCGTAGCGCCTACGCGGCGTGGCGCGAGATCGAGACGGCGGCGGGACGGCAGCTCCTGCACGTCACCGGCATTGCGGAGATCGGTCCGCCCGGCGGCACGCTGGTGGCCGGGACCCTGGCGTCCATCGCACGGCACGCCTTGCATCACGAAATCCTGAGGGCGGGCGAGTTGATGCAACGGTTCCCGGCGTTTCGAGTGCCGCCGGATTACGTGGGCGTCCTGCAGCCGGACGGCGGCTTCCTGCTGGCCGAACCGTCGGTCGAGGCGATGGTTGCGCTGGCGCAGGCCAAGGGCGCCGAACTTCGCGTCGGCGAAACCATTTGCGCGATCGCGCCGGCCGCCGACGGCGTGCGGATCGCGACCGATCGCGGCGCGATCGAAGCCGGCGTGGCGATCGTGGCACTGGGCCCATGGGTCGGACCATGGCTCCAGGCCCTGCTCCCGGATCTCCCGGTGCCGATCCGAATCACGCGCCAGGTGATGGCCTGGTTCGAGCCGATTGATCCCTCGCCGCTTGCCCGCGGCCGCCTGCCGGTTTTCCTCATGGAAAGCCGCCATGGGATCCACTACGGCTTTCCGCACGACTTTCCAATCTTGGGTTCGTCCGCCATCAAGGTCGCCAAGCATCACCACGCCGACCAGAGCGTCGAACCCGAGGCCTGCGATCGAACCGTCACCGCCGAGGACGAGAGGCTCATCCGTGCCGCCGTCGCCGAGCACCTGCCGGCCGCGAATGGACGATTGATCAAGGCCAAGACCTGCCTCTATACCGTGACTCCCGACGGCGATTTCATCATCGATCGCCTGCCGGGCGCGCCCCAGATCGTGGTCGCCTCGCCCTGCTCCGGGCACGGCTTCAAGTTCGCGCCTGCGATCGGCGAAATCCTCGCTGATCTCGCGATCACCGGCGCAAGCCTGCACGACATTTCACGCTTCACGCTGGCGCGATTCGGGAGACCCTAGAGCTGTTCCCTGGGCGGCGTGCCAACGGATGCGCTCGTTCATTCAGAATCCTCGGCGATGGGTGCCTATCTTCTTCGACCGCGGCGCGCCATGGTCAATCTCCAAGTAGCCTGTAGCGGCTGCTCGGGTCGATGCTCTCACCAAGCAAACATACCCGATAAGCTGCAGCCCTCTGCTCGGCAGCCACATCGGGCCGCATCCGACCGATAGCGGTGCACAAGCCAGGACATCGCAGCGACCGAGAGCCTCTCGTAGTGTTTGGTCGGCGCGACGTTTGGGGTCGGCATCGGCGCTCGCTCCCAGGCTATCTTTGAATGGATTCCATTCTGGCAGTCATGGCATAATATGCCGCAGGCGTTTCACACGGAGGACGGCATGCTTTACCGAAGCCTGATCGGGGCGACCGCGCTTGTTGCGACCTGGATGACAGGTAGCGCGCAAGCGCAGGACATGTCGAAACTCCCGGACTGGTCCGGCCAGTGGAAGAACACCAGCGGTATTCAGTGGGATCAAACCAAGCCGCTCGGCCGCGCCCAGCAGGCTCCGCTGACGCCGGAGTACCAAGCGCGCTACGAGGCCAATCTGGCGGATCAGGCCGCCGGCGGCTTGGGTGACGACCCGACCGGTCAGTGCATCCCGCACGGCATGCCGCGGGTCATGACCGTGGTCTATCCCATGGAAATCGTCGTCACCCCGAAGACCACCTATATCCTGACCGATTACACCATACCGCGGCGCGTGTTCACCGACGGACGGGACTGGCCCGCGGAGATGGACCAGAATTTCAACGGCCTCTCGATCGGCCGATGGACCGACGCGGATAGCGATGGCCGCTATACGACGCTCGAGGTCGAGACGCGCGGCTTCAAGGGTCCGCGCACCTTCGAAGCCAGCGGCCTGCGTCTCCACGACGACAATCAGACGGTGATCAAGGAGCGCGTTTCCCTCGACAAGACCGACAGAAACATCCTCCTCGACGAGATCACGGTGATCGACCACGCGCTGACCCGCCCCTGGACCATCACCAAGAAATACCGTCACGAACCCGATCCGTCCCCGATCTGGCATTTCAACGATTGCGCCGAGGACAATCACCATGTGGTGCTGGGCAAGGACAGCTATTTCATCACCAGCGACGGCATGTTGATGCCAACCAAGAAGGGACAAAGGCCGCCGGACTTGCGCTACTTCCCTGCGGCCGGGAACGGGAAGTAGCCATCAGAGCACGGCGGTCTACTGCTTGTGGGTCACGCTCGTCGGGATGTGATTGAGCTCCTCGCAACCGGTCGCCGTGACGATGACGGTGCCGCCGATATTGACCCGATGGTGGCCGATACAGGCGTTCGGCTCGAAGGCGAATACCATGCCGGGCTGCAGCACCGCTTGCCGCTGACGCACCGCGCTGGCGCCGGCGAAACGCACATCGAGCCGTGCCTGGTCCTGGTTGACCGCGGTGCGGCCCGCCAGAAAATGCGGTCCGAGCGAGTGCACGAGCGGCGTATAGCCCCAGCATCCCGCCGATTTGAGCGGCTCCTCCATGACCGCCACGAGATCCGCGAAGGTCATGCCGGGCTTCATTGCCTTGATGCCGACATCGTATGAGGCACGCGCGACGCGCTCGCATTTCAGGTTTGTGTCGTCCAGGGGATCGAGCGCAACGGTCATCTGCACCTGGACTTCCTGATTGCCGCAAAGCGGCATCAGCTCGGCCTGCATCAGATCGCCGCGCGCGAGGATGCGCGGCGCCTCGCCGCTCGTGGTCCACCGCGGCGGTCCCCACGACAAAGTGTGGGGCCCCGAATTCATGACGATCATCGGGTACCGCAGCCCGATGCCGTGTCGCAACATCTCGCGCGTCGCCTCGGCGAACACCACTTCTTCGCCCACCCCCGGCGCCGCAACCTCGACGATCACGCGGCAGGCCGCCTCGGCGGCGCGCGCGGCGTAGCGGACCTGCGCCAGCTCCTCGTCGCTCTTGACCAGCATCAGATGGCTGAACTCTTCGGAGATGTCCTGCCAGCGCGCTTTGGGCACCGTGGCCACGAGCTCGGCCCAGAAATTGGCCGGAATGGCGCCGTACATCTCGGTCGGCGCCTGCGAACGAAGACCAACGACGCCGAGGCTGCTTTCTGCGAGATGCTTCTCGGCCAGCACCTCTCCTACGCCGGCACCGCTTGTCGCGACCCGATAGTCAGCCACCCACAGGGTCGACCCGCGCTCCTGCGACCAGCGCGCGCGCATCACCCGCAGATGAGCCCAGGTGATAACGACCGGATCACCTTCGAGCGGAAAGATGACGCAACCTTCATTGTAGTCGTCGCTGATATAGGTCTCGTACATCTCACGGGATCGAAATCCCGCGACCAGAAGTCCCTCGAATCCGCGCTCGCACATGAGATGGCGCACCCGCTCCCAGCGGCGATCGCGTTCGGCAAGCGATAGGATTGGTGGCTGCATGGGGCCTCTCGGGGACAAGGGCGAATAACGAATGGCAAATAGCGAGTGGGGAGTGGGGAGTAGTAGACAGCCGACCGCCGGAGCTACTCGCTATTCGCTCACTCCGCCTTGATGTTTGCCGCCCGGATCACCCTGCCCCACTTTTCGGTTTCTTCGACAATGATCTTGCCGTATTCGGCTGTCGTCAACGGTGCCGTCACACTGCCCAGATCGGCGAATTTCGACTTGAGCTTTGGATCAATCAGACCGGCATTAATCTCTGTGTTGAGCTTCTGGACGATGTCCGCGGGCGTGGCTTTGGGGGCACCCAATCCATTCCGCAGGCTCGCTTCGTACCCGGGCACGAATTCGCCGACGGTCGCGACCTCCGGGAAGGCGGGTGACCGTTCCGCGGTCGTCACCCCGAGCGCGCGCAGCTTGCCGGCCTTGATGAATTCGGCCGCTCCGGCGAGCGCGATGAAATAGACCTGCACCCTGCCGCCGATGAGATCGGTGACCGCGGCCCCGTCGCTGCGATACGGAACGTGCAGCATGTCGACCCCGGCCATCGCCTTGAACAACTCGCCGGCGACGTGGGTCACGGTTCCGGTGCCGCCCGAGGCCATGTTGATCTTGCCGGGATTGGCCTTGGCATAGGCGACGAACTCGGCAACCGTCTTGGCCGAGAACAACGGATTGACGACCATCACAAAAGCGCCGCGGGTCAGGCTGGCGACCGGCGCGATGTCACGGATGAAATTGAAGCGCAGATTGTCGTAGAGCGCCGGATTGGTGAACGCCGCCGTGCTGGCCATGAGCAAGGTGTAGCCGTCGGGGGGCGCATTGACCACTGACTCGGTTGCGAGATTGGTGCCGTTACCCGGCCGATTGTCGATGACAAACGACTGGCCGAGCCGCTCCGACAGCCATTGGCCGATCAAGCGCGCATAGATGTCGAGCCCGGTGCCGGCCGCGAAGCCGACCACGATGCGCACCGGCCGGGTCGGATAGGCTTGTGCCCAAGCCAAGCGCGCGGCGGCCGGGAGGACGGCAGCACTCGCTACCAGATGCAGGAATCGGCGGCGCGGAAGTTTCATCGTGTACCCTTCGCGAAATTAAAGCTATCCCAATTCCCGTTCTGCAAAAAGGTCCGCGCTTCCCGGTTTTCGGTAGCGCGTCATTTGTCCAGCCTGGCGCCCGCCAACAGGGCAACTGCCGCCAGCGAGGTCTGCGCAGCGTTCAGCCCGAGGCGAAAGTCCTTGTCGGAATATGCGGCGTAGCGATCCGTCGGCTGATGATATTGCGGATTCCACCCTGCCCCGATCTGCATCCCTCTTTCATTCTCACGCAGGCTGATCGCCGGAGCCAGGTCCTCGAAATTCGCCGAATCGGTGTTGGTCATGTGATTGCCGACCGCGGCCGGATAGTCGGAGGCGTATCTCTCGTTGCCGTCGCGAAAGTAGAATGCCAGCTTCATGGCCTGGTCCGCAAACCTCGCCCTCGATTGGAACTCGACATTGACGTCGGCCTCTGGCCGCTGCTGCGAATTGACCGTGCCGTCCGGGCGCGGCATGCCATGGTCCCACAGCAACATGTCGTGCTGGATCATCGCCAGCCACCTTGGCTCCGGGTACCGGCCTGATCCGGGCGGATTCTCCTTGCCCTGGAGCGCTGCGCGCTGCTCCACATAGGCACGCGAGCCGTTGAGGCCGGTTTCCTCGTTGTTCCACAGCGCGAACCTGATCGATCGCTCCGTCTTGACGTCGGGACTGCTGAAAATGTGCGCGAGCTCCATCACCAGCGCCGTACCCGACCCATCGTCATCGGCAGCCTCGCCATAGCCGCGCCCATCCATGTGGGCGCCGACGATATACATCTCATCAGGGCGTGTGCTGCCGACTTTCGTGCAATACACCTCCTCGCGCGCGCCCGGTGTCGGGGCTTGGGCGTTTAGCGCCCGCAGGGCGGGATCGGTTTGCGCGTCGAGCCTATTGTTGGGATCCACGGGCAGCGTCATGCCGCGTAATCGCGAACCGCCCAGGCCGGCACGGATCTCCCCGCTGGCGATCGTCGCGCCGGACGAGCTGGCAGCGTTGGTTTGCGGCGGCGGCAGCCGATCAAAGACGTATTTGATGCGCTCGGTATTGGCGCAGCCGTAGCTCCTGAGCTGGGCTTCGATCCAGTCGACCGCCGCCCGGTTCCGGTCCGTGCCCTGCTGCCTGTCCCCGAATTGGGTGAGGCCCTTGATCGTGCTCTTGTATCTCTCGAGGTCGAGGCGGTCCACCAGCACCCCCACCGGATCAGCGAAGCCCGCTTGCGGTTGGGCGTTGACCTCTTCGACAAATGCCGGTGTTCCGAGGCCTACGATGAGGCCGCAAATCGTCCGGCTCGCTCTGTTGATTTGCATGTTGTCCCTCGCGACCAAAGGTGCCCTCGGCAGCTTTTAGGCATTCTCCCGGACTAACTCAACGATGGCACCCGCAAGTCTTGGAGAGCGCAAGTCATGGAGCGGCAGGTCTTGGAGAGGCAGGTCTTGGAGAGGCAAGTCTTGGAGAGGCAAGTTTTGGAGAGGCAAGTCTTGGAGAGGCAAGTCTTGGAGTGCCAGACGCAGCAACAAATTTGTAAGCAAGCCTGTTCTCACCGCATCCGCGGCTGGTTAAGCTCACGTAGCTACAAGCGGTGCGGCGCACGGACTTGGCGCCGGTCCCGCCGCCGGGAGGCTACCATGCTGGGACTGATGCAGGACTGGCCGCTCTTGTGCCATCGCATCATCGATCACGCGGCGTTGAACCACGGATCCCGCCCGGTCCATTCCCGCTCGGTCGAAGGTCCACTGCACACCACCACCTACGGGGCCATCCGCGGCAGCGCGCTCAAAGTCGCCAAGCGCCTCGAGCGGGATGGCATCAGACTCGGCGACCGCGTTGCGACGCTCGCCTGGAACACCTGGCGGCATCTCGAAGCCTGGTACGGCATCTTGGGGATCGGAGCGGTCTATCACACGGTCAACCCCCGCCTGTTCCCCGACCAGATCGCCTGGATCATCAACCACGCCGAGGACCGCGTGCTATTGACCGATCTGACCTTCCTGCCGCTCATCGAGAAGTTGGCGGACCGGCTCGGCACCATCGAACGTTATGTGGTGCTCACCGATGCGGCTCACCTGCCAGCGACCGCGCTGCGCAATGCGGTCGCCTACGAGGAGTGGATCGCCGAGGTCGACGATGACTTCGCCTGGAGGTCGTTCGACGAGAACACCGCCGCCGGCATGTGCTACACCTCTGGCACCACCGGCAACCCGAAGGGCGTCGTCTATTCCCATCGCTCCAATGTGCTGCACGCGCTGGTCATCGCCAGCCGGGACATGTTCGGCGTTTCCTGCCGCGACGTGGTCATGCCGGTGGTGCCGATGTTTCACGCCAATGGCTGGTCGCTGGCACTGACCGCCCCGATGGTCGGCGCGAGCCTGGTGATGCCGGGCAGCAAGCTCGACGGTCCTTCGATCTTCGAGCTGCTGACCAAATACCACGTCACCTGCACGGCGGCGGTGCCGACCGTGTGGCTGGCGCTGCTGGCGCATCTTGAAGCCTCCGGCGGCAGGTTCGAAGATCTGCACCGGGTGGTGATCGGCGGGGCCGCCTGCCCGCGCTCCATGGTCAAGACCTTCCAGGAGGTCTATGGGGTCGAGGTCGTCCATGCCTGGGGCATGACCGAGATGAGCCCGCTCGGCACGCTCTGCTCGATCAAGCCGGAATATGCCGGCCTGAGCGGCGAGGAGCGGCTCGACCTCCAAGCCAAACAGGGCCACGCACCGTTCACAATCGAGATGAAGATCACCGACGATGCCGGCCGCGAGGTCGCCCGCGACGGCAAGGTGAGCGGCCAGCTCAAGGTGCGCGGGCCGGCGGTCGCCAAGGCCTATTTCAAGGACCAGAGCCCGATCCTCGACGCCGACGGCTTCTTCGACACTGGCGACGTGGCGACCATCGATCCGGCCGGCTATATGCAGATCACGGATCGCGCCAAGGACGTCATCAAGTCCGGCGGCGAATGGATTTCATCGATCGAGCTCGAAAACCTCGCTATCAGCCATCCGAAGGTGGCGGAGGCGGCCGTGATCGGTATCCGCCATCCGAAATGGGACGAGCGTCCGTTGCTGGTCGTGGTCCTGCGGCAGGGGCAGTCCGCCAGCAAGGCGGACATATTGGATTTCATGCGCGGGAAGACCGCCAATTGGTGGATGCCCGACGACGTCGTGTTCGTCGAGGAAATCCCCCACACGGCGACTGGAAAAATCCAAAAGACGGCGTTGCGGGAGCAATTCAGCGACTATGTGCTGCCGAGCGCGGACGCGCCGGCCCCAAAGGCAACCGGCCCCATGAAGGCAAAATGAGCGCACCGTGAGACACCATGAGCGCATTCGCCCCATTGCGGGCGGTCCGGCTTGGCATTATCCGTGCCCCCAAGCAGATCCTCGCTCCGCGACGACCGCTCTAGCCCAACTCGAGGAGAACAATGGCGCGCCGCTACACCGTCGCCGATGAGCCGATGTCGCGGCTTGCCACCTGGGCGCGGCGCATGGCGGTGTTCTCGCTGTGCGCGGTTTTCGTCTCAATCATCATCGTGCGCTCCGAATGGCTGGATATCGGTCCCGCCA
>Ga0179587_10000605_pt1 | contig 15119 bp, 10 predicted proteins | sample CZODoug2_1_08_16_FD_185932 | JGI IMG/M metagenome (GOLD analysis project Ga0179587, IMG submission 185932) | Vadose zone soil fungal communities from Angelo Coast Range Reserve, California, USA - CZODoug2_1_08_16fungal | ecosystem: Environmental > Terrestrial > Soil > Vadose zone | place: USA...
CGTCGAACGGGCGAACATGGATGGTCGCCCTGGGCTTGCGCGAAGCAGGGACTGCGCAGTGCACTGGGTATATGGCGGCCCGAGAAGCGCGTACCTATCAAGCCCCCTCCGAGACCGGCACCTATCACGCGATCACCGAATCGCTCGGCCACCATTGCCCCGCAATGCGCTGCGGCGTCGAGATGCCGCAGGGGTGTGGCGTGAGCTCCGCGGCTTCGACGATGAGCACGATGGCCGTGGTGTCGGCTTCGAGCCTGTAGGGTTCGTGACGCTTAAAGACCGCTCCCATACCGCCCGAGAATCGAATCCTTGCGTCGAGGTGGGTGGTGATGGTGATCCGGCCGTGGACGACGAGCAGCGTGGCGGCATGGGAGATGGAGGGTGCCTTTATACTGCCGCCCTGCTCTAGGTGCAGGCAGCTCAAGTGCGTGTCGCCGGTGCCGTCGGCGAGGGGGACAAAGCGGGCGCCCACCGAGTTGAAGTCGGTGAGTTTGTCTGTTGCACCTCGGGTGAAGTGGATGACGTCCATGTGATCCTCCGAGATCACCGAGCGCTGCTCCGGCATGCCGTGGGAAGATAGTTCGCAGAAAGGTCTGTAATGTTTGGACCTGCAGATGGCGCATTTGGGTCGTCGGCCGCGGCCGCGCTGTGCCCACATGTCCACACTATATCGCTCCCAACAATCTGCGGACGCAAGCTCAATAAGTGTTTCGCAATGAGGTTATTAGCCTTATTGCCATACGTAACCGTTACGGTACCTCGATCAACTCCGACCGCCGCCACGTAGTTTCCCGACGGTGGCTGCGCTATGCCCAGTTCCATTAGGTCAAGGGGCCAGGCCTTATTGGCGTTGTACCTCTCCACGACCGCCGATTTCAGTTGGTCCGAATGAATTATCCCTTCCGCAACCTGAGCTCGAATGGTGTAGTTCTGATAGGCAGGAATTGCAATGGCCGCCAATATTCCAATCACAGCGATCATCATAAAAGGTACTATGATCCAGATGATATGACTCGTGTGAGGACCGTTTTCTAGTACCGCAATCTGGGTCGGGCGATCGACAACTTTATGTTGTACCTTTTCGATTTGTGCTTTTACGGTTCGATGATAGAGCGAGTTCGCGTAGATCGGGATAACCACGTATCGGTAACCAAGTATCGCAATGACATAGACGGCATTGCCGATTTCGCGACCGAGAACAGCGCCACAAATACCGCTGAGAACCAATAGTGCGAGAGGTATTAGCAAACAATAGATGGCCCAATACCCGTACATCCGCCGATATAAAAACCAGTAAAAGGATACGAACAGAGCGGGCCAGTTCCAGGAAATCTTGGACGATCCCGGCTGATCGAACCGCATAAATTTAGGTGCGTAAAAATTCGCCTTCTTGGGGCCGACAACTGCGCGATACAGTGCTTCCCTATCGGCGTCTAAGTTAACTTCCATGTTCATTCACTCTTTTGTTCGTTGAGGGGCTATGCGACAGGGAAATCGTGGCTTGATCAATCCCAACCCGGGACATTTGATGGGCAGTTTGACTGTTTAGAGCCGGGTGGTCAAACATCGCTTCGCGCTATAAAACTACTGAATTGTCGCGCAGATTCGGTGAAACGCACGATGAGGATCGCCGGACCCGTCATCCACTTAGTAGGCGAACGCAGAGGTGACGCCTATTCCCTTTCGCCTAGCATGCGGTATGGCGAAGAACGATAAGCACGTGAATAACCTGCTCGATGCGCTGGTTTGGATGCGGCGTAAAGCAAAACGACGACAACCGGTGGATGATCTCGTCGATGCGCTTATCAAGATGCGGCGCAAGGCGAAGAAAAAGTTAGTGTCCTGAGTCAGAAGTTCGCTGGCATTCGACCGCCGCTGCATTGCGCTGCGCATTCCCTGCCTCGCGCAAGCCCTGGGTGGCCATTCATGGCCACCCGTTCGACGCATGCGTCGCACCCCCGTCCGCGGCGTTGCTCCTCCCTTAAATACCTTCGGGTATTCGCGGTCGCCGCGCCTCGCGGCCCCGGGCGCATCGACGCTCTCGGTGCTCAGCGAACGTCTAACTCAGGACACCAGCTCAACGAAAGTAAACAACAAAAGGCGAGTGAAGTCGAAGAGTTAGAGAGTTCTCCGAGACCAGCACTTCGGTGTGGTCAATTTTTCGTCATGTGAATGTAAGCGGCTGATTCAAAATGAGCATTCCATGACAATCGGAAGTTATGCACAGGGTTATACAGTTGTGTTGTGGACAAGAAAAAAGCAAGAGGAATATTTGGGAGCGTTTTGTGAAGACATCACGGCGGACGGACAACGGTTAGCCCTCCGCAGTCAACGTTAACTGGCGACATCTCGCGCAGGTTCCGACGTCGCACCGGCGCTTGAATAGCCCGGCGCGACATTGAACGCCAACGCGCGCGCGCCGTGCCCGTCGGCCTAATGCCGAACGGCAATCTTTACTTCTTCATATCGGTGGCCTGCGAAGCAACGTAAGTCCATCGACCGTCCCGCCGAATGTACATGTCGGTGTACCTATATTGCCCTTTGCCGGCCCCGGATTGCCATGTCGTTCGGCCTACGACGACTGCTGCGTCGCCGTAGATGCGGACCTGCATCATGTCGATATCGCAGACGGCCGCTTTCTCCGTCTTGACGTCACTCAGCGATTGCGCTTTGCTTTCTACAGTCCCAGTCTGCACGACGTCGGTATAGTCGTCGGCCAGAATTGCGCTGATGGCGGCGGCATCGCTCTTGACGGAGGCACTGCACCAATCCCGCTCAATTTTCATCAACTCCTGTTCGGCCTTTCCTTGATCCGCTGCGACACAGGCTGGCGGCGCAGTGAAGCCGATCACGACGAGCACGTACCCCGTCAGAATTAAGAGCATTTTTCTTGTCATATATCCCCCGTTTGAGTTCTGTGGACCCCTTGATGGAAGCCACAGCCTACGCCATAACCCGACGACGCTCAAAAGTAGCCACTAGAATCACCCAATCCTTGGAGCGCTTCATCTTCGAATCGATACACGTCCATGTCTGATTGGACCAGGGTTTGGCGTTCGCGAAGCCGCTTTAACGCATTCTGCGCCACCGAGCACACGGTGGCAGGCCCTAGGTTCGCCTCGGCTCTGATCGAACTCGAAAGCGCACAAGTGCTGTCGATGAGCTGGGGTCTCGCAAAGGGCCAGTTGGTCGGCTTCGGATCACACAAGTGTTACGGTGTGGTATCCGTTTTAGGAATTCCTATATTTCGAATGCAACGATTACACCGTTGCGGACCTATGGGGAATGACTCCCACCAGGGCTGAGCGTGTTTTCCCCTCTCGAACGAGGCCGCGTTCGTGGGCCTTGGGCACGATAATATACCGGTCGCCGCCGGTGACGCTCCGATTTCCGAGCCGGGCGAAGCTGGTCTTTCTATCGCAAACGAGGAATATCGACCTTGAATCTGCAGTTATCCGGCCTGTCCGCGTTAATCGTCCAAGTCGGCTTCATCGTGGTGTTTTCGGCGCCTGTTTGGCTGGCTGCCAAGATCGTCGGTGCGGGACGCCCTACTCTACTTCGGGCGGCGATGTCCTTGATCGTGGGGGCGATCGGATCCGCGGCGAGCATTTTGCTTGGCGGCGGATTTGCACTGCTCTTGGCGCCGTTGGCGTTTCTGCTGGCATTCAAATATGTGCTGGGGACGTCCTTCTTCGGGGCCATCGGTTTGGCGGTGGTGGCAGTGCTGGGTTATGTGGCGATGGCTCACTTTATTGGGTCGGGGGTTTCGGTGTCTGGCCCTGGGATCGTGACGTAACGCCTTTCACTTCCCCAGTTTGTAGGTCGCTAAGGCGGTGAGCAGTAGACCTATGATGGCGGCGTAGGCGATCCATCGCGATTTCTCGCGGCATGCCCAGTAGAAACAATAGGATCCGACAACCACACCCAGCGGGAGTACGACGCTCTGCCTGGACCGCCAATAAGGGTTGCTAGTTACCACTCCCGACCAGCTGCACGGTTTGAGTGTGCGTTCTCGCGTTATCGGTAACACTCAGTCCCGCCGCACGGCTACCTTTCGCTCCGGGCACGAAATTCAACGAAATCGCGCAATTGGCGCTCGGCGCCAGAGAGCTAGGGCAATTCGGCGTTGCAGTGAAGTCCGCGGCGTTCTTCCCGGTCACCCCAATGCTGTTTATGGCTAGCGGCGTGGTCCCGACATTTTTCAGCGTGACGGTGTTTGTTTCACCGGTGCCAACTTTCACGGTTCCAAAGTTCACGGTACGCGGACTAAGTTCTACGAGGGGATTGATCACGTTTGCCGCGAGACTGACTTGCTGCGGACTCCCAACCGCGCCGTCGGCTATGTTCAAGGTTGCAGAAGTCGCCGCTACGTCATCGGCCACTTCGATCACGGTGATTGTGCATTGTTTGCCGGCAGCCAGCGTAGTGCCGCAAGAATTCACCAGGTTGAAGTCATACTTGTCGGTGTTGATTCCTCGAGTAATCGACGGTTGCCCCATGGCAATTGGCGACGTGCCGACATTCTGGACAGTGACGGTCTTCGATTGAAGGCTAAGTAAAAAAACGTCGCCAAAATTGATGCTTGATGGCGAGATTCTTATCTGCGTCGCCCCGGCCACCGTCAAGCTGAAACTTTGTGTCGCTGTGCCCACGGCATTGGACGCCGTCAACGTGATGCTAGAGGTCCCACTGGTCGTCGCGATGCCGCTGAGAGTTGCCGTTCCATTGTGGTTGTCGATAAAGGACACGCCCACTGGAAGGGCACCCACTTCTGTAAGTGCCGGTGTGGGGAAGCCGATTGCGGACACGGTGAACGAGTTCGCAACACCAGCCTGAAACGTTGTCCTATTGGCACTGCCAAAAGCAGGCGTCTGATTCACCGTCAGAGTAAACGCTTGCGTCGCTGTACCGATGGCATTGGCGGCAGTGAAACTGATGGCGAAGACTCCGCCAGAAGACGGCGTACCCGCCAAGCTTGCCGTGCCATTTGCATTATTGGTGAAGGTCACTCCGGCGGGCAGGGTTCCGATTTCAGCGATGCTCGCCACGGGGAAGCCTATCGTGGTGACGGTGACCGAACCTGCGGTGCCAACCAGTAGGGTTGCCGAATTCGAACTGGTTATCGCCGGACTCTGGTCAACAGCCAGCCTGAAACTCTGCGTGGCCGTACCTGCGTTATTGGTTGCGACGAAGCTGACGTTGAAAATGCCACTTCCGGTGGGGGTGCCGCTTAGCGTCCCGGTTCCGTTGTGATTATCCGCAAACGTGATGCCGGCCGGCAGCGCACCTGTTTCTGTGAGTACTGGGGTCGGGGATCCGCTGGCGACTACAGTGAACGCACCCGCTACGCCGGTTTGGAAGGTCGCGCCGTTCGTGCTGGTAATGGCTGAAGCCTGATTGACGGTCAACACGAACGATTGCGTTGCAGTGCCGACGTTGTTCGTGGCGGTGAGGGTAAGCGGGAACGTGCCACCGGAAGTTGGAATTCCGCTCAACGCGCTGGTGCCGTTACCGTTGTTCAAGAAGGTCACCCCGTTCGGCAGGGCGCCTGTCTCGGTGAGGGTAGAAGCCGGGAAGCCGGCTGTTGTCACCGAAAAGGAACCCGCACTGCCCACTTGGAAAGTCGCGCTGCTCGCGCTGGTAATCGTGGGAGCCTGATTGACCGTCAGCGAGAAGGTCTGGCTCGCGTTAGGCGATACGCCGTTAGTGGCAGTGAACGTCAATGCGTAGGTTCCGGGCGCTGTCGAGGCGGTAACGGTGAGCACACCAGTGGCGGCGTTAAACGTCACGCCACTGGGTAAGGTGGCCGTCTCCGCGAGGGTCGGCGTTGGCGCCCCTGTCGCAGTGACCGTGAAGCTGCCGCCCGTACCGACCGTGAACGTTGTACTGACGGCACTCGTGATCGCTGGTGCCTGCCCGACTGTTAGGGTGAAGTTCTGCGTCGCGTTCGGAGTGATACCGTTTGCTGCAGTGAACGCGAGGTTGAAAATACCTCCAGAGCTCGCTGTGCCGCTGAGCGTGCCGGTCCCGTCTCCATTGTCCAGGAACATGACTCCCGCAGGGAGTGACCCAGTTTCAGACAATGGTGGAGTGGGGACACCTGTGGCTACCACGGTGAACGAACCTGCTGCGTTCACCGGGAATGTGGCGCTCGCGGCACTCGTGATAGCGGGTGCCAAGCTCGCTGGCACTGAAGTTGTCGCCTCGGCCGCTGCAGTCCTGGACTCCACATTTCCAACGAGGTCGCGGGCAACGCTGTAGAAGGCATAAGTTTGGCCCGGCTGCCCTGCGAATGTCGCCGAGGTCATCGTCGTGTTTGTGAGGAACGCAAAGAACGGGGCCCCGCTCTCGGAAACGAAAATCGTATAGTCCCGAATGCCAGCCCCGACATCGGAACCGGACCACCGGACGTTAAAGGTCGAGGACGTCTCGGTTGCAGGAAGCGCAGCAACCTGGCTCGTGGGCGGTGTCGCATCGACCGTATCTAGCCACGTTTGAGTGGCCATAGCTGCGTTCGCATCAAACACAATCGACGCCTGATTCAGGATTTGCGCGTTTGTCGCGACCCCAGACTTCGGCGTGATTGCGAAAACCACACTGCCTTCCCCGCCAGGCGCTAAAAAGCCGCCAAAGGGATTTGTGGTTGGGAGGTTCGTAGTTGGATCCAAAGATGTAAATCGCCAAGTCACAAGACCTGAAGCCGGATCCAAATGTGTATTGATCAAAACGAGAAGGTCATTCGACGGGCGCAGATCCACTGTGGTAGTAAAGTCCTGCAGCCCGCTGGGTGGAACGACGGTCTGCCCTGGAAATGATATTGGGCCAAAATTGAACGTGGCTAGGTCATCGCTGTTAACGTCAAGCTGATCCGTAATTACGATCTGTTGCGCGGGAGCGGAGGCTGTCGTCAGATTGCTGAAGAAAACGGCATACCGCAGCAGAGCGGTAGGAGCCACGTATCGTTGACTCCCAGACCCATTGGAGCCCACCTTGTCGTTAGGATCATTGGACGACAAGACAATCGCGTTGAGACCCGTAAGATAGAGCTTATTGATTGGATTGTTACAATACGGATCGAATATCCAGGCCCCGGCTTGCGATGGGGATAGGTTTAAAGGATTCACGGTCGCGTCCCAGTGCCAGCACCCCTGCGGCGGCTGCGTCCCACCGCGTTGCGGCGTGTTGCCACAGGTCCCATTCCACGCATAGCCGAGCGTTGAAATCCAGGTCCAGCACATTCCCTGACCCGGAGGTGGTGGAGGCTGCTGATCGAACTCCACGGTAGGGGTCTTGGTCTGATCCAGAAATACGGCAGCCGTACTTGCATCGGGCGGAACGGCACCTGTCCATCCTGCGAAAACGGACACACTATCTGGCGTCGCAGTCAAGCTCGCTGAGATGCCCCTGGTCAAAACGGCCGAGCAAGCACTTGAACTTGGACTGCAATTGATGCCGCCAATATCACTTATAACGCTCCCCGATCCGGTTCCAGTCCTAACGATCTGGAGGTTTGTAAAGGAAGAGCCAGGAAACGCTACATCCCAATGGCTAGGCTCGTGAGTGAGGCAAGGTCCCCCAAACGGCACTCCGATAAATAGAGCTATGCCATAGTTTGGACCTTTCTTGTTATGGCAGACTTCGAATGAACTAGGTAGCAGGGCGAAATATTTTTCTATGAATGTGTCCAGGGAACTCGTACCGTTCGCATCGATAATGTCAACCTTGTATCCATTGACGTGTGTGTAAGGGTAATCGGTATCTCCGTGCACCGTAGGCAAATCTTCACTTCCGCCGGTAAGGATAAGCGGCGATCCGTAATTGGACTTGAAAAGAATAATACCGTTGATCGTGTTGAACAGCAGGCCACCAACTTCGGTGCAATCGCTTGCTTGGCCGGGCGCACATGGGCAACTGTTCACCTGTATTCCGGCGCTGTTGAGTATCTGACGAGCATTGTCTTCCGTGTTGCTCATCCCAGCACAATATCCTTGGGTGACCGAATATCGCCAAGGACAGGTTTGTTGCGTGCATTGCTGTGCTTGCGCCGGCGCCAACGAGACTACCAGCGCTGCAATTAATGCGAAGACTCCTTTACAAAGTCTCATCGACCCTGCTCCCACGCCTGAATGAAGAAGGGGTTGTGCGAATTAGGCGCGCTGAGGGCGAAGGGTATAAAGCCGCTCGAGCCGGCGGTCGGAGACACATCAAACGCGAGAAAGTTGGTTCCGTTTATCGTCCCTTGCGAGGCCGGATTGTGGTTGGCAACCGCGCCCCAGGAAAGGAACGAATTGAAACTTACCCAGAGTCTAATGGTCGGGCTGTCAGTATTGCCCCGATTCCCGTAGACCAGGCCATAGATCTGCTGAGTTCCGTATCGCAGACCGGGTAACCCCACGAGATCTATCCAGATGTCCGGCCCTCCTGCAGAATCAATAGTGAAGCCCTGCGAAAGCGTTGACGTAGTTCCGTCAGGGCTTGTAATAACGACGTCGCAGATTCCTGGCGTGGCGCCAGTAAGCGCGAACGTACCGCTTAGAGTTCTCCCACCTATGAGTGCGTCGACGTTTGTGGCAGCGATGACACTCTGCCCGGGGCACGATAACGCTAGCGCGACGCCATTATGAAAGTCGGTGCCGATGACTGTGACTGTCGCCGAGCCGGCATTCCCACCTGCACTGGGGAGTATCCCAGCGATGGAGAGCGCGGCAGGTGGGCCGAGCGGAAATTTCGTCACAAACGCATCCGCTGGTCCTGCAGGCCCGCCAAGGTTGATCGCGGGCTGAAGTGCGAACGGCGTAACCGGAAAGTTCACCGACTCCGTGTAGCCTGTGACGTACGCATCGCCGACAGCATCAACCGCGATACCATAGCCCTGGTCAAGCTTGCTACCTCCCAAGTAACTGGAGTAGACGAGCGCCGTTCCAGTCGGATTGAGCTCCGTCACGAAGGCGTTGAGAGGCCCGGCAAGAGTTGGCTGAAACGCTGTGGGGGTCGTTGGAAAGTCTGGAGCCCCTGTAGTGCCCGTCACGTAGGTATTACCCAGCAAATCTAGGGCAATCGCAGACGCGTAGTTCTGGTCGCCGCTCGAGCCACCGAGGAAGGTGGACCATACCAGCCCGTTGCCAGCAGCATTCAAGGTCGCAACGAAGCCTCCGCGCCAGACTTCACTTGTTCGAAAGGCTCCCGGGGTCGTAGGGAAATTGGCGGAACCAGTGGAGCCCGCCACGTGCGCTTGGCCTAGGGCATCCACAGCAATGCCACGGCCAATGTCTACCCCCCCACTCGATGCGCCCGGCGTTATGCCGTTTCCGCCAAGGTATGTTGAATAAATCAGTGAGGCGGGCCCGGACGCACTTGGATTGAATTTTGCGACGAAAACATCTTCCGCCGCGCCAGGATAAGTCGCCTGGAAAGCACCCGGCGTCACAGGAAAGTTCGTTGACAGTGTTGACCCCGTAACGTAGGCCATCCCGAACGCATCGACTGCCACGGCGAAACCAATATCGTCGCTGCTTCCGCCTAGGTATGTGGAGTACACAAGAGAAGCCGCGCCGGAAGCGGCAGGGTCGAACACGGTCAAAAACGCGTCGCCTCCATAACCGCCTCCCGCGTACTTCGGTTGATAAGCTCCTGCCGTGATCGGGAGGCCACCCGTCGTGTCGTTGCCCGTGATGTACGCCTTTCCGGAAGAGTCGACCGCAATCGCATACGCGACACTGAAATAGGTCGAACCGAAGCAAGTCGAGTAGACCAGGTTATTGCCGGCGGCATTCAACTTGGTGAAAAAGAAGCTGCCACCATAAGGGCATACCTGCCCGTACGCGTTCGCTGTCGTGGGGAATGCGCCCTGTAAAGTTGTCCCGGTAACATAGACCTCCTGCGCGGCATCCAACGCGATCCCGTAACCCAGTGAGGCCCCGCTCGGGGCCGCCGGTCCCAAGTATGTGGAATAGACGAGTTGGCTCCCAATGGGATTTAGCTTTGTTACAAACGCGTCGGACGTATTCGTAGTCGATTGAACTGCTCCGAACGTCGTCGGAAAGTCGAGCGACTGTGTAAAGCCGGTCACATAGGCGTTGCCGGCCGCATCAACGGCGATGGCCTGCGCACTTTCGCCTGTCGCACACGAGAAAGGTCCACAGCCGTATCCTACACTCCCACCCAAGAACGTTGAGTAAAGCAGTGTTGGGTCGATCACCAGCGCGTATGTCGGGTTGTAGCTCTCCACATCAAACGCGAACTTTGCCTTGCCTGTCAGCCTGAAGTGTCCCGCAACCCGCACGCGCGCGCCGTGAACGTCCTGATAGATGCGCGGATTCGTTTCGCGCAGATCGCCGAGAGCGGTATGGACGAGAAGCGAGCCATCGTTCGCGATCTCAAGGCTCTTAACTCCGCGATACGCCATCTGAATTTTGCTAGTGTCGGCTCCCGGTCGGACAATGAATTCCTGCTCGACGTCTGCGCCCTTGCTAACGAGCCTGACATCGACGCCTTGCCAAACGTCGTGATAGATCACGCCGCCGTAACCGTGTATGGACGTACGCCAATGAGCTTTGTCGTTACCGACAAAGTAGTTGTAGGTTCCGGGCTGCGGATCGATCGGTTCGACTGATGAGGGTGCACTTGCACCGATCCATTGCTCGGAGAATGCGAGCCGTTCGCGTTTGTTGGTAGCAACCGCCGCGCGTCCGTGCAGGCGGCGACTGCTAGTGGCCGCCTCCTTTCCGTTCGCGCGCTGCGGGGAATCTGCCGCGTTCCTGTCACGCACGACATCGAACACAATACGAGAATCTCCCAACCAGATCGTCTTGCCGCCGGTGACGAGCCGGAATCTCGCGTGCGCGTCCCACTGACCCTTGTTTTCGACGAATGCCGCAAGGCGCCCGCTGAGCTGCGCTGTTGCAACCGCGGCTTTCGGTGAATTAAAGATTGCCGGCCAAGCGACGCGAGTATCGGAAACGGGTGGTTCGGCCGAATCACCAGTCTGAGGTGGTGTGGCGGATACCGCGTAGGGAACGGAACCTGCGAGGGCAAGACCGAGGACGAGCGTCAGCCGCAATTCCGTTCGCATTATTGCTCCCTGCGCTACACAATTCTTTGTCGTTCTGGCGCCGTCTTAAGTCTTTTCGCCCACGTCATCCGCGGGGACGCTTTCCCCTAGAACTTCATATCCTAAATGCCGCGGTTCTGATATGGAGGGAACTGTGTAGCCAAGCTCGGTCGCTGCTCTCGCCACAGACATTGGAACGATTCCTCTCGCTTTCCGTAAAGGATCCGCCAGCAGACACCGTGTGTCGCAGTTGGTCGTTGCTTCGGCGCTTCCTGTCATCACAGCACGGAGTTGTTTTTCTGTTCGGCCGCTCCTGAGCGAACTCTCATTTAGCGACGAGACAAGGCCGGGCGCAATTGTGTTTTGCTGTACTCGCTGATCAAGCGTTATTGCACTGCAACCAAGTGTGGGACCCAGATGGAGAGGTACTCATTCACCGGACGAACGTTAGAGCGAACGTCGCTTCGCGACTCGGGGGCATAGCCGCCAAGAAGGGCCTGGCAAGGGCTGGCTTTTCGGCGACACGTCCCACTCGCAGTTTCAAATCTCGAGATCGTCTTTCGGTCCGTGGCGATGAAGCTCGATGTCCGGCTTGATTTCGTGTTGCGGCGATGGCGGATTGGTGGTGTGGGTTGGTTGGGGCGCCCTACCCTACCGACGGCGTGTGTGCCGGGCGGTCTAACGTTCAGCGGCGGCTTGTTGGCGAATGCGAACGGAATGAGTCCTCTCGGACCTTGAACTGTCAGTTGCAAGTAACCGCTAGCGGGTGGTCTAAATTGCACATGGCTCGGCTAACGCACTCGCAGTTCGCAAATCATGGCTCGGTGCTTCGAGGCAGTCTTTTCGGCGGCGTCTTTTGAAGTGATGATCGGATACAACTCGAATTCGACGATGTCGCTCCAGTTCCCGATCCAACGCAGCGATCCAGTATCTGTTGTTTAATCGCTTACGATCCAACGATCAAGTAGTTTGCGATCGTTGGTTTCCTTCACTTGAAAGCAACGCTCCAATTTGTCGTCGACCAAGCCCGCAATGCATCATAGCCCGGGTTGCCACTCTCGGAGTATGGGTTTATTTTGACGCGGTCAGGGCACTCACCAACTGTTGTTGGTTCAAGCAGCGCATCGCACAAAGAGTGCCTACAAAAGCGACGATTTGTGTCTTTGCTCTCAAGAGAGCACTTCTGTCAGCGCACGCCATTGACATGCGTGAGCGGTCGGATCAATGTCTGCACCGCAGCTTTAGATTAGCAATACCTATTTCGTGATTCCCGTTCGGATTCCGATTCTATAGATGTCTGGATGCGGAGCTGGTTAGTAAAGCGGCTCGACTCCAGTCTGGAGTTGGCATGTGAACATCAAATCTAACCTTGCCGAACAAGTCATCAGTCTCCCCAAAGGAGGAGGCGCTCTCAAAGGAATCGGCGAGACATTCCAGTCTAATCTCTTTAGCGGCACCGGTAACCATTCCATCCCCCTGGCCATTTCCCCCGGGCGCAACGGCTTTGGGCCAGCCCTCTCGCTCCAATACAGCTCCGGAAACGGTAACAGTCCCTTTGGTTTGAGTTGGGATCTGTCGATTCCGCGAGTTACGCGCAAGACGGAGAAAGGCCTTCCTCGATACGACGATACCGATGTGTTTGTGATGTCGGGCGCAGAGGATCTGGTGCCTTGCCTGGAAAAAGTGGTCGATCCCATCAGTGGCCACGCGTCGTGGACGTCGGAAGAACCCATCCTGCACCCGCCGCATACCGTGTATCGGTACCGTCCGCGTACCGAAGGCCTCTTTGCCCGCATTGAGCGCTGGCAACACAGCACAACCAATGAGGTGCATTGGCGCGCGACTACCAAGGACAACATCACCAGCATTTACGGTCGCACCGCCGCCTCGCGCATCGCGGATCCAGAAGACGATCAGCGTGTCTATCAGTGGTTATTGCAGGAGACCTTCGATGGGACGGGGAATCATATCTTGTATGAGCATGCGAGAGACGATCCGCAGCTCTACTCCAGCGATGACTCGGCAATAAGCCTGTCGGCGATCTACGAACAGAATCGCACCGCGACGCAATTGTATATTCGCCGTATCTACTATGGCAATTTTCCCGATCCGTTGCTCGACGAACAAGGTCAGGCGATCACGTATTCTGACGGCGCGCCGATCGGGCATCTGCGCGATGGGCGCCGTTATGCGTTTGAAGTGGTCTTTGATTACGGCGATTGGGAGATGCCAACAAGGACTCCCCATCCCGATCCGTTAGCAAGTGGGCAACAGGAACTGTTTGGCCCAGATGCTTCCGAATCACCAGCGCACTCCGCAGTGCCCATTCGCGAAGATCGGTTTTCCAGTTTCCGCAGCCGATTTGAGATTCGGACTCTACGGCGTTGTCGGCGCGTCCTGATGTTTCACCACTTCGCGGAACTTGGCGGCCCGACTCTCGTCCGATCAACGGACCTTGACTATCGCAATGACGCTGACACTCAGTTGTCATTTCTAAGCGCGGTCACGGTCACCGGCTACCGCAAGGACGCGGCCGGGGTATACCAATCCGCCGAGATGCCGCCCGTGACATTCAGATATTCGGGGTTCCGGCCGCATGAGCCACGCTATCAGTCGATGCGCGCGCTGGGCAACGACATGCCGCCATTGGCCTTGAACCATCCGAATGTCGCGCTCGTGGACCTGTTCGGTGGTGGATTACCGGATGTACTGCAGAGCGATCCGGCTGGATTTCGCTACTGGCAGAATCTCGGCGGCGGTTTGTTAGACAGGCCTCGAGTCATGCCCCAGATCCCCGCCGGCATCGCCCTCGGTCAGCCAGGCGTGGGGTTCGGCGATATGGGAGGCGATGGCCACGTCGATCTGCTGGTGCATGCCGGCGCACTGCAAGGTTTTTTCGAGACCACGTCCACAGGAACGTGGAAAGTCTTCAAGCCGTACGACGTGCTTCCCAGCTTCAACCTAAGCGATCCCGATGTGCGACTGGTCGATCTCACTGGAGATGGCCGGTCGGACGCGCTATTGACCAAGGAAGAGGACTTCCTCTGGTTCGAATGTTTGGGTGAAAAAGGCTTTGCGCCGCCGCAGCACACCGCGCGCCAGCACGATCTGGAACAATTCCCCGACGTGTTTTTCAACGACCCGTCGGCACGAGTCCGTCTGGCTAACATGAGTGGCGGCGGCCTGAATGACATCGTGTTAATTCATAACGGCCGAATCGATTACTGGCCCAACCTCGGCTATGGCCGTTTTGGCAAACGCATCACGATGGAAAATGCGCCGCACTTCGCGGTCGACTTCGAGCCCAAACGCCTCTTTCTCGCTGACGTGAACGGCACCGGCTGTGCAGACTTGGTGTATGTCGACGTGGATCGGGTTCATTGTTGGTTCAACCAGTCAGGGAATCAATGGAGTCAAAAAGAGACCATTCTGGGGACTCCCACCGTCACCGACGTTGACTCCATTCAATTTGCCGATGTATTCGGAACCGGCACGGCGACGCTGCTATGGAGCTACGACTATGCGGCCCAACCAGAGGGCAATTATAAAGCCCTCGATTTGTGCGGTGGCGTGAAACCGTATGTCCTCACGGAAATGAGCAACAACCTGGGCGCGACGACCCGCGTTAGGTACGCGCCATCCACGAAATACTATCTGGAAGACCAAGCGAACGGCACGCCTTGGATAACCAAGCTGCCGTTTCCGGTGCAGGTCGTCGACAAAGTTGAGGTGATTGACCACGTTAGCAAGACAAAGCTCGTCACCACCTACAAATACCACCATGGCTATTTTGACGGTCGAGAGCGAGAGTTTCGCGGCTTCGGCAGAGTTGATCAGTTCGACAGCGAGACCTTCGAGGACTTCACGGGCTCGAACTTGCACGGCAGCGACGATACTTTCACCAATAATTCGTTAGCCTTCCACGTGCCGCCGGTCGAGACTCGCTCGTGGTTTCATACAGGGATCTATTTCGATGAGGATCACCCAACGCTGGCATCCTATCCGCTCGACTATCGGGAGCTAACAAACGCGTTCCGTACCGAGTTCTACCCGGGTGCCGCCCAGGCCC
>Ga0179587_10000607_pt1 | contig 15113 bp, 11 predicted proteins | sample CZODoug2_1_08_16_FD_185932 | JGI IMG/M metagenome (GOLD analysis project Ga0179587, IMG submission 185932) | Vadose zone soil fungal communities from Angelo Coast Range Reserve, California, USA - CZODoug2_1_08_16fungal | ecosystem: Environmental > Terrestrial > Soil > Vadose zone | place: USA...
TGCTCCGCACCTGTGAGGCGCAGATCGTAGGACAGCTGCGGGGATGTGACTGTCAGGTGCATGGTGTCACCGTTGTAGGACCACTCGGACTTGTAGTCGCGTGCCGCGAAACGCAGCGAGTTGGTTTTCGCGTCCCAAGTGTCGGCCTCATTCACCACTCCTACCGGGAAATCACCGATGCGGAAGTTGTCGCGGTAATCCGTGAAGCCGGTCATAGCAGCGATTGCCCTTTGGTCGCGCGGAAGACCCGCGGACGCCGGACTAGCTTTCTCGCCAGTGAAGTGGAAGGGACACCAAACCAGGAAATAGGGGTTCCCGACCGTATCGTGAACTACTGCGGTCAGGTACCACCACTCGGTAGTGGACTCGCTTTGTTTGCCGTGAGGTTGCCACTCCGCGACGGGTGACCGAAGAGCGGGCTCTGTGATGCTGTAACTCAGCGTAGCCATATTGAGCTTCTCCTTTGTACTACCTTGCGTTGAGTGCACACTTCAAACACGGAAAATGGGACCCTGAACCCTCTCTTGGAACTTTCAGGCAGCTCTAAACTGCTGCAGGCGTCCGGCGAGAGCGGGATAGAGTGACTCCGCATTCCGATGAGCAATGGAAGAAACGTCTGTGTCGCTGAAGCCGTTCCAGCGCTGCATATCATGAATGGCGGTCGGAAACGTCCATCCCGGCATGAACGGATTATCGAAGCCCATCACCAGGTGGGAGAGCGGCACTATCTGCTGTAGACCAAAGAGCTGCGTGGGAGATGTTGCTGCAGTAAGGTCGTAGTAGAAAGAGGCCAGACCTTCGCGGATCTCCTCTGGACGCAGGTGCGCGCGGCCCTTGCCAGGACCGAAGACCTTTTCAAGAGTTTCGATACGCGTCATCACATATGGCATCGTTCCCCCGCCATGGGTGGAAATGATCTTGATCCTTGAGAAGCGGTTCTTGGCTCCGCTGAAGATCATATTGGTGAGCATGCGTGTAGTGTCGAACATGAACTCCAAAAGCGACGGGTCGATGCCGAGATCGACGGAGCGAGATGCCTTGGCTGGAACTGGATGGACAAACAAGGTGACGCCACGGCGGTTCATCTCCTCAAACCATGGGTCGTAACGGGTGTCGCCAAGGTAGATGTCATCGATGCTTGTCGAGGTCGCGACGCCGTCCAGCTTCAGCGCATCGAGTGCGTACGTCATCTCTTTGAGCAGACCGTCTGTCCCCGCCAGCGCCGGTAACGTGGCCATCGCTCCGAAGCGCGTGGGATGTTTTGAGACGATGTCGGCCAATTGCTCATTGATTCGCCTCGCGAGTTGGCAGGCCTCCGGCCCAGTCGCGTGATCGGCCGAGTCAGGCAGCGATAAGACTGATGCGGCGATTCCATTCGCATCCATAAGCGACAAAGACTGCTCAATCGACCAAGGCGGAAGCTTGTCCATCGGTGCCTGAGATCCGAGATTTGTGATGATGTGGGAGTGAACGTCGATGATTTTGCTTGGACTGGCCATAAAATCTTCCTTATGTGTTCCTGTGATGGCAAATCACGGTTACATTTCTCTTGTCTTTCGTTCCCTCGTGATCCACTCGCGAATATATGCTGGGCAGTTCTTGAGCGTGATGTTGTTCGCTTCGCAGCGCTTGAGAAAACTGACCGCGTCTTGATCCACGAGGGTTAGATCTTTTAAGTCCAAGACGATGCGGCGACCGTCCGCTTCTGAGGTCATAAGCGTTTCCAAATCGGTAAGGTTTTCTGCGTCCATTCGACCGCTCAGCTTAATGACCACCTCTCCATTCGCTGCCCTCGTGATCTTCAGCACTCACCCTCTCTTGAGAATTCTTACTTCTGTGAGGTCCCGTCGCACACCTCTGTAGTGGCAATCACAGTGCCAACGTCAAGTCATTGAAAGTCAGTGGCTTAGCATGAAGTCTGAAATTGCGATGTTCGCAAATCTGCGAATTTCGCAACGGTGCGTTGTGGGCTCGCTGAGGAAGATATATAAAAACGATTTACACTGAAGGATCTGTCGCTTTGAAGCGATGCTTATTGATCTTCAGCGACCTGATCTTCGACTCTAGGGTAGATCCCGGAATGCCCAGCTTGGCGGCGGCGCCTGACGGTCCCCCTACCCGTCCTCGGCTTTCGCGGAGGGCAGCCTCGATGATCTCTTTTTCTTGGGTAGCCGGCTTACGAGATAGCCCCAGTTCACTTTTGGGTCTAGTTACATGGGGTGGCCGCGAAAGCCAACTCTCATCGACTGAGAGATTCTCTGTTTCGCATACAATTACAGATCGCTCGATGACGTTCTGCAATTCGCGAATGTTACCCGGCCAAGGGTAGGACCGAAGCAATTCCAAGCTCTTTTTGCTGACCCCGCGGATGACCTTTCCTGCATTTCTCGCGTAACGATCGACGAAGTACTCAACTAGAACCGGAATGTCTTCCGTCCGTTCTCGGAGAGGAGGAACCTCAATCGGGAAAACGTTGAGCCGGTAAAAGAGGTCGCTCCGGAAGATACCTGCAGCAACGGCAGCCTCTAAATCACGATTCGTTGCGGCAATCACCCGGGTATTGGTTCGAATGGATCTAGTTCCACCCACACGCTCGAATTCACGTTCTTGCAAAACACGCAGAAGTGCGATCTGAGTTTCGGCTGGAAGCTCTCCGATTTCGTCGAGGAAGATCGTGCCGCCCTCGGCCAGCTCAAAGCGACCTAAACGCCTCTGAGTTGCCCCAGTAAAGGCGCCCTTCTCATGGCCGAACAATTCTGACGCGATGAGGTCGCGTGGGATTGCGGCACAGTTCACACCGACGAAAGCTCGTGAGCAACGCTGAGAACGTTTGTGAACCGCTCGCGCGATGAGTTCTTTGCCCGTCCCCGTTTCGCCGGTGATCAGAACTGTGGAGTCCGTGGGAGCAACCTTGGATACACGCGAGAGCACCGCCTGTAAGGCTGGAGAAATCCCCACGACCTCCTCAAACATCGAAGCCCTATCGATTTCCTCGCGCAACGCAACGTTCTCGTTTTGAAGTCTCTGTTCAGCCTGTTTGCGATCTTCGATATCGGTCACCGCGACATACCAACGCATGGGCCGCCCGTGCTCATCTCGCAGGGGGTTAAAACGGAAAAGAAACCACCGATACTGCCCGTCTCCTCTCCTTAGCCGCATTTCGATCTCGTGCGGGGACCCGCTCAAGAACTTACTTTGAGTTTCATTCTCCACTCGTTCCAAATCATCAGGATGAACGAGCCTATCAGGAGGGCAGCTTCGCCACTCTTCAATCGTAAGGCCGTGATAATCGAGCGCAGACTGGTTGACATAAAGGCGGCTGCGATCGGGCCCTAGTACGCCGACCTGCTGAGGCCCAAGATCCATGATCTGTCGAAGCTCCATTTCGCTTTGCCGGATCTTCTCTTCCGCCTGCTTTGCTCCGGTAACGTCCGTTACGGCGCCCACATATTCCATGTTGCCCGAGGAAGTCTCCGGCGCACGAGCCAAAACGTGGAGGTGCTTTATCAAACCGCCCGGCATCAACAAACGACAATCAAAATCGAGATTTGCCCTCGCCTCGGATGCGCGGGCGATAATTTGCTGCACGATATTTCTGTCATCGGCATGAACTCGCTGGAGTACAAACCCCAACGTAGGCTTGGTCGTTCGAACGTGATCAAAGATGTTGTAGGTTTCTTCCGACCAGTAAATTTCTCCGCTCGCAACGCTCCAGCCGAAGCTGCCTGTGTGGCTCAGTTTCTGCGCCTCGGACAAGTAGGCTTCACTCCTGCGCAACTTCTCTTCTGCCCGTCTGCGCTCATCAATATCCGTCAGCAAGTTGTACCAACGGACAATGCGGCCTTCAGCGTCCCGCAGCGGTAGGCCACGTACGTGGAACCAGCGATAAGCACCATCAGCGCCGCGCAGACGTTGGTCAACGTCAAACATATCGCCGGTATCGACTGAGTAGGTCCAGGCGGCGACCACCTGAGGGAGGTCATCTGGATGGACAGCGTCGCTGGTACCCCAACCTTTCAATTCTTCGAGAGTCCTGCCAAAATATTCCAATGTTTGGCTGTTGACATATTCCACCTGTCCGTCCGGAGCCATGATGGCTACCAGGCCGGCAATGCCGTCAACGATCAGGCGAACACTCCGTTCGCTCTCGTGTAGTATCTCCTCAGCGCGTTTGCGGTCTTCAATATCCGTATTCGTTCCGTACCATCGGACGATCTCCCCTTGGTCGCCTCGCACGGGCTCGGTGCGAAACAAGAACCAGTGATACTCTCCATCGAAGCGCCGCATCCGCGCCTCCACATCACCTAGTTCACCGGAAGAGAGCAGGCCTTGCCACGTGCCCATCAGCTTTCCTAAATCGTCGGGATGAATTGTGCCCTTCCAGCCCCAGTCCAGCGCCTGTTCGATTGATAGACCGGTGTAGTCGAGCCAACGCTGGTTGAGGAATTCCGGGGTGCCGTCTGGCAGACACGACCACGCCATTACAGGGATCCTGTCGATCATCACCCGCAGCTGCTCTTGGGAGTGATTCATGTCCTCAGACCGTTTTGACATTTTACTCACAATCGAAAAGAGCACCTATCCAAATCATCTGGCAGAGAAGCGAGGCTCGGGATGGCTTCGCTGAAAAGCAAACGCACGGGATGACTCGCCACGTTCGTCAAGTGGCAAAATCCTCAGAAACCGAAACACATGCCAATCTGCCTCGACTAAATAGTCGTCCGAACGCGCACTCCTGCTCACGAGGCAGGCGCGCTCATCTACCTGTGTGCAAAGTGCGTCTTTGGACCGAATGCACCGAGAATCAAATTCAAAACTGATCAGAAAATCATTGCAAATACCTTGCGCGGTGGAGGTTGCACGTGAAGCGTAGGAAAATCAGTTTGTGCGAGCATCTGCAAACAGAGCAGAGGGTCAAAGGTGAAGACACATTCTTTTTAATCTTGATAATTCAACGAGATGGCGCGCCCGGCAGGACTCGAACCTGCGGCATTCTGCTTAGAAGACAGAATGGCTACTCTTCCCGCGATTGGCTACACTTGCTTTTGCATGAGATTCGATCTAATCACCATTTTCCCTGAGTTTTTTGGGGGGCCACTGGAGCACGGCATCGTGCGCCGGGCGCGAGAAAGCGGTCTGGTAGAGGTCCACGTGCAGGACTTGCGTGAGTTTACCAAGGATCGTCACCGCACGGTGGATGACCGGCCGTTCGGCGGCGGCGAGGGCATGGTGCTAAAGCCGGCACCGTTGTTTGAAGCCGTGGAATCGTTGGTTGGGCATGGCGCGGGCGATCGATGGAAGCCGGGCGGCGAGGATGCGAAGACGGCGATCGTCCTAATGTCCGCGGCGGGGAAATTGTTCCGCCAGGAAACGGCGCGGCGTTACGCGCAGTTGGAACGGGTGATTTTTATTTGCGGGAGATACGAAGGCGTTGACGAACGCGTGGCGGAGTATTTGGCGACGGACGAAATATCCATCGGAGATTTTGTCCTCAGCGGAGGCGAGCTGCCCGCCATGCTGGTAGTGGACGCCGTGACGCGCTTGTTGCCCGGAGCATTGGGAAATCTGGCGTCGTCGCAGAACGAGTCGTTTAGTGGGGTAGCACAGGCGGAATCGGAATCGCTCAGTGGAATGGGGAGTACGAATCACCAGCAACGAGCTACCACTCGCGATCTCTTGGATTTTCCACATTACACGCGGCCTGCGGAGTACCGTGGTTGGGCCGTGCCTGAGATTCTCATCGGGGGGAACCACGCGGAAGTGGCCAAGTGGCGGCGTGCGGCTGCGCTTGAAAAAACTCGCCGCAATCGCCCCGATCTGCTGCCAAAGGAATAAAATGGAGCGCCTTGAGGTTCATCATTCATTCCGCGACAGTGACTCAAGGGCTAGGACCAGGTGCGAGGTTTCATGAGTAGGGAGACAAACGGTTACGGGCTCGAAAAGCCCATGGCCATTTATTACGAGCATCCGGATTGGTTCCGGCCGCTCTTTCAGCAACTCCATGAGCGCGGCGTGCCGTGGCTGAAGATTGACGCCCGTCATCACCGCTACGACGTAGACTCCGCGGAGCGCGAATACTCGCTGCTCTTCAATCGCATGAGTCCTTCGGCGTGGCAGCGCGGTTTGGGCCACGCCATTTTTTATACTCTCAACTATCTGGCGCACCTCGAAGGCCAGGGCGTTCGCGTCGTCAACGGCTACCGGTGCTTCAACCACGAAATCTCGAAAGCGCTGCAACTCACGAACCTGGAAAAACTCGGATTGCCATATCCGAAAGCGCGGGTCATCAATCATCCGTCGCAGGCTCTAGACGGGGCGGAGGCTATCGGGTATCCGGTGGTCATCAAGCCAAATATCGGCGGCAGCGGCGCGGGGATCGAGCGTTTCAATTCGGCTGCAGATTTGCGCGCGGCCGTGGAGGCGAACCGACTCTACTTTGGCATTGATTCCACGGCGCTGGTGCAGGAAGCGTTCACGGCGCGCGGCGGAATGATTACGCGCGTCGAAGTTCTTGGCGGAAAGTTTCTTTATGCCATCCAGATTCACATTACCGGCGAGAGCTACAACTTGTGTCCTGCGGACATTTGCCAGAACACGCGAGGCGAAGAACTGACGCGCATCGCCTGTCCGGTGGACGCGCCGAAAAGCGGCATGAAGGTGGAAGGCTACGATCCGCCGCGGCAGGTTGTCGAAGACGTCGAACGGATCGTGGAACTTGCCGGAGTCGAAGTTGGCGGCATCGAGTACGTGATCGACGACCGCACTGGCCGCCAGCTTTATTACGACGTGAACGCGCTTTCCAATTTCGTCGCCGATCCGGTGCGCGTTGTCGGCTTCAACCCCTACGCGAGGCTCGCGGACTTCCTTATCGCGGAGGCGCAACGCCACGAGGCGAATCGCAACGAGCGCGTTGCCGCGGGAGATGGCCCGCGATGAGATACGGCTACTGGCTTCCCGTTTTCGGCGGGTGGCTTCGCAACGTGGAAAACGAAAACATGGAGACGAGCTGGGCGTACGTGAAGAAGCTCGCGCAGCGCAGCGAGAAAATTGGCTTTGACTTAACGCTGATCGCCGAACTCAACCTGAACGACATCAAGGGCGTCGAGGCGCCTTCGCTGGATGCGTGGTCCACGGCAGCGGCGTTGGCCGCGGTGACCGAGCGGATCGAGCTGATGGTGGCGGTGCGGCCGACGTTTCATTTGCCTGCGCTGCTGGCGAAGCAAGCCGCCAACATCGATCAAATCAGCAACGGCCGGCTCACGCTCAACGTGGTGTCTTCGTGGTGGGCCGATGAAGCGCGGAAATATGGCGTCGCATTCGAACAGCATGACGACCGCTACGCGCGCACCAGCGAGTGGCTCGACGTTCTGGACGGCGTCTGGAAGCAGGAGCATTTTTCATATTCGGGGAAGTATTACCGTGTGGAAGATAACGTTCTCGAGCCCAAACCGGTGGCGAAGCCGCGGCCAATCCTGTACGCCGGCGGCGAATCGCCCGCAGCGAAAGAGCTGATCGCGGAAAAGTGCGACGCTTATCTGATGCACGGCGATCCGCCGGAGCGCGTCGGCGAGAAAATCGCCGACCTACGCGAGCGCCGCGCGAAACACAATTTGCCGCCGCTCAAATTCGGCGTTGCGGGATACGCGATTGTTCGCGAAACGGAACGCGAAGCGCAGGACGAGCTTCGGCGCATCACGGACGTTCAGCAATCCGCGGCAGGATACGCCAACTATCAGCAATGGCTGGCCGGAACGCAACTTGAGCAACGGGTTTCCCTGGAAGACTATTCGGTTTCGAATCGCGGATTGCGGTCCGGCCTCGTCGGCACGCCCGAACAAGTGGCCGAGCGTCTGGCCCAATTCGAAGCCGCGGGCGTTGACCTGGTTCTATTACAATTCAGCCCGCAACTCGAAGAAATGGGCCGCTTTGCGGAAACCGTCATTCGCAGAGATTCCTCGCTAGCGGCACCGGCTTAGCGGATCGCTCGTCACCCAGCGCACCCCAAATCCGCTAATGAACACACGTTTTGAGCCCTCAGGATTCACGGAGAATCCGAGCATTCGCTACTCCAGTTCCGTCCTGGATTACATTGCCCGTTGGCTGGGCGGCAAATTCCTCTCATCGGACTACCTCAAACCGAGCGCCGCATCGAGCGAGGATATGATTCACCCAGCCAGTAGTTCGCCAGCGGTAAATGCGGGCAACCATAGACCGATTCAGTCAAGCAGTGGCGGGGGCACGACCGGAGATGCCCCTTCGTGCTCAACTTGCGGCATGCTCATGGTGCCCAACGGAAGCTGCTACAAGTGCGTCAACTGCGGGAGCACAGGAGCACAAGCGGATGCTCCTAGATGTGGGCATCCGAGTCGGCGGCTGGCTGATTCCTGGACTCTCTACGACAACACAAGCGGCCTTGTTGGAATCGGGATAGGGAATATAGTGAGCGAACCCGGCAGGACCGGAGTAGGAAAGTGGCAACCCATGGCCCAATCCTGTCCCCTATAGGAATTAAGACGTCGAGCTTTCTCGGAGAAGAGTTTGTTGCCCTTTGGAGGCAGATTGAGTCAGCTACTCATTCCTAAGCACCACCAATGGATCTACACGTGTCGCTCTGGATGCCGGGATGGCACATGCAAGCAGCGCCAGTGCTGCCAAGAGTAACGACACGCCAAGGAAGGTCGGGATGTCAGTAGGCTTCACGCCGAACAGCATGCTGGTAAGTACTCGGGAAGCGGCAAAGGCAGCTACGAGCCCGATCGCCACACCTGCTGCAATCAGCTTGGCGGCGTGACCGAGTATTAGTTGCAGAACGTTGGCCCGTTGGGCGCCCAACGCCATCCGCAGACCGATCTCCTGACGCCGCTGCAAGACGTAATATGAGAGCACGCCGTAGATCCCAATTGCGGCCAGGAAGAGCGCGATCCCACTAAACACTCCCATCAGCCACACGGGAACGCGACGCGGCGCCAGCGATTTTGCCACCACATCATCCATGGACGATATGCGGGCAAGTACCTGGTTCCTGTCGAGCTGATGGATTTGAGTGCTAATGGCACGGACCACGGTCAGCGGGTCCTGCTCCGTACGGGCCACCAGGTTGAAACTGAGGAACTTCATGATCTCCGCTTTCTGCGCGAACGGAGCATAGAACGTGGGATGGACGGTTTCCGCCAGGGTTTCTTGCTTGGTATCGCCGACTACGCCCACGATTTCGCTGAATGCGGGGTTTCCCCAGCCAACGTCGATGCGTTTGCCAATGGGATCTTCGTTGGGGAAGAACTGGCGGGCAAATGTCTGGTTGATGATTACCACGGGCGGCGACGTGGTGTTGTCAGCGTCAGTCAGATAGCGTCCTTTGAGTAAAGGTACGCGGAGCGCTTGAAAGTAATTTCCACCCACAAACTGTTTTTGCGCGTTCAGCGGATGCTTCGGATCTTCCGCGCGACCTTCAATCACAAGACCGCCATCGGTCGAACTTCCGGAGAGCGGCAGGTTGGTGACGAATCCCGCGGAGCGGACTCCCGGCACGGTAACGACCCGCTCCTGCACCTGCTGCAGATAGCTGATCGCAACCCTGGGGTCCGCATATCGCACGGGCGATGGCCAGATTCCCATCGTAACGACGTGGTCGGTGGAGAATCCTTTATCGACGTTCAGCAGGCGCACGAAGCTGCGCAGCAGCAGACCGGCCCCAGCCAGCAGGACCAAAGAGAACGCGATCTCACTGACGATCAACGTTTGGCGAAGCCAATGGCTGCTCGATTCAGACTGACGGCCACCCTGTTTGAGTTCTTCCTGCAAATTGCCCTTGACGATCTGGATGCAAGGCGCCAGGCCAAAGACAATTCCGGTGACAAGCGCCAACACAGCGCTGAAGAGCAGGACTGTGAGGTCAATGTGGACGGCCGCGTCGCGCGGCAGACGTTGCGCCAACAGAGTTGTAAGGACTCCCAAGCCCGCCCAGGCGAGCAGGATTCCAATTATCCCCCCCAGCCCAGACAGCAGGAGGCTCTCCGTCAGAAGCTGACGCACCAGACGAAGCCGCCCCGCACCCAGCGAGATGCGTACAGCGATTTCCTTGCTTCGCGACGCAGCGCGTGCCAGAAGAAGATTCGCCGTGTTGGCACATGCAATCAATAGAACTGACAGTACCGCGCCTAAGAGGACGAATAGCAGGGGTCGGGAGTCTCCGACCAGAAACTCGTGATAGGGCGTCACGGTTGCGGGCAGGAGATTTGAATCAATCTTCTGCAGCCGGGGAACCATCGCGGTCATGGCGGTCCTGGCTTGGCCCGGTGAAACGCCTGGACGAAGTTTCACGATCATCGCGAGGAAATTGAGCCCGGAAGGAGCCACAGTGGTGTCAAGCCGAAGCGGAGTCAGCAGCTGAACGTTGGCGGCGAAAGCAAAATCTTCCGGGAGCGCACCTACAATAGTGAATACTTTGTCATTCAAGGTAAGCTTCTGCCCGACTGCGGATTGACTGCCATGGAAGTGCGACTGCCAGAACGAATGCGTAATCATGGCTACTGGATTGGCGGTGCGCGCATCTTCCTCGGAAAGAAAAATACGGCCAGCGGCGGGCTTAACTCCGAACATCGGGAGAAGGGCGGCTGAAATGCTCATACCGCGCAGCTGCTCCGGTTCGCCTACGCCGGTGAGGGCAAATCCTGAATTGGTGAACGCGGCCGAGTCTTCGAAGAGCTCCTTTTGGTCTTTCCAGGCCAGAAATTCTGTATAAGACACGGGAATATCTCTGCTATCCGACAAACCTTGTAACAGCATCAGGCGTTGCGAGCCGGGATAAGGAAGCGGCTGTAGCAGGACCGAGTTGACCACACTGAAGATCGCTGTGTTGACTCCGATCCCGATGGCCAGCACCAGCACGGCAACCGTGGTGAATCCAGGGTTCTTACGCAGCATGCGCAATCCAAAGCGAAGATCCTGCAGGAAATTGTCCATAAAGACGCCTCGCGTCACAGGTCAGTAGCGTTAGACTGCCGCCGGAGACTTTGGTCACGACACATACATGATTTGACAGAAGCTGTTGCACAACTCGATTTTTGATCAAAAGAATCAACAACTTAGCTAGGTTGTGCAATAAATGTTGGACCGGCCTATCGGAATCGATCCAACATGTGAGCCGTGGCAAGGTTCGAGATAGGGCACGGCGACTGGATAGAACGTCTGCCCATCACGCAGGAGGCCGCAGGTGCGACTCCCAATCCGTTAATTGGCCTCCCCACGAGCTCAAGCGATGACGGTGCATTCCATTCCCAGCAGTTGACCAAGCTTGCTCAACTTGCTGGAGATATGGCCGATGCCGATCGCGCAATGATGCGCTGGGCCTTCGGCGTTCCAGGCATTCATGAATGCTCTCGCTCCCATCGAGAAACGGTAGCGGCTGTTGGTGTTACCAATTTCGAGAATCGGGCCGGGCTCGGAAATGGCCTCAGCGATCAGCAATTTAAGTTTTCCGTTAGCCGTTTGAACAACTGAAAGCAATGTTACGGGACCGTGCTTAATGGACATCTCAACGGAGAGCCCGCTGCCGACCTTGCCGTGATACACACTCAGCGGGCGAACCTTGGTCTTGCCTTGGGCAATGGCGATGTGGCCTGGTCCGTCGTGGCCCATGAGGATTACATCGTCGTTGAAATCGCAGGCGTAATATTCCGTGAAAGAACCCCCGACTCCGAAGCAATCCATTATCTTCATGGCTTGAGCGTTCTTGATCTCGTATTCGCCGGCCACCGGTATGCCTCGTGCTGTAGCCAGACTGGTTCCAAGAATGATGGAGCTGATGGCGTCTTCGTTCTCGGCATTTCCTACACCTTCATAGTAGTAGGCAAGGGATCCGAGCTTGTGAATCTCGATGAGACGATCCAGCGCAACTGAAGTGCGCGCGGCACGCTCTAATTCGACCAGCGGACAGTCCGGCTGCACGTCGAAAGTTTCCCGAAAATTCTGGACGCGACTGCTGATCTCCCTGGTCGATACCTTTCGGCGCAAATCTGCGAGTTCGTCCACCTCGAGCATTTCGATGTGGCCCCCAAAATAAGCGCACTGTTGAGTCAGGTCGGAATAGATGTCCAGCATTCCCCCGTAATAGTGACCCATCACTCCGAGGCGGTTGTGTTCCATCGTGTGGGCGACTCGGCCTGCATCTATCCACGAGGAAATCTCATTCCACGCGAATGGGTCGTTCTCAAGGATTCCGGTGACTTGGAAAAACGGGATGCGGCAACGACGAAATACATTGGCGATTTCAGGCACGGAACAAGGCTGACAATAGGCCAGCCATTCACCGGTCATTCTGGTTCGGTCACCCATTCGATTGAAGGACTTGTAATCAATTGCCGCGGAGGGCGAAAGATTAAGAAGGATCACCGGCACTTTCGCTCTTCTTACGACCGGAAGGACGGTGGACGACAAAGCGTAGGTCGTAACGTATAGAAAGATCAGATCGACATCGTGCCGCCTGAACGCATGACCCGCCGTCTCCGCCTTTTCGGGAGAATCCACCAAACCTAGATTGATAACCCGAACGCGCGTTTCTTCTAGGCGGTGGGCCAGCTGTTGGGTGTATCCCGTCAAGCGCTGCTGCAGCCCCTCAAATTGAGGCCAGTAGGTGTCGAGTCCAATTCCGAAGAGCCCCACCGTGAATTGGTGGCCCCTAGAGTCCCCGCTCATGTTTACCTGCACCCCCGGGCATGAGTTTCCGATAGCTGGCGCCGATCATACCAGGATTCTATAACGAAAAAAATTTACCTATTGAAAAAAGATGGCGACGGGCTTAATTTAGGCCTCGAGAACCCCTGACGCCTTGGCAGCTTTGCTGATGCATTCCCGGAGGGAGCATCCCATGAAGCGTTCAAATTTATTTCGGTTACTGATTGTTCCTTCGTTTATGTTCGCCGCCGTAGGACGTTCCCCAGCGCAAGATGCTCCCGTTCAAATTACAGTCCATTGGGACAAGATAGTACAGGAATCCAGGACCACTCCCACGTTACAGGTGGTCGTAAATCCACCGCTTCGCCGGGGAACCTCGGTGCACGACAACGCATACCAATCCCTACATGATCTCGGGGCAGACTATGTGCGTTACGTTCCATGGCTGCCGTATCCGCGGCTCGGTGTGGCGGAGTTAGAACCTCCGAAAGATGGCCAGACGTCGTGGAATTTCTCCCTCATCGACCCGATGACAATTGATTTTCTGGAGGCAACCAAAGGGCACTCAGTCGTTCTCAACTTCAGCACCATCCCTCAGTGGATGTACAAGACCGACAAACCCGTCGCGTATCCGGATGATCCCAATAAAGCGGTCTGGGACTACGAGCAAGGGACACAGCTGCGTGACGCCACGTTCCAGGAAGTTGCCGACTACTATGCGCGACTCCTGGCTTGGTACACCAAAGGGGGCTTTACAGACGAATACGGAAAGCGGCACGAGTCCGGCCATCACTATTCGATTCCATACTGGGAAGTTTTAAACGAAGTGGATTTCGAACATCGCATGACGCCACAAACCTATACTCGGCTGTACGATGCGATCGTCAGAGCCATGAAGAGAGTTCAGCCCGAGCTAAGATTTGTCGGCGTTTCTCTGGCCATCCCGGGCCAGAATCCAGACTTTTTTGAATATTTCTTGAATAGCACGAACCACGAGTCCGGTGTGCCGCTGGACTACATTTCCTACCATTTTTACGCCGTACCTACGTCTGACGAGACACTAGACATTCAGCAACATACCGTTTTTGCACACGCCGACGGCTTCCTGAATACGGCCCGATACATCGAAGCGATTCGCAAGCGACTATCACCCGGAACGGGCACGATGATTAATGAAATTGGGATCATTTCGGCCGATGACATTGCCCAAGTCGATCCAAAGCACGTGGCAAAACCAGTTCCTGATTCGTATTGGAATCTTGCCGGCGCCGAGTATGCTTACATTTTTGCGGAGCTCACACGGTTGGGCATTGACGTCGCGGGAGAATCGCAACTGGTCGGCTATCCAACGCAGTTCCCCAGCGTATCCATGGTGGACTGGAACAATGGAAAACCGAACGCCCGTCTGTGGGTATTGAAGCTCTTGCACGACAACTTTGGCCCGGGTGACAAAATTGTGGAGATTGCGCCGGTTAGTCCGGACGGCCCCGATCATCCGTACCTCACTGGGCTTGCAGTGGTAACCAGGACAGGAAAGCACAAGATGCTTCTCGTGAACAAACGCGATCGGAATTTGGATCTATCTATCGCTGGAGCTGCCGGCGGCCACTTCGACTCCGTGGACGTCACAACGGGATTTCAACCCCCCGCTTCCACCAAAGTAGCTTCGGAGAAGTTGATGATCCACGGTTTTTCCGTCGGAGTTCTTACTTTCCCTTGAACCATGCTATCTGCCGGGCGTCGTCTTGACCGTGAACAAGGGGCCAAGCGATTCGCCTGGTTCGGGAAAGCCCGGAGGTCCAGTTGCCTAGGGTTGCATTTCAATTGCGAATAAAAGCCGGCAAGGAGGCGGAATATGACGCCGCCCACCGGAATGTTTGGCCTGCCTTGCTGTCCAAATTGAAAGAAGTCGGTATTTCCGAATATTCCATCTTCAGGAGAAATCAGGATTTGTTCCTGGTCATGCGGGTCGATGACTTTGACGCAGCGTGGCGCACGCTCGACGAGGACCCAACCAATCTGAAATGGCAACAAGAGATGGCGAAACTATTCGAGGCACTGCCGGGGCTGACGCCAGGAGAAAAGTTCGCGATGATGAAGGAAGTATTTTACATGGAGTGACCCGAGTGACTTTACTGGCCTAATCCCAGATTAAGTTCATTCGAGAGATTAATCGTGGAACGCAACCGAGTGTCGCCGCGTCGGTGCCAGCAAGTGATTGGCCAGCCAAAACGGATTGCTGTTCGCACAATGCAGCGCCCTTTTCCGTCGATCGTAGAATTACTGACGCGCCATCCTGGATGGCCGGGCGGAGGCTTTTGCGATTCATGAACTTGCCATTCGGCATTTCCCGGTCCAGGCCTCCGTTTGCGCAGCCACCGCGTCGTAGGTGGCCACCCAATCCGACATCATCACCTCATATCCTTCGACGCCTGCACAGC
>Ga0179587_10000612_pt1 | contig 15067 bp, 18 predicted proteins | sample CZODoug2_1_08_16_FD_185932 | JGI IMG/M metagenome (GOLD analysis project Ga0179587, IMG submission 185932) | Vadose zone soil fungal communities from Angelo Coast Range Reserve, California, USA - CZODoug2_1_08_16fungal | ecosystem: Environmental > Terrestrial > Soil > Vadose zone | place: USA...
ACACATTGTTGGCTGACGCAGAGACCCGCATAAAAAAGCAGTCACTTACTACCAATCTGATGCACAATTAGCCTCGTATTGCATCCTTGTCATTTGTTGTATCATTTACATACCCACAGCATCTATCGGAAACATCGCATCGTTTTGTGTATAGTAACTAGATATATGTGCATTCTACCCCGCTTTTAGCATTTTATCATATGAAAAGTATCTCACGATGCGTGTTCAATGAACATGTTCAGGTTATCAGCTTTCATAATAGAGAGCATCCATCAAGCTCACCGGCCGTAGTTTGATCTAGCTTGAATGGTCACCCATCCTGGCTCACAGAGCACAAACCAAGGCCATGACAGCTATGGTACGGCATCGGTACCCTGCATGATCCATGGAGAGCCTCTAGCGGGCGCAACATCACTCCTACAATCCCTATCATCCCAAAAGGGCAACACCTATAAATTATCAAGTGAGCGAACGTATAGAATATGAAATGTAAGCTTCAAATGGCGTGTTCATGTTCATACATGTATTGCACTTTAGATTTACGCTGACTACAATAGCTGAGAAAAAAAGACGATAGCGGTGATGATGTGGATCCCAACAGAATAATATGCTCCGATATAGATCAAAACCATTTCCACTAATCAAGACCACCGGCGAGAAAGAAAAAAACTATACTACTTATAGACCCATGACCGAACCAATAGACCTTGCAATGGATGCACCACGTAATGGAGTTCTGGCGCCGGAAGGGGCAGCTGATCCCATACAGGATGGCGCCACGGAACTGAAACGGGAAGGGGCAGCAGACCCATGTCGTTGCTGCTCCCACAGTTTATCTTTGGCCCTGATCTCAATATTCTCAAAGGGGGCCTCCTGTGAAAGCTTCAGACAATCGCGTGTGCCAAGGACGAGCAGCTCGAAGAAGAAAGACGCGGCGGCGCGGCGGGATGCCTAGAAGCAGTGAACATGTGAGCGAGGAGGCAGGTATCAGAGACATACCCTATCAGACATCTTCCTGAAACTGAGCATCTTGTCTAACTCTTCCTGACCAGCGGCAGGTTGAAGCTCCTTCCTTATGATGCCCAAAGCCTTGATAGTGTTCTTACTATATCCCCTTCCTTCATTATCAGTTGCTTGTACCTCCCCTTCTGCACCTTGTGTCTGTGTCTGTGTGGATGGTCTGATGTCGAACATTGCGATCGGGCATGAAGCATCAGCATAAGTCTCGTCACCCTCTTCGATAATTGCACCGTCGGGTGCAGGGGTAGATAATCGACTTAACACTGAGGGTACAAGGGACTTAGAGCGTGTTTGACCCATGTCTATGTCGCCTCCAGCACCCACATCGAATTCAGGCAATTCCAGTTGATAACCGTCAACTCCGCCAGTGTGGTCACCAAAGTCTATGACACCATCCGGACCAACGCTGTGCCGTCCAATGATGTCGCTTCCGAGAGCAAGGCTTGGTGCGAGACTTGTTGCTCTTCGCCCTTGCTCGATGTCATCTTCATGGACACTTCCATCAAGTCGAGGCCGCTTATCGGGTCCTTTTTCTAGCGACATGCCCCGTCGTTTAGGTGCAAACCCGCTGGTGACGGGACGCATGAAAAGCTCAGTCAGTTCAGGGGCCAAGCCCGGCGGTGCGGCGCAGATAAAGGTGCCATTGGTGGTGACCTTTGTAGGGAGGAAATGCGCTAGAGGATCGTCACGGATGGCGAGCAAGCGCAGAACTACTGACGATCGCGGAAGGAATTGCTGGTCTGTCAGGATGTTACTGACATCCTTAACCAACGGAGCGCCAAGGCCACCAACACGTCCCCGTCCGACTTTGGCACCAGGACCATCTTGTAGCTCAGTGACAGAGTCGATAATCTGTTTTTTCTCCCTGATCTTGCGTTTGGCCTTCGAAGCTTCCGGAAGCATCTCAACGGGTTCATCAGCCGCAGGTGTTGCAGGAGGATCGCTGAGGGGAGATGCTTGTTAACAGACTGATGAGAATGAATCGCAGGTGTAGAATAAAGATAGCACTTACAGGCTCGAGACGATTCTCGCGTATGGACTGGCGTCTTCTCAATGTTGTCCAGCGGCATATCATCGAAACCAATACCTAAATCGCCCAAATCCATTCCCGCAAGCTCAGGAAATTCCATATCCACATCACCTCCAAATGGGTGTTCCGAAGCGCCTCTACTCATGCTCCTGTTTGAAAGTGCGTCCATGCCAAGATCCCTCCCTTCTCCAGCCAGGCCGTGTGAATGAATAGAATTCCGATGAAATTGTGCATCACGACCAACTCCGACACTCTCGTCAACGCTCATGCTATCGTCATGGGCTTTAGGCGTTCCGCCTCCGATTGGTTCGTCATCCAAAATGATACCAAGATCAACATCGTGGAAATCCTGAGAACCAATACCGTCTGAGGGGCCCATATCGAAAGGATCGTTGAAGTCAAACTGCTGGAAGTCATCAGCAGTGCGGAGAGTAATGTCGTCTACATGTGCTTGGTGGTGGCCGTGGGGTTGTAGTGGGCGATCTTCGAAGTCCAGGTCCCTAAATGACGTTAATGAAGGGGAGGGTGGTGGACACGGCGAAAACTAACCAATTCACATCAGGAAGGAGAAGATCCAGATCGAGTCCACCGGGTTGGAGAGTAATCGTGTTCTTGTTCACTGCAAGCTGGTCCTCTGTCATGTCGACAACGCCTGGACGAAATGCCTGGGTTTGCGGTTCAGATGAGTGAAGGTGAACATTGAGTGAAACTGACCATCTTAATTTTCAGGAGAGCTTCATTGCAATCATCCAAGAGGTACTTTGCTTTTCTGCTGTATATACGAACAACACCGAGCAGGAGCTGGCCACTTAGTCGAAGTGCCATGACCTCGATTTCTTGACCCATGATCGCGTCTGCCGTAAAGGTCTCAATCGCGTATTCCAGGTGGTGAAGAGGAAGGAGCACAGACCAACAGATTGCTCAATGTCGGTTTGTAAGGTCTGTGTTTTAGAGAGCTTGCGCTCCATGTGAGCGGCGAGCCATACTTTGCCCAGAGGACCCCGCCGAGAAAGGATAGTCTCTGAATAAAACTGGAAAAGGATAGGACCTTTAATAGTACGACGATAAAAGCTGAGGCTTACCATGATAGGAGGTGTCGCGAGAGGGGGAGACGCGAAAGCATAAACAAATGAAACAACTTTCCACGTGCGATCGGTATTGATATATATTTGCCTACACCCTCTGGTTGTCTATATCTATTTGTACTCACAGGCGTCCATGTTCACCTCTTCATCCTGCTTTTGTCTTAAACGCGCTCACTTGCGGTTATGCGCTAATCTACCTAGGAAAAACGTACCCTCTAACTTTTTGTTTCGCAAGTCTCTATTTACCTGCACCGCGTTCATCATCTTAATCAAAATTCTCTAGCGGGTAGACCTCCGCGGCACTCTTCTTCCGTAGCTCAACTATCATCAACTGAAGATAATGCAACCTCAGCTTCATCCTCATCCCTCCGGATTCAACCAGGAGTCGAACCTGACGTTGGATTTCAGAAGAACATGAATCAGACCACACGAGCGCGGTTTGCAATGCAGATGATGGACACAGCCGAGAGAGGAAAATACTATTCGTGCTTAGCAATTGCCGCAAGAATGAAAACAGAGGGCGTTCGACCCGATTACTCCACGTACAGTGCCCTCATGCAAGCGGCGGCCCGTGAGGGTGCTTGGCTAGACGCTTGGGCTATCTTCGATGATATGTTGTTGGTTGGAATCAAACCCACTGCTGCCATATTCAATCATCTACTACAGGTGTGCGACATTGACCTCCCTTGTTTTCTGTTCCTGGGGTTCATGTCTGGTAGGCCCAACAGCAACAATCTTCACAATATATGTGGCAAGTTATTGAGAAGATGAACGAAATGAATGTAGCTCCCAACTCAAGCACTTTCTCCTACATCATTCACCGCTACACCTTTGACGACAATCTAGAGGTGGCCCTGCAATATCTTTATGCAATGAGATCCCGCAAACTAGTACCAGAACTCCCTGCCATAGAAGCTGTCGTAAACCTTGCAGCGCATAGCGGCTATCCCCGGCTAGCCATTGACATGGCCACTTGGTTCGAGGAGGCTTCCATCCGTAGGCTCGATCAGGCGGTTTGGATGAATTGCTTGAGGTCGTCAGCTGACAACCTATATGTGAGTCTTCAATATGGGTACATTCTCTTTTGTTCTGACAATCGTCTGTTGGGAAGATGGATGGAGTACTTCATTGTTGGAAATTTGCTGTCCAGGACCTTAACCTCACCCCAGATGAAGGTCTTTGTGTATCGGTTCTTCATACGGCCGCCCGCCACGGTCTTCCAGACTTGGCTACGGATGTCCTTCGTGTCCTTAAACTCATAGGAGTACCATGGGAGGAAAATCACTTCGCCCCGCTGATAGAAGCATTTTGTCGTGCAAATCAGGTCAAAGAGGCATTGCTAACCTTAGACATCATGCGAACGAACGAAGTCGAGCCCACGACTGAGACTGCATATCCGTTGTTGGAAATGGTCAAAAAAGCTACTGATTCCATCGACTCCGTCTGGGCCATCATCGACGAGCTTCACAAGGAGGGCAAACGTGTTGATGTCAGCGCACTTAATGTTCTCATCCAGGCTTCAGTCATGCTTGGAGATCCCCAACGTGCGATGGGAGCGTACAAAAGTTTCTCCGAATATGGGGTGACACCAGACCTTAGCACCTTCAACATTCTGATCCAGGGATGTGTGTCCGCAGGCCACCGAGAACTAGGAGGTCTGCTTCTATCAGACATGAAGGCAGCGAAGATCAAACCGGATCGGGAGACGTACCAGCAGTACATCTATCTGTGTCTGACGCAGGACAGCTACGAAGATGCCTTCTTCTATCTCGAGGAAATGAAGGCTGTTGGCCACATCCCGCCGTCATCTGTGTACGCCGCTATCATCAGAAAGTGCCTCTCCGCAGGCGACACCCGCTCCACCGTTGCAGCAGAAGAGATGCGGGAGACTGGTTACGCGATACCGTTGGAACTGATGCGTGAGATGGAGGGGTCAGTGCGAGAGTCGCATGACGATCACACCTCTGCAGACGGTCAGGCAGTAGGCCTTGATGGAGCAGCACAAAGATTTATAGAGACAGGTGGCCTCGCTGGCACGCAGGAACTGGGTAAAACGCCGAGCACATATATCCAGGAATAAGTTTTATATAATTGTTAATAATATTTTCCATCACAACCGCCCCGCCAAGAGTTCAGTAGCGCCTTGGTTTTAATCCCAGCACCTTCCATTACGTATGATAGGCCGCTTCCACCTTCTCCAATGCCATTGAAGATAGGTATGCTTTTCTCTTCATCGTCTTCATTTTTAACTCGATTTTCATGTGCAGTTACCTGGCACGTCGTTTATATTAAGATGCTCAGGCGCTGAAATAATACTTCGACTAGTCCCGTATGCTCAAAAGAGGTCTCTGCCGGGATAATCAATGAGCATATCGATAGTTCCTGCACAAAGCATGTAGGATCAATTTTCAAGTTGAATGTAGGCCATAAAGGGACAGGACCTGTATTGCAACGCCCAGCGTCGTCGTCGTCGTCCGCAACAAAACGTTCTGCTGAAGCAGAAGACTTGCAGCCGGCAAAGGTTGCCAAGCGCAGCAGGACAACGAACCTGAGCTCAGCTACACCTCTTGCTGAAAAACTTCGCCCGACTACGCTATCGGAGTTCATTGGACAGCGTCACTTGACTGACTTTGACTCAATGTTCATGAACATGCTAGCAAGCGGCTCAGCTGGATCCATGATACTTTGGGGTCCTCCAGGGTGAGATGATCGCAGTATTCAATAATTCAGATCGTAACAAGAAATTTATGACAGGTGCGGAAAGACGACATTAGCTAGGCTAATAGCCAAGCAGACTGGCGCTATTTTGAAGGAGCTTAGCGCGACAGGTGTCGGGGTACAGGATGTTCGAGCAGTTCTGGAAGAGGCAAAAAACCTGCTTACCCTAACAGGAAGGTGCGTAAAGTTTGAGCTTCGTGTCATCTTGCTGACCTTTGACAGAAAAACCATTTTATTTCTCGATGAAGTTCATCGGTTTAACAAAGGACAACAGGTACGACACCTTCGCCGTATTTTCTGGGATTTGATCATGATTCATTTTCATAATACTTAGGACATATTTCTACCTTACGTTGAGCAAGGACACATTCAAGTCGGCACAGTTTTATTCACTTGCGAACGTCGGCTAAGATTTTCGTTTTTAACTAGCTTGTGGGTGCTACCACAGAAAACCCATCCTTCAGGTTAACTGGAGCACTGCTTAGTCGTTGTCGGTCAGTGACTCTGTCCCAGGGAATCTTCTGTTGCTCACTTTAGCAGAGTATTTGTCTTGGAGCGACTCACAGATGATGAGATAAGGACTGTGATGCTCAACGCTGTGAAACGCGTTGTGAAATCTGCAGATACTGAGGAGCGCTTGACAACTCCAGCGCGTGCTCAAGCAAACGCTCCTGCTTCAACATCTGAAATATCACAATTATCGATATCCGATATTGGGGAGTTTCCTTGTTCCTCCTTTCCACAGCTGACGCCGAAAATCTTGCAAAGCATCATGTCCCTGGCAACGGGTGATGCGAGAACGGCACTTTCACTATTAGAAATAGTTATCAAGTTGCCCACAGATAGCAAGGAAACTGATCTGCTAGGTTCAATACGACGCTGTGCATCTGCTTCTTATGACCGTACTGGTGAAAGCCGCTATGATATGGTCTCTGCGTTGCATAAGAGTATCAGAGGAAGCCAGGGAAGTGCAGCGATGTATTGGCTGGCGAGGATGCTTACTGCAGGAGAAGACCCTCTGTACATTGCCCGGAGAATGGTCGTCTGTGCAAGCGAAGACATTGGATTAGCGGACAATCAAGCACTTCCCTTGGTATGTTATTACAGATATGGTCACTAATCTCTGACCAAGTTGATCTCTAGGCTATTGCCACTCTGCAAGCTTGTCAGACCATTGGCATGCCTGAATGCCGCATCAATCTTGCCCATATCGTTGCATATCTTTCTGAGGCACCAAAGTCGACACGCGCGTATGAGGCATATCAACGTGCTGAAGTAGCCGCAAAGCTAGATTTGACAATCCCAGTCCCACTGCAGATGAGGAATGCTCCTACAGACCTAATGAAGCAGCTGGGTTATGGGAAAGACTACCGTTATAATCCAGGATATGCGTGAGTTAGATGTCTGTTGATAGGTGACCTCTTGAAGCTTATATAGGCGGTCAGGCATCCGGTTCACAATAGCTATCTCCCGTTACAATTCGAAGGGGAGAGGTTCTTACAGGATGCAGGTGATGCATCAGGAAAGATTTGGGACGAAGGTGCATTGCGATACTGGGAGCATGAAGTCAATGGGGGCAAGGAGTGGGAGGGACGCGGGCACGTTACTTGACGAATTTAGTAGTGTGATGTAATTCGTTTGACAACTTGAATTTTGAATTCCTAGCCGAGATTATGCTTGTCGCGGTTAACCATGGAGCCTTCACCAATGGACAGCCCAGGATCCATGAACAGCCCCTATTTTGAATCGTCTATCGTTGGTTCCCCTGAATCCCTTTCATCTCAGCTTCCTTCTCGTCCCCCTAGAAGTGGTTCTGGACCAACTTTAGGCAGCCACAGCATGGCTACCTCTCGCAGAAGAGCCTCTACCGATCAGCGTATGTCCTCTGGCATGATGGACCTACAGATAGGCACACCCAAACCAACACACCAGTGGACCTTATTCGGTCAGCTCATGGAGAATGAGGGTCAGTTGCCTAGCCCCCGGCCTCACCACAGGTCAACAACTACAGGAAGACCGAGCTCGTTTCGTAGGAACGAACACGAGGAAAGCTTTACTTCAGGTCTAGTGTCAAGTCCAGCTCGGAGAAGCAAAGCAGATCCATTTCTGGATGTCCGGTCTATTGTCGAGGAAAATGAACCAGCGGAATTATCGGACGACACAGCTAGGCTTCCTGGACGCAACCCTTCTGCAGAGGACGACAGCAATTACGACTCTGATTCTGATTCAGATACGAGTGATGGCCCACCCTCCCCCATCTCTCCTGAGGCCTCCGAGCGCAAATGGACAGGACTTTGGAATCACATCCCTACTGTACCTATTCTGTACCGCAATGTTCTCAAATGTTCCGTAGCCTATTTCATCGCCTCGCTTTTCACATTTTCACCTCACTTGTCAAACTTGATCAGTGATCTAACTTCCTATGGCCCTGGACCACATTCACCGTTCCCAATTGGTCATATGGTGGCAACTATGTGAGTCCTTCCAGTTTGGATGCACCCTTGGTTTAAATCAATGCTATCCAGCGCTGTATACTTCAACCCAGCCAAGACAAAGGGAGGAATGATCGAAGCAGATGTCTTCTGTCTCGTGGGCCTTCTCTACTCTGCCTTTGTCTGTCTTTCGTCCATGTCGTTATTCTGGTGGCTCGAGTTGCAACCTGGCTGGGAATGGCTTGGAGATCTTGTTGCTATCGTGTGGATTGGTGTTAGTATGAGCGCCGTGGCCTGGGCGAAAGTCTGGATGGTATGTGGGATTGTCAGTGGTATTATGAAAAATCAAACTTATTACTGTGTTGTTAGGCTAGTCCGTCTTTCAACACCGGTAAAGCCCTGCGAACCCCCCACTAGCATCTACTCATCACATTAACAGCGTGTAGTATGACTGCAATCATCATTTTTGTAGTGTGCGTGAATTCCCATCCCTTTACCCCGATTAGCGTTCTGTTGTTGAACTGTGCTTCCTAGTCTTGTTAAAGAAGGAGGCCTGCACACGCTTCTTCAAGTATCTACGATCATTTTATGCGGCTCTCTCATATCCAACGTAGTCTGCTACGCTGTCTGGCCTCAGTCAGCACTCGTCAATCTGCAAAGGGATATGACCAAGACCTTGGATTCCTTCTCCACAGTCCTGTCAATTCTTACCAGAACCTTTCTGCTCGAAGGGGAGGTACACAAAAAGCATCATCTTGAGAAGATGCAACAGGCAGTGGAGAACCATCAGCGCAGCTTCACAAGTCTTAAGAAAAACCTGAGCGAGGCGAGCACCGAGTGGATCCATCGAGGTGGTGACGTCGGCCCCAGTGGCGAAAACACTGGTAAGCACGCCTACGGAGACGCGGTGGACAGTCTGAATCGGCTAGGACAACACCTCAACGGCCTGAGAAGTGGTACGAGGTTGCAGTACGATCTGACCAAGGCAGGCGTAGTCAAAGTGAAGAACCGGAAACGGGGAAAGAAAACGGATTTACCCGTAACACTTGATGTCGACAATTCGATGGAGGAGGACGAAGAGAGGGCGATGTTGGGGGCTGCGGCGGTCATGTTTGGGGATTTGGTAGACGACTTGGGCCCACCCCTCAAAGCTTTATCAGTGAGTTTCTGGACATCATTCCAGTTATGTTTATTCACGTTCCCTCATCGACAGGTTGCATGTACTTCTTCCCTAACTCACCTCCGAGAGGCCTTTGAACAATCTCAATCGCATAACCAAGGGAAGAGTATATTTCAGCCCGCCGAGTTCCTCGAGCTCGTAGATCGGATCGAGAGGGCGTTGGTGCGGTTCGAAAGTACATCGAACCATGCTGTCCTGCGCCTATATAGGAAGAGTGAAGTTCCCATGTCGTCTCGGCCGCAGTCTATTGTGAGCCAAACGCTCTCTGCCCGAGGAGACGACATGGATAATTCACTCCTCATGGGAGGGGATAATGAACATGTATTTTTGGTCTATTTGTAAGTCGTATCGTTGTTTCTGAGATAATTTATTAACGCCATTCAAGCTTCATCTTTACACTGCAAGAGTTTTCCATGGAGGTCGTATCGCTTATTGACGCCATAGGCAGAATATACAGCTATGAGCGAGCAAGGGTGAACTGGAGACCTTGGTGGAGACGCCTGCTTGGAGCCATGAGACGTAGTGTCCTTCGGTGCGTGATATGGCGCCAGTCACCCAGTTCAACAAGCAGAACGAAGAAGTATCCCGGTTTGAAACGAAGCTTATGTAGGTGTTCCCTGTTATGCAGCGTGCAACATCCTGAGCCCCTGCATTATAGCCGCGTATATCATTCCAGATCACCGACGTCCGGTTGCATGGTTTCCTAAAGTCCGGCCTCATGCCCCCAATACAATACAAACACCACCACGGGACAAGCTACCGTTAGTGGGACGCATCAAGCAGGCTCTGTGGGAGTTTGGAAAGAGATTGACTGAGCGTGACGCAAAGTATGCTTTTAAGGCGGGCATGGCGACTGCCATGTTGGCTTCCCCTGCTTTCTTCGACGCTACGAGGCCCATTTTTGTCGAGAATTGGGGTGACTGGGCACTGGTTTCGGTTTGTCGCCCCTTTTCATCGTTCGTTCAATGCTAACTGTAATGGCATAGTTTTTCGTTGTAATCTCACCGACCATAGGAGCGGTAAGCTTGTTGCGTAACCATATGGCTTCGTCGATATCTGAGCAATGGACAGACAAACTATCTGAGTCTTCAACGTGTTCTTGGTACTTTGTGAGGATTTTCACATCTTCAATCCCGCGTATCAAAATGATTGACGCTAGAGTAAAGATTCGGTGCAGCCGTCGCTGCAGGGATATTTTCACTATTTCCTGACAATCCAGTCTTACTTTCCATCTTTGGCTTCTTTTTCTCGCTGCCTTGTTTCTATTATGGCCTATCCAACTCACAATACCTTGCCGCATCACGGTTCGTACTTCTCACGTACAACTTGAGCTGTTTATACAGGTCAGTGTTGTCTTGTTATCCCAGATTACCACCTGCTCATCGTGAATGTCAGCTATAACCTGCGCCAAAAAGATATCTCTGTGCTGGACATCGCATTCCATCGTGCTCTCTCTGTTATCGTTGGAGTTGTATGGGCAGCTTTTGTCTCACGCTTTTGGTGGCCTGCCGAAGCTCGACGAGAGCTCGGCAAGGCTCTTAGCGAGTTAAGTTCGCGAGATAACATTCAAGTAAGGAAATTGACTTTGCTTTACAGATTTTGCTTGAACATTGGGTGGTTGTACACGCGCTTGGTTGCTTCAAATTCATTTGCACCAGAGTATCAGGCGGTGGACGGCAACAACGAAAATGAGGACCAGCACGATGCGAACCTGAACGGAGTTACCCTTTTACATGCGTCTTCTCAGAGCACTAGACTGAATAACTCGGTAAAAGAGTTTATGGCAATGTTTGCATTCATATTCATCATTCTTCTATGCGACTAGACGGTTAATTTTTTTGAAGGGAGTTACATCTACAAATCAAATTGATTGAACTTGAAGGGTTACTTGCTCAAACGCAACATGAGCCCCGTCTCAAAGGGCCCTTTCCCGTCATGCTGTATCGTGGAGTTTTGACAAGTTTGCAAACCATTCTCGACAAGCTTCATAGTATGCGTTGTGTCACGACAAGAGAGGAATGGTAAGTCTCTTTTCGATCTGGCGGGAGTTTTACATGCTCATACTTGCGCAGGTATACGGCAAGTGACAGGCTCCCTTCGCAACTCCACTGACTAACACCACTGATGAGTGCAGGGTGTCCGACAGGATTTCATCATCCCTGTAAATAAGGAACGGCATGAGATGGTTGGAAATATTATTCTTAGCCTATCTATTCTTGCTTCTGCGTTCAGGCTCAAAGCTCCACTTCCGCCGTACCTCCCCCCCGTGGAAAAGGCAAGACAACGATTGGTATGTTACTGATGCTCTTTGTATTACACCAGATCCTAATGTTAGTAAAGGTCGATGCCATCCGCAAGCTTGATGTTGTGAGAAATCGAGACGTCAAAGGATCAAGGCAACTCCTATTTTTCGCTTATGCACTTACGATGAAGGGTGTGACTGAGGAACTGGAGTCTTTGGGATGTACGTTGCAGAAAGCATTTGGAGTAATCGGACAGACACCCGAAGAGTTTGAGGCATTGTTCATGGACCCTCAGGAGAGCAGAAGAAGGATTGATTATGCAGCATAAGATGCCCACTGAGACCAGCTACCATTGACCCTCGTTGACCCCACAATTCGTGGCTTTCGTATACGAAGTTTCGGTAGACTAGATAACATACCAAAAGGATCTACGGTGTACCTTGTAATAATGTAGCCTTGTTTCCACCCATGTAATTACATTAACTACAATCTGCACCTCGATGTTGGTTGACAAGTCCATCAAAATCCGACGGGACAGTAACTCTCATGCGCCGACTGATCATGTAGGTAGAAGTGTAACGACGAAAGCAACTGACTGACAGCGTATGCCTCAGAGGGCTTCGAGGCGCCTCAGGCATAGTATCGTTCTACAACTATTCCAGACAGCATTCTCGTATACCCGCATTACGATATCCGAGTGTTCATCGCCTAGCATCGAGCTCAACAACTATTTGATGACCATTAGGACTCGGACAATCTTCAGAATCTTCCGAGGTTCGTCGTCCATACTGGCATATGATCGGGTCCATCCATGACTGTCAGTCAGCCTCCCTAGCTGCTGCTTTCTTCTTGTCAGGATGTTATTTCTTGAGCTTCAGACTCTGCTTTCGGCTCTTTGTCTCGCTTTTTCCACACCCGTCTCTAATACCGGCGCTGGGTATTCGATGCCTCTTAACCGTCGGTCACTGCCTCATCAGCCTCCGATTTACAATGGCCAAATAAGGACCTTTGACCCGACTCCTGCAGTAAACCTTGCTTCCCAGTTATCGAACAAACCATTATTTACCAGTAAACATTGCAGAAAGAAGAACTACGCAGTCTCCTTGGGAAATACAAGCAAGCCACCCAGTTTCTGACCGGCATCGGACTCGCTCCTGACCACGACCTCATGAACTTTCTCCCCAACGCTGATATACTGAGTGAAAATGCAGTCAACATAGCCTCCCTGGTTACTGCCGCTGAGGCGCCTCTCATATCTTCTATCCTTCCTGGAACTGGTGTTATGCCCATGAAAGATTTCATGTCTGGTTCTGTCGACATCTTGTACTACGGCCCGCTGAAAATTGGGACACCGGCACAAACGCTGACGATTGACATCGATACGGGCTCTGCCGATCTCTGGGTGCCTGTTAACTGCCCTTATTGCGCAAACAGCCAGCTCGACGCTAGTCGAAGCTCCACTTACAGGGATACAGAGGACGAGTTTTCTATATCATATGTCAGCCATAAACGTGCTTGTGTAACAACGCGCATTGCTAATTGGGAGAATCCAATACACAGGGCGCTGGGGATGCTTACGGAACCCTGGCGTCAGACGTTGTTTCTATTGGTGGCCTCCGTGTGCAAGAGCAAGTATTCGGAGCTGTCACACAGACGTCGGATGACTTCAATGGTTTTCCGAATGATGGGATGTTGGGCATGGGGTTCGGCACCATCGCAAGATCAAAGCAACCTACTTTTTTCGAAAGACTGATTACGGAGGGGGCATTGGCTGCACCCTTATTTTCTGTTCATTTGGCAAGAAATCAGGCAACAGGTTCCGAGGTTAGTTTTATAGTAACGCTTTTCGCAGTCTTACACCTTCATTGACAGGTATGCTTTGGGTGTTACGACCCAACTAAAACGGCTGGGGCAGTTTCTTGGGTTCCAGTGAAATCAAAGGTAGTGTTGAATTCAGTAAGATCATTATATGTCGTGACCTTCGGGCCTGCCATAGACATACTGGTCCGTGTCAATGGATGCGCTTTTACTTAATTCCACGATGTCGGTAGCCACGAATCTCGTTGCGGTTAGTTGTTCACATCCTCGAGCGCCTCCAATATTGATATAAAATGCAGGCAATTGACACGGGTACCACATTCATATATGTCCCGGACAAGGTTGCTTCCAGCTTCTACGGACTGGTTAGTCACCCTTACGTCCAGAAACCGATGGAACAGGGTAATAAATATTCTCAGATCCCGGGCGCCCAACCCGCCATTCAATACGGACCTGGTACGTTTCTCCGTTCCTAGAATCAATGCGATGTGACGACATGGAATCAGAGTTCTTCACATACCCTTGTTCAACTGACCTCAAGGTCGCTTTATCATTTAGTGGTCGAAGGTTTTCCTTGGATTCGTTTGATTTTAACTTGGGTTCGTCGTTCCAAGTCTGCCTAAGTATCTCTTATTTACCATTCATACAAAGGAAAAACTAGTGCCAATTCCCAGTGAGTTCTATCTTCAATATCCACCTCAGCATCGCTAAACCACCAGGCATTGCATTGGCGGCATCTTGTCCCTAGGAAAAGGGTTCCCTCCGAATTTGGCCATCATAGGTGCATACAAACTTTTTTTTCGCGAGTGTACAGGTCGTAACTTCTGCCTTCAGGGGATGAATTTTTGAAATCCTGTAGGTCTCCCAATAAAACATACAGAATTTAGACTAAGGTCGAGTCTAAGGGTACTCCACCTACGATTACTCAGGTGGGGTACGTGTTGGTTTTTCTCCCAGTATCAACAATGTAGTGAAAGAAGGAAGTTCTACTGGAACATAATTCCTAGTCTACCATGGAGATCCTTGAGTAGGAATGACATCTTCAATTATCCCTTGCACCTTTCGATTTGTAGCCGCGCAAGACTTTGCGTCTCTGTTTGACCATGTACGTGTACAATACATATAGCGCTATGTGCAGGATCTTAGTTAGCTGGGGATAAATCGACGGGAAGAGTAGGACGTACATGGCCACCAGATACAAAACAGCAGAGCCCGGAAATAGTCTGTTGGTTTCCACATTCCCTGAACCCATGCCTGCCAGCCTGGAACGGGCGACGACTCGGGGAGAGTGGCGTAGATGAGGAAGGCCTCTGAGGATGCGCCTACAGGGTATAGGATATAGAAAGTGGTATACCGGAGGTATAAAAGGACATAAGACTCGATCCCGAGGAGGTTGCAAGCGTAGAAGGAGTAGCGGATGACTTCTGTCATGGACCAGGCAAGTACCATGGAGGTGAATAAAGGATTTGTATGAACCTATATTACCAGTAAAACAAACGCTCACGAAAAAAAAAAAAAAAAAAAAAAAACAAGCACACAAA
>Ga0179587_10000613_pt1 | contig 15064 bp, 30 predicted proteins | sample CZODoug2_1_08_16_FD_185932 | JGI IMG/M metagenome (GOLD analysis project Ga0179587, IMG submission 185932) | Vadose zone soil fungal communities from Angelo Coast Range Reserve, California, USA - CZODoug2_1_08_16fungal | ecosystem: Environmental > Terrestrial > Soil > Vadose zone | place: USA...
CGTTAGTCAGAGCACTTTCTCACTGCCAACATTACAGTCTTATTACCATGGTTTTGCTTGTGGTCAATAATGACAGTAGGATTCCACAGTAACTCAGGTTAAACAGGCCCTATTCTCTGGACAGCCATGCCAGGTGTCTTAATATTGAAACATGTCAGTAGGGAAGAATCAAGTATGCCACTAACCGCATAATCAGGATGAGCTGCATTATCCCAAGTTGTCTTGGCTTCAGCTGAACTCTGTCTCAAAAGCTAACACCACCTTGAAATGTGGGTCTAAGCTGCTAGCATCTGCAGAGAACTCCCAAATTTTTGTGATATCATTGCGTATCTGTCAATGTTATGCTGAAGGGGCTGCCACACATCCAATGGGCATGAAGTGGAATTTTCAGGAAGTATGCATGCTTTTCATCATCTTTGAAAATACAATCCTTGTAGTATGTGGCTGGTATATATTTGTGACCAAATTATGCACTGACTTAAGGAAATGGATCATGCCTAAATATGAGCATTCCACCTCTTACAGTCTCTCAATATATGTCCCAAGTAACATTTTGTGCAACAGCACTTTGGCAAAGAGGTGCCAACTTACATCAAAAACAGTGATCCAATGTGCTACTTAGTAACTCATTTTTCATAAAACAAACTATGTATCACAGATTCTTAGGCACTTTCTATATTTGTAATCTATGAAGGTACTAATTTTGATGGAGCATGTGACATTGGCAGCATTAAGGAACTCAAAAATATTCTTGTAATCTTTTGTACATAGTAGATATAATCAGCTCTGATATTTATCTAGCTTTATACATAAGTATAGAACCTTAGTCAAAAGAATTATGAATTTGTAACCTTCCACCTAATCTACTTTTCTTGCTCCCCATATTCATCTGCAAAATGCCCTTTTTCTTGTTCTTGCACAATTGACTCCACTACCACATTTATAGCCTCCAGGATGCAAGGGTATTGCATCAACAAGTACATTTGATAGAACACATAATTTAAGTCTGGGTTTACCTTTCTTTCTCTAGCCTTTCAACTTGGATCGAGGAAGAAGCAAACAGATGCTGGCGTCTGGCCTACTACATCTCACCTTCCTCACATTGTCCTTGAGGTTGGGGATTCAGAAAGAGGGGACTAAAGACATGGGTGAAGATTTTATGGAGATTTCCCGCTCTCGTGACAGAATATGGGTGTCTGTACATCGTATCTACAAGTGCAGCATTCATTCGACGTCCTGGACTCTTTTCGAGGAAACAGAACAACGCACCAGTCTGTCAGCATCTCATACCAACTTATGCGTCTGCCATGGTGCAAGTGTCCCACGACGGTAACGTTGCGAATCATCTCCGGGAACGACATCATGTTTGAGCATCCTCCTCCTGCACGATCGTTTCCACATCTGGTTCATAGACGTCTCCTGCGGACGAGTAGTATACCGTTTGTCCTCATGAAGTATGACAGCCTTATGTGAAGGTTCTATTCATCAAAAGGACAAAAAGGACTGCTAAACGCGATAAGAACACGTGTTGTAGTCAAACACGAACCGTCAATTTCCATCGGAGCACCTTCTTCGACGGCCGGGCCTGGCATTGGTTCATCATCCTCTAATTCCAGGACTTTGCTTAACCCCGACTCGGTTTGTAGCTTTAGACGTTTTTGCTCTTGTGTAAATTCTGCTTCGGGCGGTAAACAGTCCAAACCCGTCTCCCATCCCTCGATGCATCTGGACCAGGAAGATAGCACCTGTGAAAAGGGATTGTCCCTGTTGACAGTAGTACAGAAGAAAAGCATCTTTACCTGACATGCGGTTCCCAGTGGAGCCTATGCCTTCACATATGTGGTATACAGCTCGGTGGCCTGCCCCAAGTGAGTACATATTAAATTCCGATTCAAAAAAGATTAGGAGTATTCTCTTTCGGCGTTATGACAGGCGTCGAGGTATCTATGGATGGGGGAATTGGATGAAGGCGTGATCAGGTTGCAATGGATCAACCTACTCTTTCATGGCCAGTCCACTCGCAGCACAATTAGCCCAGTACACACAGTTCGTGGGATCCTCCTTGATGGCCTCAGAATATTTCTTGTAAGCGGTCCAATACTGACCCTTGAGATGGGGATCATGAGCCTTCAAGCATTCATTAACAACCTTGGGAGACATGGTAGGATCGGGAGCAGAGGATTATTACAACAGAAAGTATCCTCGACTACTAGTCCATGCAATTTAAGGCAGCGGCGTCTTCATGCTTTTACGTCTTGATGACACGCTTCTGAACAAACATTTTCAGGGAAGTCGACAGGGTCAAAACATGCATTAGGTCAATTCCAAATGCTAGGTCTTGGTGAAAGGCAACACAGGAAGCTTGTCCGGCATAAATATACTGGCGCTCCATCTCGACTCGGGTGTAAATGATCGATCTCCATTGAATAAATCAAAATGCCGACGCGCATAGGTGAGAACGCACAGGAACATCGCGCATTGTGAGACCAAGTAGTATAGACAAGGCTGCTCTGACAAGACAAGTCGTCCTCACACGCTTCAATGACACCCGTTGCCAAGGGTAGTACGTCCACGTGATGTGTGGGAGAGCATGATGCCACGTAGGCAAGCGTGGCTGATTATTTAGAGCGAGACTTGACTGACATTTTGAATTCACCAGCCAAACTCTTTCTCCTTCCCGGTCCTTCGTACTAAAAATGCGAAGCGTAGCGCTTTCAGTTCTGGCCTTCGCTGCTACTGGCGCGTTGGCAAATACAGACACTGACACTCCAAAACCCACTTTCACTGCAAGTCTTCATAACCAACTCTGTCAATTTCAACTCTTACCATTCTTTTGACAGCCCACCTCCCTCAAGGCGCGTTTCATCGAGCAATTCACAGACGACTGGACAGACCGCTGGACACCCTCCGAAGCAACAAAGAAGACCCCCGTTGGTGGTGAGACCTTCAGCTACGTCGGCAAATGGGAGGTCGAAGACCCTTCCATCTCCGTCGTCGAAGGCGACCGCGGTCTTGTGGCTAAGAGCAAGGCAGCCCACCACGCCATCTCTGCACCCTTCTCCGAGCCTATTTCTTTCAGCGACAAGTCTCTTGTCGTGCAGTACGAAGTCAAGTACCAAAAGGGCGGCAATTGTGGCGGTGGCTATGTGAAACTTCTTGAGGATGGCTTCCAGACCAGCGGCAAAGAGTTCTCAGATACCACACCATGGGTCGTCATGTTTGGTCCTGACCTTACGTGCCCTGGCACAAAGGTTAGTGTGTTCTCATGTCCATTTCAAAGGTTTGCCAACTGAATATTTGGCCCAGGTTCACTTCATTTTCCGACACAAGAGCCCAAAGACTGGTGAATTCGAAGAGAAGCACCTCAAGGTCGCCCCCAGGCCTACCATTGAAAAACTCACTAACCTGTATACTCTTATTGTTCAGTAAGTGGAACATTGTTTGCCATCGTTCCAGTCTCATGCCACTCTTTACAGTCCTAATAACACTTACAACGTTCTTATCAATGGCGAGAGCGACAAGAATGGTAGCCTCCTCGAGGACTTTGAACCCGCTGTTAACCCACCCAAGGAAATCGACGATCCTAAGGATACAAAGCCTAAGGACTGGGTTGACGAGAAGAAGATTGCTGACCCCGAAGCCAAGAAGGTTAGTATGCTAACTTGCATTTTGTCCATCTGAAATTGAATTTTCTTACTTTAGCCCGATGACTGGGATGAGGACGCACCCTACGAGATTCTTGACGAGGAAGCCACTAAACCTGAAGGCTGGCTCGATGATGAACCTACAACAATTCCTGACCCTGGTATAAATCATTCGGTTGATCCCCAAAAGCCTTTGTACCCTAAACCTTTTCACGTGCAGATGCCGTAAAGCCAGAGGAATGGGAAGACGATGAGGACGGTGACTGGATCGCGCCCACTGTTCCCAACCCGAAGTGCACCGAGGCTCCTGGCTGCGGCGAATGGAAGCGGTAAGCTATGGTTTAACAAAGCATCTCTCAACCAGCTGAACGTTGTTCTAGCCCACACAAGGCCAATCCCGCCTATAAGGGCAAGTGGTATGCCCCCATGATAGATAACCCCGCCTACAAGGGTGAATGGGCCCCCCGCAAGATACCCAACCCCAACTTCTTTGAAGATCTGACACCCGTCGAGAGCCTCTCCAAGATTGTATGCTTTTCTTTATCTTATGACGACATATATAGCTACATTCTTTTTACAGGGTGGTGTTGGCATCGAGCTCTGGACAATGACCGAGGACATCCTCTTTGATAACATCTACATCGGACACTCTATCGACGATGCCAAGGCTTTCGCCGCTGAGACATTCGACATCAAGAAGCCCCTCGAGTCTGCCGCGGATAAGGCCGCAACGCCCGACGAAGATGATAGCGAAACACCATCGTTCAAGGAAGACCCAATCGCCTTCATCCGCCAACGGGTGCTCGATTTCGTTGGTGCGGCCAAGCTGGACCCGCTTATGGCGTTCAAGACACAGCCGGAGACGGGTGCGGCGCTTGCTGCTGCTCTGTTCACGCTGTTTGGTATGCTGGGTGCACTACTTTCACTTGTGGGCGGATCTCAGAAGCCAGTCATCACCAAGGTAAGTGTTTTGAGTGGGAGTTTGGGACGAGTTCTAAGTGCATACGATACTTTTAGTCACCGAAAAAGACAGAGACTCCTTCCGACGGCAAGAAAAAAGAGGCTGTTCCTGTGGCACCTGCTGGCGAGGACAAGAAGGAGGAAAACAGTGGCGTCAAGAAGCGTGCCGGAAAGTAGATACTAGTTGGCTGGTTCGCTTGTCCCCCTGTATGACGTGGGGAAATGGTGTATGCTGCAAGCGCTGGTTTTCTGTGTCGTTGTGAACTTGCTGTTGGTATTGGGTATTATTACATTAATTGTCGAGGGTGTTGCCAGGGTTCTCTGATTAAAAGCTACGATGTTTGGATAGGAGGATGATGACAAACATAGAGGATTTCCTGAATCAACTAGACTCACTCTTTCATTTTATGCTTTGCTTGAGTACTTTCGCTGTATATTGTATACCTCGACGATCTCCCAGGAAACTCCTTTATTCCATGTCTAGACGTTCACATTCAATATCTCCACCTCCGCCAGCCAAACGGCCCCGCATTGAGCATCTAACTTCTGAAGACTTTAAGGATGGAGTGTTTCTTGCACCGATGGTCCGTTCTGGTGCCCGTACGTCTTTAGATTATTCTCGGTCAATTGTTGTTATGTATGTGCACAGTGCCAACAAGACTCTTTGCACTCAAGCATGGTGCAACGATGGTCTGGGGCCCAGAGATGGTAGATAAAGCGATCCTGCACACAGAACGAACGGTAGACCGTGAGTTCTTCCTGTATCTATTCCCCATAGCAGAAAGCTAAAATATATACAACACCTCAGCTGTAACAGGCGTCGTCTCCTACAACGGCAAATCACGCGCCATATTCACTACGCATCCTATCGAAAAGCCATACCTCATATACCAGATCGGATCCGCCGACCCCGAGCTCGCGGTGCAGGCCGCACAGACCGTCATGCACGATGTGTCGGGCATTGACTTGAACTGCGGATGTCCGAAGCCGTTCTCGACGCATTCCGGGATGGGCGCGGCGCTCCTGACAAACCCAGACTTACTGTGTTCGATCCTGACTGCATTGAGGAAGGCGATGCCACCGGAGATCACGGTGTCGGCGAAGATACGATTGTTGCCGTCGCAGGAGGAGACGCTGAAGCTTGTGCAACGGGTAGTGGGCACGGGGATCAGCGCGTTGACAGTGCATTGTAGGACGAGGAATATGAGGGATGGAGATAGGGCGTTAGTAGAACGGCTGAGGGAGATTGTGGAGTTCGTAGACGGGATGGGACGGGGTGTTGCGGTTGTGGAGAATGGAGATTGTGTGGGGTGGGAGGATGCGAGGAGAGTGAGGCAGGTTACGGGTGGGTGCTTTGCGCTGCTTTGACTTGGGAAATGAACGTTATGGTTGTTGGCATTGTTATATACAGGGGCACATTCAGTCATGATCGCGCGGGCAGCCGAGTCCAACCCTTCTTGCTTCTCCGAACCGTTGAAAGACGTGGAACGCACACTGATTCCTTCTTATCTTCGCTTGGTATGCCTGCGTCTTACTAGCTATTGCGTCCTCACACACTTCTATTACAGGCCAAATACCTCGACAACAACTGGGGCCTTACCAAATTTTGTGCCTCCCAATTTAAGGGACAACACGTCGCTGTGAAGAAAGTGGACGCAACACGCCTGCGACAGGTCATCTCGCAATCCAAAGATTTCTCTGGGATGGATGAAATAGTGGGAACTTGGACAGGCAAGGAGGAATTTGCGCAGATCGTCCAGGCAATCGAAGCTCGCCCGCCGAAGGAGCATCGGATGCGTGTCAATCCTGACCCTAACGATGCTCAAGTGGACGAGGGAGAACTTGTTACGCCGCCTGCGACGCAGAATCCCGAGCCTCCTGGGTCGGGTGCACCGTTTTTGCCGGGCAACGTGCGCAGGATGCACATACCGCCGATGGTTTCTGGGCATGATGCGGCGACCCCGACCCCGACCCCTCCGGTGGTGGGAGGTGTATTGTCTACGGTGGTAATGTAGCGCTGACGTGGTACATTAATATAGAGTGTATTCTATGTTGAGTCCCGATTGATTTCTCCAAGTTCATTCGGATTTTTTTGACTCAACCGGTATACGAACCTTCCAAAGTTTTCTGAGATTGTGCACCCTTCACAGCTTCTGTGTTATTTCAGGCATGTTGTTGTCCTGTCCTTAACAGGGCATCACATATTTCCTCGTCGTCCAGGTCAACGAACGGCCAAACACAGAGGATTCTGATGCATCAAAGGATAAACCAATATATGCTAATGCTTCACGTTCTAGTCTTCGACGGAGTAATGCATCAGAAATCACGGTGAGTGTGCTTTATGGAATAGGCGTTACAGGGGTAAGATGTATCACGAATACATATCTCCAAGGAATAGCAAGGATAATCATAGATGGCCAGTACGCCACGTTCTAGATATATCGACTCTCGAACTACGAGCTATCCCTCCTCCAAATCCTTCACGATAGGCCCTAGGTGCTTCCTCCTCTTACTTGAGAACTCGTTGAATCTCACTTACAGGTTCCAAGCACACTCTAGGGACCCCCGGAATCTAGTACAGTGGTAAACGTTCAGCCAGTAAACATCGTCGTAAGTTACACTGCCTCGTGATAGCCCATCCTATTTCAAGCAACATGAAGCTGTAGTGGCGCCACTTTTACAAGTTGACTCTGCAGAGGCGTACTATGCCGACATCCAATATTATAACGATCAACATTGTACATCCTATAGACAACAGTGGACATGCACGAACCAACGAACACATGTCTAGGATATTACGTTGCTGGCGCGGGATCGTTCGACATAGCACAATGTTCGCCAAACCCTGGAGGCAAGGTCTGCCAGGGCGAATTTTTCACCAATGGGGACTGCACAGGCAATTCGGCATTGGTATGATTAGGAGGTGCATCTGGAGGAAACTGTGCAAACACAGCTCAGTTGCTTTATGAACCGAGGTCAGTGATGTGTTTTTCTTGCAGTGGCACAGAGCGAGTTATATTTGCAGTCTATACTAGTAACTCGAGTGTAGAACCGCAAAGTCACAGGACATACTTGGTGTCAGGTTCCATTCCTGACAACGGCCCATTTTCATCGAGTTATGCCACTGAAGTTATGTTGGCGATTGGGTACCTTACTTTATCTCTTATTATTGCCTCTCGCACTTTGCGTGGGTTTCATTTGAGGATTTACGCTAGCACGACTAGGGCGCCCTTGTTGGTTGTCCGACTTACGACTGGTGGTCGCGAATCTTCCTGGCCCTCACTGAGTAAATCTTCTGGACGATCACATTTACAATCCAGATAGCTTGCACGATTTGCAGAAGGAGGCGGAGAGTGCATGCGATGCTTATTTAAAATTTACAGGGGCAGGTTGATGGAAATGTGAAATGTCGCCTGTTGTGAGGTCGACGAGTTGATGAGCAGAAATGCTCGCAGGTCACCAGGGAATTCCGTGGGTATGTACTTGCGTGCCAGCACACCGCGAAGCTTTCACGTCTTTGCTTGTGTCGGCTGGCACTGGCAGTGGAAGGGCAATCGTACCAGGGTCCAGGAGCGTTACCGTACCCCAACCTTGGCGGCTGTGTCGTTTTTGCAGAGGGTCGGTGGAAGACGAGAAGCATGCCTTGCTAGTATGTGAGGGAAGCCCCGACCTGCAGTCGCTTAGGACGTCATTCTTGATGAAGCCGGTTTCGTCCCTCAAGGACTTCACATGCAGCTACCCCGCCAATCACTTACAATCAAATTGGAAGGCAATTGCTCTGCTATTTAAACCAATGTATCCATCAGGTCTGTCATGGTCGGATTCTTTCTGTAAATGTTCAGGCTGCAGATTTTTTCAAATGCTCGCGGATAGTCGAACGAGCATTGATAGTATCTCCCTGCAAGCATATTTTCAATAAGGCCAACACGCTGAGAGTACATCACGCCGCTCACCATATATACAGGTCGCATAACTCCATCTAAAGTCATTTTGCCTTCACTGATATCTTTCCGGCATTCCGTCTCGTAGTCCAGCACCATTTTGTATTCACCCTCCATCTTATCAACATATATCTCCCAGATTTTCTTCATCTCAGGGACGGCTTTGCGTATCCGTGCGCACAGAGGCAGCGTTGTCTTGAGGGGGTCACCGCGCCACCAATGGGCTTCAAGTGCGATCTTCAGGAAATAGGCGTGTTTCTCGTCATCCTTGTAGTACGTATCCGCTGCCTCTGTGTAGTCCTTCGCTGCTTGGCCAAAGAGATTTTGCTTCTCCTCTTCCTCAGCAACAAATCCCAACTGCATATGATACCATCCGAGGATGCTGTCAGAAATTGAAATAACGTGAACAACAGCAGAAACTCCTATAACGCTACTTACGAAAGTGCATCTGCTTTTGGATAAAGCCAAAAGGAAGCCAAAGATCCTGGGTCGACTATACCGGAAGGGGCATTGGAATCGGTCTCTGCGATCATTTGGCGGGCAATCTCCGCAATGTCCTCGATGCTATGTCCAATTTCATCGCCTTTGGCTGAGTACCCCTTCACAAGAAATCAATATTCAATGCTGAACAGCAATGTAAGGATGCTCCGACCCTCATCAGCTCGTCCAAGTAAAGCCTCCGAACGCTACGAATGAAACTGAGCTCAAAGATGACCCCACAGTCGGAACGAGGAACACCCTTCCATTCGCGAGACCCCCATTCGAGGACGTCGAGGGCACGACGATAGAATTCAATACCCGCTACAGAGTCCCCCATGGAACCCTGGTAGAATCCACGCATTATCCAATATCTGAAAAATACAGTGAAAACATCACAAGATAATAAAATATTTAAAAGTGCGTACCGTACTGTTGTGGATAATGCAAAACGGACAGCAGTCCAGCCTGAGGTTTTCAACCTCCGAGGAGCTTCTTCCTGAACCAGTTTTGCTCCACCGTGGTGCCAAGCGCTGGTAACCCCACATTCCATTTCCACTACAGCAGCAGATGTAGGCATCAAAATGGTCGAACACAAGGGAGAGAGTACTCTGGTGATTGTACTTTTCGATCCAATCTGGGCTGTCCACATGAAATACCCGTTTATCTCGAAGGACACCGTTACTTAGATTCATAATTGCCTAGTGAGATTTAATGAGCATATGGACTAACGAACAATAAACGACTTAACAGGGCCTCCGTTTACTATATCTTCGCCATCGATCCGTGTAATCTTCAAGCTCTTCATAGTTTCGACGCCCTGGCTGAAGTCCTAGAAGGCATAATAATAGATATATGCTTTAAGATGAAATTCGCCATACTCGGTATGCATTCATAATCACAAAGGCCTGCCAGGAAGATCAGCGGTTAAATATCCACCAGGAAGAGCATATAGATTCGTACACTCGAGTACTTATGCTGCTTAGCGGCGAGCTCTTTCTCCATGGCCAGCGCTCTTATCCACGGCAAGTCGTTTCGCACCTCATCTTTACCCATCACCTTGATGTTCCCTTCGGCAACACGTAGCTTTTCTGCGTTTGATTCCCCGGCCTTCTTTAGTCCTACTTCAAACTGCGCCTTCATATCTTTATGTTGCGGCGTCATTTTGCCTTCAGGTGGCAGGCAGTCCAAGGCATTTTGCCATGCCCTGATACATTGGTCAAGCATAGAGAGTGCCTATGAAGATGAATTTCACTAAGCCAGCTCCTGACTATATGTTGCTAAAGAGTATATCACCATTCCCGCAGTTGCTAGTCGACCCCATGCTTTTGCATATTTAGGATCAAGTTGAGTTGCCTGTCGTACAGATCGACTGATATGAGTGGTGCCATACAGTGTGAATAATAGAACATTTACCCGCTCAGCATCACGAGCCGCGTCCAGATACATACGAATCGAGCAAACCATCGGGTTAGAGATTTCATTTGACCCCAATTTGATGTGAGTGCACTAATACTCTTTCATTGCCAGCCCACTTGCAGCACGATTTGCCCAAAGTACGGCATTTGTCGGGTCCTCCTTGATAGCTTCTGAATACTTCCTGTAGGCAGCTCTGTACTGACCCTGGCCATGCCGAGCGTTGCCTTGAGCTTTCAGGCGTTCTGCGTTCTCGTTGCTCCCAAGTTTTGGTGGAGTAGCCTCTGACTTCAGGGACATGATAGACAACGATATGGGTGTTACGACAGATCCACGCGTTTCCAGGCAATTTGAGGTCTCCAGCGGCGTCTTACGTCTTAAGATATGCAAATTCGGCTTAGTTGTTATGTTGATTTGAGGAGGTCCGCGAGGCAGGGTCGGGTGATTCAATGGCAGTCACTGGCACTTGACTCTCAATCAAGGACCCAATCAAAGACGTTCAAGCTCCTCATGCATCGTTGGGGGATCTGCTGTTACGCGCTGTAAAATACCATGACAGTAGTAATATAATTAGACTAGTCGATTGTTATTGTTGTTTTGGTGCATGATGGAACTATGAACCACGATCGTCAAAAATTAGGTCCAAGATGCGTACAGAAAGGGTCGCTCACAATGTCCCGTAGCTGGCCCTGTGCATCGTTAAACTGCTTCTCTAAGAATTTTGACTAATGGCAAGAATCAGGAGAGTGGAAAATTCTGGGTGGCCTGGGCTCACTTTTTTGTTCAGGTTGGTAATATCATCAGAAAGTTCCTTCTCTTGCGCTTTCAGCTCACTCTCCATAGTTTTTCGTGGTACCATCATAAACCTAGCACAAGGAAGTCAAAAGTCAACGATGAGATCATGAGTATGATTGTTCACGCACATTTTGCCAACACCCTTGTACAAGTTCACATCCCCCTCCATCTGGCTGATTTCATCAATAGTGAGCTGGAGTATACGCCGTTCGCGGTCTTTGGCAGAGGTTTGTTGGAGTGTGACATTAAGGGCCCTCTGCGATTGGACGGCTGTTTGTTGGATCTGGACCAGAATCTGGAGCGACAGATTCGTTGAGAATGGTGAAAAGGATGGTCAGTGGTCGATGATAACCTTTCTCAGCGTGTCATCCGAGAGAGACATGTTAGTGGTGAGAAACGAGAAATGTATAGCAAGTAACGTGACACGGCTTCGCGTTCTTTACCACCAGGTTGCTTTCGCTGAGTGCTCCAATCTACCATGGCTTCATTCGAGGACTATGACGAATTCGGAAATTACATTGGCGCTGACCTCGACTCTGACGATGAAGAGGAAGAACAGAATCAGTTTCTCCAACAACAGCCGCAAGTCGCACCACTCGAAGGCTACGATGATGAGCCAATGCCAGGCCCGGCCGAAGAAGGCGCTCTGATGGAAATTGACGGTTCGTGTTTGACTACAACACATGCGTTCTTATCGCGTTTAGCAGTGCTTTTTGTCCTTTTTATGAATAGAACCTTCACATAAGGCTGTCATACTTCATGAGGACAAACAGTACTATCCGTCCGCAGGAGACGTCTATGGACCAGATGTGGAAACGATCGTGCAGGAGGAGGATGCTCAACCACTCTCAGAGCCCATTATTGCCCCTATCAAGGTTAGGAAATGGGCAGTGGAGGAAAAGGATATGCCGGAGACGCGGTTTGACAAGGGGTGCGTGAAACTTGAAGTGGATTTCAACATTTTGCAGACTCGGCATGCTAGATTCTTGTTGAACATGATGTCGTTCCCGGAGATGATTCGCAATGTTGCCGTCGTGGGACACTTGCACCACGGCAAGACTGCGCTAATGGACATGCTAGTATTTGAGACGCATAAGTTGGTATGGGATGCTGACAGACCGGTGCGTTGTTCTATTTCCCTGAAAAGAGTCCAGGACGTCGAATGAATGAATGCTGCACTTGTAGATACGATATACAGACACTCATATTCTGTCACGAGAGCGGGAAATCTCCATAAAATCTCCACCCATGTCTTTAGTCCTCTCGACGACTTCTGGGAAATCACACCTCGTACACCTAATCGATACACCAGGGCATGTCAATTTTGTCGACGAGGTTGCGTCAGCTATCCGCTTGGTGGATGGGATTCTTGTGGTGGTCGACGTTGTGGAAGGGGTGAGTCACCGCACATACTGACAATTCACAACGTCCATTAACTGCTTCCGTGCCGGCAGCTCATGGTTGGTACGGAGTCCGTTCTCCGCTACGCCATCCAAGAGGGTGTCAAAATCACACTGGTTGTGAACAAAATCGACAGGCTCATTCTTGAGCTACGCATCAAACCTGCAGACGCGTACTACAAAATAAAACACACAATCGAGGAAATCAACACATTTATCAGGTTGGCTTAGGTGTTCCCCTTTCCTCATGTATTAATCACCTTTCCCCGTGAATAGTGCTATCGATCCTGATCCAGAGCTGCGATTAAGCCCCGAACGAGGAAACGTTGCGTTTGCGAGCACAGACATGAACTGGTGCTTCACGTTGCGTTCCTTTGCGCAAATGTACGCAGACACGTACGGTACGTATCACGGAATAATATTATTACCAAATACCAACCTCACTCCACAACCATACCTATAGGTTCTCTTGATGTGGCGTCCTTCGCCGATCGCCTCTGGGGTGACATCTACTTCAACACCGATACGCGCAAGTTCACGCGCAAGCAGGCCGACCCCGAGTCTGATCGCACATTCGTGCACTTCATCATGGAGCCGTTGTACAAGCTGTACAGCCACGTCCTGAGTGAGGAGACTGACACACTGAAGGAGACGTTGGTGAGCCTGGGAATCAAGCTAAAGCCGGTGATGTTCAAGATGGACGTGAGGCCGCTGCTGAGGGCAGTGTTGGATCAGTTCTTTGGCTCCGCGACGGGATTGGTAGACGTGATTGTGGACCATGTGCCTTCGCCTGTGGAAGGGGCTGCGTTCAAAGTGATTATTTTCCGGCCCTGTGAAAATACTTTCTCATCGACGGCATATAGGTTGAAGGAACGTATACGGGTCCCCAGACATCTGATTTGGCTGGGTCGATGAAGGCGTGTGATCCCGAAGGCCCGGTCATGGTCCAGATAGCGAAACTGTACCACACGACAGACGCACAGTCATTCAGAGCGTTTGGACGAGTCATGAGCGGTACTCTCCGGAAGGGAATGGACATCAAAGTGCTTGGGGAAGGTTACTCGCCAGAGGATGAGGAAGACATGATGCAAGCAACTGTGGAGGATATATGGATCAGTGAGGCTCGGTAAGCTCCTTTACTTATCTCTCTAGAGTTGCTGGTATCAATAATGCCCCAGATATTTCATCCCAGCGGAAGAGGTCCCCGCTGGCAATCTCGTGCTTATCGGCGGTGTGGACGCGTCGATTTCCAAAACGGCAACACTGGCATCTGTGGGCATCGAGGAAGACCTGCACATCTTCCGGCCGATCAAGCACATGACGCAATCTGTACTCAAGGTCGCGATCGAGCCCATTGCGCCATCCGAGCTGCCAAAAATGTTGTCGGGCCTGCGGAGTGTGAACAAGTCGTACTCGCTCCTGTCGACGAAGGTGGAGGAGAGCGGTGAGCATGTGATCATCGGGACAGGAGAGCTGTATCTGGATTGCGTGATGCATGATCTACGCAAGCTGTATTCAGAGATTGAGATCAAGGTGTCGGATCCGGTGACGAAGTTTTGTGAGACAGTGTTGGAGACGAGCGCGTTGAAGTGCTATGCGGATACGCCGAATAAGAAGTGCATTCATTCTCGGAATGCATTTTATTACGCTAATTGAATTTTTACAGGAACAAGATTACAATGATAGCAGAACCGCTGGAGCGGGGCATTGCGGAAGATATCGAGCGTGGACGAGTGCATATGCGTATGCCGGCGAAGGATCGCGGCAAGTTCTTTGAAGAGAAGTATCAGTGGGATTTGCTTGCGTCCAGGTCGATATGGGCATTTGGACCAGATGAGAATGGGCCCAATATCTTACTGGACGATACGCTGCCTTCCCAGGTTAGAACGATCGACTAAAGTTATGCTGCAAGACACTGAGTTGTTTTTTTCCTTTAGATTGACAAAAAGCTACTTGGAACGGTGAAAGAACACATCAAGCAGGGATTTCAATGGGGTGCGCGTGAGGGCCCTTTGTGTGATGAACGTCAGTATTTGATTGAGTTTCTGTATCAAGTCTTGGGTGCTGAGTCTCCGCTCCCATAGCGATGCGAAATGTCAAGTTCCGAGTGCTGGATGCGAACATAGCACAAGAACCTATCTTTCGGGGAGGTGGACAGATTGTGCCGACAGCACGTCGGGTGTGCTATTCGTCATTCTTGATGGTGAGAACGCTACGATTGCCGTTGGGAAACTAACGAACAATTCCCTTAATGATAGGCGACACCCAGATTAATGGAGCCAATCTACTACGTAGAAGTACAGGCGCCTGCTGATTGTATATCTGCTGTATACACAGTGCTCGCTCGTCGTCGCGGACACGTGACACAAGACATTCCCAAGGCAGGATCACCGCTATACACGGTCAAGGCCCTGATACCGGTGATCGATGC
>Ga0179587_10000614_pt1 | contig 15052 bp, 14 predicted proteins | sample CZODoug2_1_08_16_FD_185932 | JGI IMG/M metagenome (GOLD analysis project Ga0179587, IMG submission 185932) | Vadose zone soil fungal communities from Angelo Coast Range Reserve, California, USA - CZODoug2_1_08_16fungal | ecosystem: Environmental > Terrestrial > Soil > Vadose zone | place: USA...
AGGCTTTCGGGCCGGTCGTAGTCCCCAAAGCGTCCTTCAGCCCGTCCGGAGAAGGTGTCAGGCGTGCGCGAAATCGCCACTATCTCGTGCCCTTCGGCACGCTGCAGCAGTTCCGAGACGACGACTCTGCCCAAATTGCCGCTGGCTCCACTCACACCGATTTTCATGTCAACCTCCGACGCACTCGAATCAAGATGGTTTGCCTCACTTCATATCCCCTATGGAGATGGCTGAACGGCTACCATAGTAGCGACGGGCATCGCTTCTCAAAAGACGGTATATTGAGATGCAAACCATCTGTGTGCGAGATGGAAGGGTTGTCGAATGCTTGAGGGCGTTTCGCTGGATCAACTCCGAACCTTCATCACGGCTGTTGATGAGGGCAGCTTCTCGGCCGCAGCTCGCAAGCTCAATCGCGTTCAGTCGGCGGTAAGCGGCTGGATCAGCGGGCTGGAAGATCAATTCGGGGTCGTGCTCTTTGACCGCTCGGGCCGGTTCCCGAAACTCACGCCGGAGGGGGTGCTTTTGCTCGCGGATGCCCGCAGCATCGTGTCGGGGGTGGCGACGATGAAGGCCCGCGCAAAGTTAATGGCTTCGGGCCTGGAGACGGAGCTCTCTGTGGTGGTCGACGTGTTTTTCCCGACTGCAGTCGTCAGCGCGGCCGCGAAGGCGTTCGCGAGCCGGTTTCCGTTGACACCGCTGCGCCTGTTCGTCGAGGGCTTGGGAGCGGGATATCAACCTGTTGTAGACGGCCGGTGCGGCTTGGGGATATTGGCGACAATTCCGGTGGCATTCCCGTCACTCGTCAGTGAGAGACTGGGAGAAGTACCACTGGTCGCGGTGGCTTCATCAAGTCACCCGCTCACACGCCTTACTCATCGGATACCTAGGCACGAGATGGCGAAACACCTGCAACTCGTACTGACCGACAGGTCCGACCTTATGACCGGTCGGGACTTCGGCGTCGTGTCCTCATCAACTTGGCGACTCGCGGACCTCTCGACCAAGCACGCGTTTTTGAAGGACGGCATTGGCTGGGGCGGCATGCCTCTGCACATGGTTGAGAAAGACATCGCTTCCGGCTCTTTGGTCGTCCTAAATGTCGATGACGTGCCACCAAGTGGCTTCATGTTGACCATGTCGGCGTATCACCAGGCGTCCGAACCGCCAGGGCCTGCTGGCAGATGGCTCATCGACCAGTTGAAGGATTCCTGGAAGCATTCTTAATAAAGAGTAAAGAATCCAATTCCTGTTCACTCATATCATTGATAAGAACAAGGCGCCAATAATTTCTCTCGTTCCGCACGGTTAGAGAGTGCGCCCCTTCGCGCCTAATTGTGCTCCTGAAGCTGACGGCCCGGTGGCGCAAAAGCGGTCAAAACATTCGCAAGCGTGGGAAAGACGCGCGCTGTTGCCCATGCTCTGCTGCACCAGTAAAAGCGGAGGAGAGCCACAGTGATCACGATTGAGGTCAACGGAGCATCCCGGCAAATCAACATCGAGCCCGATACCCCGCTTCTCTGGGTGTTGCGCGACGTGATCGGTTTGACCGGCACAAAATTCGGCTGCGGTATCGCGCAGTGCGGCGCTTGCACGGTGCATGTCAACGGTACCGCCATGCGGTCCTGCTCGGTGCCAATCGGCAGTCTTAATGGCGCAAAGATCGTCACGATTGAGGGCCTTTCCCCAGACAACAATCATCCAGTGCAGCGCGCGTGGATTGCAGAAGGTGTTCCGCAATGCGGCTACTGCCAGTCTGGGCAGATCATGGCCGTGGTTACGTTCTTAAAGAAGTATTCCAAGCCCACGGATGCCGACATCGACGCGAATATTACTAATATCTGCCGTTGCGGTACGTATGAACCTTTGCGTCGCGCCATTCATCGCGCCGCGGACATGATGAAGACTTGAGGAGGTCGCGATGCGCGGAACCGGTGTAGCTTCAACCGTGAACCGTCGCGACTTCATTCTCACGGCCGTCTCCGTCGCCGGCGGCTTGATGATTGGCATCGGCGCTGCTCCGCGCGGCGCCGATGCCGCGGCCATCTCGACGCAACCCTGGAACGACAATGACCATGCGCCGCACGAAATCGATGCCTGGATCGCCATCGATCCGGATGATTCGGTATTAATCCGCTATCAACGTTCGGAGATGGGGCAGGGCAGCATGACGGCGCTGCCAATGATGATTACCGAAGAGTTGCAATGCGACTGGTCGAAGGTGCGGATCGAGTATGCCTCGTCGAACCGCAGCGTCCGAGAGCACAGGGTCTACGGTAACATGTACTCGCACGGCAGCATGTCTGTTCGGGAGTCGCAAAAGATGGTGCAGCAGGTGGGCGCCAGCGCCCGTGAGCGCATCATTGCTGCGGCGGCGGCGCGCTGGCACGTTCCGGCGTCGGAATGCGCAGCGGCGCAGAGCGTCGTGACTCACCGGTCTTCAGGCCGCACGCTGCGTTACGGGGAACTCGCGGCCGAGGCCGCGAAGATCAAGCTCGCCAAAGAGCCCGCAATCAAGACACCCGCTCAGTTCACTTTTCTTCCCCGCCGAATGCCCCGCCTCGACTTGGTGCACAAAACTGACGGATCGGCCAAGTTCGGGATCGACGCACAGGTTCCAGGTATGGTTTTTGCCTCCATCAACGCGTGTCCCGTGCGCGGGGGCAAGCTCAAGAGTGTCGACGAGTCCGTGCTTTCCGGCGTGCCGGGCATAGTCGGCGTAGTCAAACTTAAGGATGCAGTGGCGGTTGTCGCGACCGATAGCTTCTGGCGAGCCAAACGGGCGTTGTCCCGTCTTCAGCCGGAATGGGATGTCGGCACCGCAGGAAGTGTCAATAGCGAGCAACTTTCGAAAGAATTCCGCGCGGCGTTGACGGATCGCATGGTGGTAGCGCGCAATGACGGCAACGTCGATAAGGCGATGTCGGGCGCCCCCAAGACGTTGGAGGCAATCTACGAGACACCCTATCTGTCGCACTCGCCATTGGAGCCGCTGAACGCGACCGTGAATTTGCAGCCCGACCGGCTCGATGTCTGGGTGGGAACGCAGGACGCGGAGGCGGCGCTCGGCGCGGCCGCAAGCGCATCCGGCCTGAAACCGGAGCAGGTTTACATCCACAATGCCTTCCTCGGAGGAGGTTTCGGCCGTCGCGATGCCAGCGATGAAATCGTGCAAGCGATCGCCATCGCGAAGGTCGTCGATCGTCCCGTCAAGATGATTTGGACGCGGGAAGAGGACACCCGGCAGGACAGGTTTCGTCCGCATGCCGTGGTCGGTTTCAAGGCCGTAACCGGCTCCGACGGAATGCCGACCGCGTGGTCCATGCGTGTTGTAACCTCATCGATCTTCAAGTGGTACGGCATTCCGTTTCCGCCCGACAAAGCTGAGCCGCCAGCCGTCGATGGCCTGGATAGTAACGGCTACAACGTGCCGAACACTCGCGTGGAATTGCACGTCAGGAATACTCACCTGCCGGTGTGGTTCTATCGAGCGCCCGGCGGCAATCAGAATGTCTTCGCCATCGAAAGTTTTCTGGACGAAGTCGCCTCAGCGAGCGGTAGCGATCCCTATCACATGCGGCGCAAGCTTCTGGAGGGCAAGCCGGACTGGCTCAAGGTGCTGGATACCGCCGCCGAGAAGGGCGACTGGGGCAAGCCGCTGCCCAAAGGCAGCGGGCGCGGCATCGCCATTTGCAATTTTACGGACAGCCTCTGCGCGCAGGTCGCCGAAGTGACGGTCAAGCCGAACGGCGATGTGAAGGTCAATCGGGTCACCGTCGCGCTCGATACCCGTCACATGGTCAATCCGCAAACCGTCGCCGAGCAGGCTGAGGGCGCCGTGATCTTTGGTTTGAGTGCTGCGTTGTACGGCAAGATCACAATCAAGGATGGCGCCGCGGTACAAGGCAACTTCGACACTTTTCGCATGGTGCGTCTTGCGGAAGCGCCGAGGATCGACGTGCATCTGGTACCGAGCGGCGGAGATGTCTGGGGCGGCGCGGGCGAGCCCGCCGTCCCGCCTCTCGCCCCCGCCGTGACGAATGCGATCTTCGCCGCAACGGGCAAGCGCATACGTACGCTGCCGATTGTGGATACCGATCTCAGTGGATTGGCATAACGCGATGCGCTCAAGGGCGGTCCTTTTAGGCGGGGCCACTTTGCTGTGCGCAGGGGGGATATTCGCCTGCCTCGTTCTGGCGTCAGGGCATAAGTCCACCCTGCGGGACCCCAGAGGCGGCAGTCTCCCCGGTAATGGCGACGAGTATTTCGCGCGAGCCGCCGATTGCGTCGCTTGCCACTCGATTCCTGGCGGCAAGGGGTTCGCCGGCGGCCTCAAAATGGGAACGCCCCTCGGCGCAATTTACTCGACCAACATCACGCCGGATCCCGAGACCGGCATCGGTAGATACAGTCTCGCCGATTTTGATCTCGCGGTGCGGTATGGCATTGCCAAGGACGGCCACCACCTCTATCCGGCGATGCCTTATCCGTCCTACGTCAAGCTTGCCGACGCGGACGTAGTGGCGCTTTACCGGTTTTTCATGCAGCAAGTGCCTCCCGTCCATCAGGCGAATTTGAAGAGTGAGATTCCGGTACTACTGAGCTCCCGCTGGCCGGTCGCGTTCTGGAATTTCTTCTTCGCGCCGAACGCTAGCTATGTCGCAAAGGCAGATCATGACGCGGTCTGGAATCGCGGCGCCTATCTCGTCCAAGGCCCTGGTCATTGCGGCGCCTGCCACACCCCGCGCGGCATCGGCATGCAGGAAAAGGCGCTCGATGACAGCAGCGCGAACTTTCTCGCCGGAGCAGAGCTCGACGCTTGGTATGCGCCAAGTCTTCGCGGCGAAATGCGGACCGGCCTCGGTACCTGGTCGACGAAGGACATCGTCGAGTTTCTCGAGCATGGCCACAATCGAGTCGGTTCTGCGTTCGGATCGATGACCGATGTCATCAATAACTCCACGTCTTACTTTTCGGACAGCGATATCCAGGCCATCGCAGTTTATTTGATATCGTTGCCTGCGAGATCCGCGCAGCAGACTGTCGCCTATGACAATGCGACAACGGACACGTTACGCAACAGTCCCACAGCGCAACCTGGTGCTGCCATCTACGCGAGCGATTGCGCGAGCTGTCATGGTTTCGACGCCAAGGGCTTCACCTCGTATATGCCGGCTCTCGCCGGCAACCCCGTCGTGCTTGACCAGGATCCGTCTTCGCTCATCAATGTGGTGCTGAACGGTTCGGTACCACTCGTCGCCAAAGGTGCGCCTGACGCCTACCGCATGCCGCAATTCCGGCAGCAACTGTCAGACCAGGATGCCGCCGACGTCATCACCTTCACGCGCAATCGCTGGGGCAATCAAGCGCCAGCAGTCTCCGCCGCGCAAGTTTCAAAACTACGTAAGACCACCAATCCAACCAGCGATCAGGTCATCGTCCTGAAAATGCGTTAATACGACTGATATTCAGGCGTACCGATGCGTTTTCCGATCAGATCCTTCGGGGTTCGGATGTTGGCAGCGGCGTTAACGTAGATACACGAGTGACGAAAGAAACGTGATGGGAAGATAGGTATGGCGATGAAGGGTTGTTGCTCGGTGAAGAGCGACATGGTGTACGAGGAGAGCGACAACTCCGCTATTTCGAACTCACGGTAGCGCAGCATTCGGAAGAAGGTTTCCTCGACAGGCAACTCGAGATAGTTGAAGTCGATGCCTTCAGGTTGCACGGACCGGTCGGCCAACGCGCGTGTCCTGTCGTAATTCCAGCACGCAAGGTTGAGTCTCAACTTTGTCATGAAAGCGCTCCACTGGAAGCCGCGCGCGAGGGTCGCGAGGCGGTCCGCATCGAAAAATGTTGACAGCATCGACCTAACTCGTATCATACGAGCTCGTATCAAATAAACAAAGCCAAATTGCTGGATTGGCAAAAGGGTTCGGAGCTGTAGGCATTTCAACGGAACCACTATTTTTGTCGGAAGCCATCACTGCGGGATGGCCCGAGGCGCCGCGGCGCTCTCTGGTCGTCTGGCCGCAACCACCGACGAGCGCCTTCCTGTCTGAGCGGCAAAGCGACTCGCGCGTCGAGATGCCGGTGGCCAAGGCTGTGACTAACGCGCGATCAGAACCAGAACGTCTATACGAGCGCTGCGAGGGGGAGAGGATGAACATACGCAGGTCCACAAATACATGCAGTAAGATTTCGGCGTTGATTGCCGTGATAGTGGCGAGCCCCGTAGTGGCGTTCGGCGATACCACTTCCATCGCGGCCGACGTCCCCGCTCAGGTCGCTCCCGACGCAGCGGCTGCCAGCACGCCTGGCGCAGGCGTGCTCGAAGAAGTAGTGGTTACTGCGACGAAGCAATCCTCGAACCTGCAGAAGACACCGGCGGCTGTTACGGTGTTGAGCGGGGATTCCCTCATAAGCGCGGGCATAACGGATATTCGGGCGGCCCAGGATTTCGTGCCGTCCGTTCGATTTCAAGCGGAAGGCACGTCGACAGAGATTTACATTCGGGGAGTGGGCGGAACGTTGGATGATCCGCAAGTCGAGCCACCGACATCATTCAACTTCAATGGCATTTACGTCCCTCGCGAGGCGACCAGCGTACCCCTCTACGACGCAGCACAGATCGAGGTCCTGCCGGGACCACAGGGCACGCTGTACGGCCGCAGTTCGCTGGGCGGAGCCGTGAATGTCAACTTCAATCGTCCAGCCAAGGAGTTCCAGTCTAGAGCCGAGCTGGAAGCCGGCAACTACTCACTGATCCACGTGAGCGCGGTGGAAAATGTGCCCATTGGCGACGCCTTCGCGGTGCGTCTCGCGGTCGATGACCTGCAGCACCGGGGCTACATGACTTCCGGCTCGGATTCGCAGAGAGATTTCAGCGCACGCCTTGGCATCTTGTATGAGCCGAACGACCAATTCAGCATTTACTTGTGGGATCAAATTGCGGCGCTGCAGGGTCATCCGCAGAATTCCGTGGTCAAGGGCGTCAATCCGAGGACTGGCAAACTCTCACCAAATTCGTACCTGACATCAGACCCATGGAACGATGAGCTTCCTGCGCCATATGCGGCGTCGCTGCCCTTTGGTCAGCCGGCGGCCGAACACCAGGGCTATAGCAACAACATGGTGGGGGGTGAAATCAATTTTAAGGTCGGCCCCGACATAAAGCTTACCGACATTCCCTCTTACCTGGACGTGACCGTATCCCCCAGTTACTGGCTCGCCGCATTTCCAGCCAATCTGACGGTTCATTACAATCAATGGACCAACGAATTACGGGCATCCGGCACTGAATCTTGGGGCTCGTGGCTCGCAGGCTTGTACGCATATCGGCTGCAAAGCAGCGGGATCTTTTCCTTCGGCGGCTTCACGCGGGAAACGGCAATCGTACTTCCGTTCGACATCGATTTGAATCGCATCACCGGGCAAGCTGGCTTCGGTCAGGTAACGCTGAATATTATCCAGGACCTGCGCCTGACGCTCGGCGGCAGGTACAGCCATGATCACCGCATCGGAAATGGCAATTTAGATGGCGGCCCGGCGCTCACTCCGTTCTCTTACGACCAAACATTCAGCCATGTTGACTACAAAGTGGGCCTCGACTACGACATTGCGCCGGGCGTTCTACTCTATGGCGCCGTTCAGACAGCCTATCAGCCAGGAACCTTCAACGGGTACGCGAGCACCCCGACCTACAGCAACGCAGTCGGTTCAGCCAACCTTAGAGCCTATAGCACCGGCATAAAGAGCCGCCTTTTTGGCGACCGGCTGCAAGTCAACGACGAAGTGTTCTACTACGATTATCGCGGCTTGTTTGCCTCGGCCTATAACACCATCACCAACCAGCAGCAGACATTCAATGTTCAGAAAACCGAGATTCTCGGCAACCAGCTCGATTTAATCTACAAGGTTACAACCTCGGATCGGCTCAATCTGTCGGTCGGCTACCTCAATGCGCGCAACATTCGATTCCAGCTTCCGGACGGCTCGGCGAATTTTGACGGCTTCCAATTGCAATACGCCCCGGATTGGACCGTCACCGCAGGCTATGCGCACGATTTCCACTTCGACAGCGGCTACGTGCGAGCAAGCGCCTCGACCAGGTATGAAGATTCGTTCTATGCCGACTATGTCCATACACCCGGCGGTCGTCAGCAGTCTTACCATAAAACCGACGCCTCCCTGACCTATTACTCGGGCCACGGTAACTGGAGCCTCGGACTGTGGGCCAAGAATATCGAGAACGTGGCAGTCATCGCGGCAACCGCCGGTGGAAGTGCCATTCCGCCGCTGGCGGAGGGCGCGACTGCAAACCTGGAAGCACCTCGCACGTACGGAATGCGCGCTACGTGGAATTACTGATCGATAGATTGGAGGGGAATCGTGAACACTCAATTTATGGTCGATATGTTTGCAGCGGCGGACACAATGGATATCTCGAAGATGCTGCGTTACCTGACTGACGACGTCGCGTTTCGTTTCGCCAATGCTCCCACAATGCATGGCCATGCGCAGGTTACGCAAGGTCTTACGACCCTCTTTGAGACTGTGAAGAAACTGCGACACACGATCGTAGGTGTGCACAACTGTGGCGACGTGTGGGCGGTTGAAACCGTCGCCCACTACGTAGATCGCTACGGCCGATCTTTCTCGTACCCCGCGTGCAACTTGATGGAGCTTCGCGGCGATCGCATGAGTGTCTACAAGATATTCATAGACAACAGCGAGATGTTTCAGCCGCCCAAATAACTAGGGCACAGCGCGTTTCCCGAGAGGAATATAAATATGGCTGGTCGTCTTTCAGGAAAGGTCTGCATCATCACGGGCAGTGGCGGAAGCATGGGGCGCGCCGCCGCCATACTGTTCGCCTCCGAAGGGGCGCGCGTCATCGGTTGCGACGTCAACGTCGAGAGCGCGATCGAGACGATGAGGCTTGTGAAGGCGGCACGGGGGGACATGGTTTCACTCCAGCCCTGTGATCTAACCGACGCAAAGCAATGTCAGGCGCTCGTCGAGTTTGCCGTCAGTACCTACGACGATTGCGGCCATAGGCGTCAATCCTCTCACGCGGCAACTACTCGTGCGATCAAGTTCCTCAGCCAGACGCTTCCCGGGTCCGCGTGAAATCGCGCATGCCAGTGCTGTTTTACGGCGTACGGCGGTAATCGGATAGGGGGCGCGAACATCCTGATCTGTTCCTGGTCGGCAAGTACCTCGCCGAGTCTCCTTGGCACGATGGAAATAAGTTGGGTGCTGGCGACCAGTCGTCCGATGCCCAAGAAGCTTGAGACGCGAAGCACGATATGTCGATCAATCCTTCGTTTGGCGAACTCTCGATCCACGATGGAGTGACCCGTACCTGAAGTGGTCACCACGACGTGGCCTTCATGACAGAAGCTCTTGAGATTCAATGCTTCTCGAATGCGGGGATGATGCCGAGCAACCAGACAGACAAAATCTTGCATGAATAGCGTCTGTTGATAAAAGCCGGCTTCCAGACTCGGCATATAGCCCACAGCCAGGTCCGCATGTCCAGACTCCAAGCGGCTCGGACTGTCCGCAGTAATGCGTTCCGCTTCAATGTCGATGCCATTCGACAGCCTCCGCAGCTCATTGATGAGATGCGGGAGCACAACGATCTCACTGATGTCCGTCATGCAGACTCGGAACCGTCGCCGAGCGCTAGCCGGATCGAAGGCCGTGCGCCGGCTGTCAGGCGATGAAAATCGCTCAAAACAATCGACTATGTCTGGATATACACCAGCTGCATACGGGGTGGGCTCCATGCCAGTCGAAGTGCGGGCAAAAAGCGGGTCTCCGAAGTGACGTCGGAGCTTCGTCAATACCCCGCTCGCTCGCGCCTGTGCCATTCCGAGCCGATCGGCAGCCTCCGACACGCTGCGCGTCTTGTAGATCTCTATGAATACACCCAGCCAGTCGACGTCGAGCTTTGCCATGAGTTCATGTATCTCAAAACGATATGCGCACTATATCGTAATGCCTCTTTTCCACATACCGATCAGGGCCGAAACTGCAAAAAAAGGGGGGTCAATTGCAGTTTTTCCTTAATGGCTTCAGACCCGGCGATCCGAGAATTACGGCCGCGCCGGGGGCAGCCCAAACGCCCGAAGGCTCGGAATGCCTTCCAGAGCAGGTGGATGTCCTGATCGTTGGCAGCGGGCCGACGGGCCTTACCCTGGCAGCGCAGCTCGCCGCTTTTCCCGGCGTTGAAACTGTGATCGTCGAGCAGAAGGCGGGGCCGCTACAAATGGGGCAAGCCGATGGCATCGCCTGTCGGACCATGGAGATGTTTGAGGCGTTCGGATTCAGCGAACGGGTCTTAAAGGAGTCCTACTGGGTCAATGAGACCAGTTTTTGGAAACCAGACGACGCGTGTCCTGAGAACATTGTACGCAGCCGGGTCATTCAGGATGTTGAAGACGGCATCTCGGAATTTCCCCATGTCATCTTGAATCAAGCTCGCGTGCACGATTTCTTTTTGGAGTTGATGCGTCATTCACCGGCGTCCCTCGAGCCTCACTATTCGAGGCGCTTGATCGATCTCCAATGTGACACCTCATCGGTGCTGAATCCCTCAGCCTATCCACTCACCGCGCGCTTCGAGCACGTGGAGGGACCAAAAGCGGGGACAGTCGAGGAGATTCGGGCGCGCTATGTCGTTGGTTGTGACGGCGCGCGAAGCGCCGTCCGTCCTTTCATTCATCGTCCGTTGGAGGGCAGTTCGTCCGGACAAGCATGGGGGGTCATGGATGTTCTCGCGCTCACCAATTTCCCGGACATCCGCCGCAAAACGGCAATCCATTCGGCCAGCTCGGGCAGCCTGCTCATCATTCCCCGAGAGGGGGGATACCTGGTCCGCCTCTATATTGAACTGGACCAACTCGCTGGTGGCCAACGCGCCGCCGAGCTACAGGTCACGGTAGATCAGTTGATCGCAAGAGCGCGGAAAATCCTCTACCCCTATTCACTGGAGGTGAAGGAGATCGCCTGGTGGTCCGTTTATGAAATTGGCCAGCGGTTGTGTGCGCGCTTCGATGACCTGGCCGGTAGAGGCGAATCCGACAGCTTCCCGCGCTGCTTCATCGCTGGCGATGCCTGTCACACGCATAGCCCAAAGGCAGGGCAGGGCATGAATGTGTCGATGCAGGATGCCTTCAACCTTGGTTGGAAGCTCGCCGCGGTGATCCTCGGCCGGGCAACTCCCGGCCTGCTTCGCACCTATTCCGACGAACGGTATTCGGTGGCCAGGGAATTGATCGATTTTGATGAGAAATTCGCTCAGATGTTTGGCGCTCAACCGGCAGAATCGGGCACCGTGGATGGCAACGCGGTCGATCTTGCCGAGTTTCAGATTTTTTTCCAGCGTCAAGGCAGATTCACCGCCGGAGTTGCCACACGCTACGGGACCTCGACGATCGTCGGGCCTGGCAGCCATCAGCATTTAGCCCAAGGCTTCACGGTGGGCATGCGTCTGCATTCTGCTCCGGTGGTGCGTATGTCGGACGCAAGGCCGGTGCATCTCGGCCATACCGTGCGCGCTGATGGCCGCTGGCGCATCTTTGCGTTTGCCGACACCGAGTCCCCGACCGCTCGATCGTCCCGGCTGTGGGCGCTTTGCGACTATCTCGAACGGTCGCCTGATTCACCGGTGCGTCTATACACGCCGGTCGGCAGTGACATTGATTCCGTCATCGAAGTCATCGCTATTTGTCAGCAGGCGCACGGCGAGGTGTCGATTGAGGACTTGCCGCCCCTGTTGATCCCTCGGAAGGGCCGCTACGGGCTCATTGACTACGAGAAGATGTTTTGCCCCGACATCAAGCACGGCATCGATATCTTCAACTCGCGCGGCATCGACCGCAAACGAGGCGCACTTGTGATAGTTCGACCTGACCAGCACGTTGCCCACATTCTGCCACTCGATGAGTATGGGGAACTGGGCGCCTTCTTCGCCGCATTCATGAAATAACCTCTTGAGCGCGAGCGGCCCGCTATTTTCGGCGACGCAAGCGCGCCACGCGCGCCGCCATTGACGGCGAGAACGGTGTGGCATCCTTCCACATTAGCGATCTCGCCCCCTCAGTTTCTCGTGTTTGATCTAATTCCGCGGACTTCGGAGCACTTCATAGACGGACACCGGGGTTTCGCGCCGACCGATGAGCAGATACTTCTCGAGGAGTAGGCCATATTCCCATAAATGTACTCAGTACGAAGTGTGGATGCGAGTATGCTCAAATGGCCGTCAAGGTGACTTGTGGGGCATTGGAAGGGAAAGCATGACCAGGGATGTATTTTTCGATGCCATCGCAATAGCGATGATAGCCAACGCAGCTGCGGTCGGTGAAGACGCAGTTAAGACTATTCAAGTCAGCGGCACTGGGAGCGCTTTGCTAAACGGCGCGATCGTCCACTCCAAGATCGCCACGCCGACAGGTCTGATTCAGAGAGGACTGGTTTGAATTCCGTTCCGGGTTGGTACTGTGCTTATTTTGGCACCTATACGGTGGATACTAAAACCGGCGCGAGGTAAAATGAAGACATCCCTTGTCAGGGGACTGACGCTCATTCCGGCGACTGCACTCATTGTCACCCAAGTCATTGGCACCGGCGTCTTCGTCAAGGCACGCGTCATGACCTGCAACGTCGGAACGCCATGGATGGTACTGCTGGCCTACCTTGTTGCCGGAATATTGACGTTGGGCGGCGCGCTCACGTTTGCCGAACTAAGCGCGATGATGCCGCGCTCGGGAGGACAGTACAATTTCATTGGTGCGGCATTCGGACGAGTTTGGGCCTTTCTTTACGGGTGGATGGAGACACTTCTGGATGGTGCGGCAAGCGTAGCGGCCATCGCCATCGTATTCATCATCTTCCTGAATGATCTGTTGGGAGGAACGTTATCGTCCACACAGGTTCAGCTTTTGACTGTGGCTACCATCGTAGCGGTTACTGTCCTGACACTTGCATCGATGCACACCAATGGACTTGTCGCCTCGGTCATCACCGGGCTCAAGGTGTTACTGATTGCGGGAATTGGTATTGCTGCCTTCGTATTCAGCGATGGCTCCTGGGCACACTTCACTGCAAATGGGGCCGCCGGGGCTTGTGAAGGCGTTTCTGCCGGTGCGCGACTGGGCGCAACCGGGTTTGGCGCTGCCGTCGTTGGAGCGCTATGGAGTTACAACGGATGGGCGACGGGGTGTTTCGTCGCCGAGGAAGTCCAAGATCCTGAACGCACGCTGCCGCGAGCGCTGGTCGGGGGCAGCGTGCTCATCATTGGGCTCTACCTCTTGGTTAACGCCGGGTATTTTTACGCGTTGAGTCCATTGGCCGTGTCGAACTTGCCTGAGGCCTCCTCAGTTGCTGGCCCTGTTATGGTGCGTATGCTGGGCGCCGGCGGAGCCTCTCTGCTGACACTAGGCATGATGCTTTCTACCTTCGGCTCTCTGCACTCCCTCAGTCTCACTGTGGCTCGTGTCCCATTTGCGATGGCGCGTGACGGTCTCTTACCGACCACGTTCGCCAAGATTTCAACGCGTTCGCGAGTACCAACGAACGCAGTCTTGCTAGTCGGCGCTTGTTCAGTGGGCTTCGCTTTTTCGGGCGCGTTCGACCTGCTCACAGACCTGATCGTCTTCATGCTGCTGCTGTTCAACGGCTTAGCCGTCGCCGCCGTCTACGTTTTGCGCCGCACGTTGCCGAACGCCGTGCGACCGTATCGGGTGTGGGGCTATCCCGTGGTGCCTGCTCTCTTTCTCATTGGCACGGTTTACCTGATGATCAACACACTGATTGCGACGCCGGGACGGGCGTTGGCGGGGCTAGGTATAGTCGGCCTCGGCCTCCCACTCTATGCTTACTTTGCGCGGCGCCTCACACCAAGTCGACCTGAGGATTGGCTCGTTGCAAGGGAGAGCGGTGGCTCGGACATGCGGACAGAAATCTTTCTGGGATAAGCGGAAAGTTCTGCTGATTGATTGAAAGGGGAAACCGTTGAAGAAACCGACTCGGCTTAGAACGACGATGTTGCTCGCCTTGATCCCGCTCCTTCTGGCTAGCTCGTTATCGGCACAAGCCCCTAAGGGGACCGCTGAGTTGGAGCAGGAAATCAGAAAGCTTGACCGTGCGGAAGCCGCCGCCGTGCTAGTGACCGATGTGCCGGCGATCGAGAAGCTCTGGGCGGACGACTTCACCGTCAACGCCCCGAATAATAAGGTACTGATGGGAAAGCCGGATGCCATCAAGCTGGTCCGAGACGGCATTCTCGATTACTCGTCGTTTGAACGGGACGTGGAGGCTGTCCTGATCCACGGGAACACCGTCATCCTGATGGGGCTGGAAACGGTGAAAGCAAAAGGCAAAGCCCCGTTCGCGGGCCAGACGGTGCGTCGCCGATTCACGAACATTTGGATGAAGCGGGAAGGTCAGTGGCAGTTGACCGCGCGTCAGGCGACGATCATCAGTCGAGAATGACCAACCGATTAGTGCAACCAACCCTTTACTATCGCTGGGTGTATCCCAGCCGCTGACACGACATCGCAGTTCACCGCAAATATCGCCGTTGGAAACCGATCTTAAGGACAGTTTATGCGCGTGCAGGCCTACTTATCGTCGGCGATCCTCAGCTCTGTGCTGCTCGTGTCCCTCCCTGGCGCGGCAGCGGATGCGTTGCATCCGCGTCTAATGACTCCGCAAGATCTTGCTGCCGTTCCTGCGCGACCCGCCGATGTACACGTCGCGTACGGAGCTGATTTGAACCAGTTCGGCGAGCTTCGCATCCCGGCGGATCGCGGACCGCATCCAGTCGTCGTCCTGATCCACGGCGGATGCTTCAAGGCGGCCTACGCGAGCCTTCGAGACCTGGCGCCGATGGGCGACGCGCTGAAGGCGCAGGGCATCGCCCTGGATGAGGAGTGAGAATGAATCATGTCGGATGCTCCGGAAATCGGGTTCCCTCATTTTGGCTGCCAAAAGTGATGCCCGTTGTGAGAATCTGAGCATGCGCGATACCAACGGAGAG
>Ga0179587_10000615_pt1 | contig 15041 bp, 10 predicted proteins | sample CZODoug2_1_08_16_FD_185932 | JGI IMG/M metagenome (GOLD analysis project Ga0179587, IMG submission 185932) | Vadose zone soil fungal communities from Angelo Coast Range Reserve, California, USA - CZODoug2_1_08_16fungal | ecosystem: Environmental > Terrestrial > Soil > Vadose zone | place: USA...
GGCACGCCGCGCGACAGTCTTGAGGAAAATATCGAGGATGCGAGGGGCGCGCTCGCGGAGCTTGAGACATCCGGCATATCGCTCGATGCGATCACGTCCGATCTGGTCAAGGACGGCGTCAAACTGTTTGCCGATGCCGCCGACAAGCTTTACGGCGCGGTCGCCCACAAGCGCGCGGCGGTGCTCGGGGCTGGTATCGACCGCCAGGCGTTTGCGCTCGGAAGCAGCATCGGCAAGGCGGTGGAAAAGAGCACCGAGGACTGGCGCGCGTCCGCCAAAATCCGCCGGCTCTGGCAACACGATAAATCGGTCTGGACCGGGAGCGATGAAGACAAATGGCTGGGCTGGCTGAACAGCGCGGAAGCGGCCGATATCGCCGATTACGAGGACTTTGCGCACCGTGTGAAAGGACAAAACTTCACCGACGCGGTCGTGCTTGGCATGGGCGGCTCGAGCCTCGGACCGGAAGTGCTGGCACAGACGTTCGAAAAACAGCCCGGCTTCCCGAAACTGCATGTGCTTGATTCAACCGATCCCGCGCAGGTCCGCACGCTTCAGGCCTCGATCAACATCACCAATACGCTGTTCATCGTCTCCAGCAAATCCGGCGGCACCACCGAGCCGAATGTGATGAAGGATTATTTCTTCGCCCGCGTCTCGGAGGCTATCGGCCCCGACAAGGCCGGACATCGGTTCATCGCGGTGACCGACCCCGGTTCGTCGCTGGAGAAGGTCGCAACCAAACAGGGTTTTGCGCGCATCTTCCACGGCGACCCCAGCATCGGCGGGCGTTATTCGGTGCTGTCGCCGTTCGGGCTGGTGCCGGCGGCAACGGCGGGCATCGACATTGCCACCCTGCTGAAGCATACGCTGGCGATGGTGCGCTCGTGCGGGCCGGATGTGCCGCCCCACGAAAATCCGGGCGTTCAGCTCGGCCTCGCCATGGGCCTTGCGGGTCTCGAAGGCCGCGACAAGGTGACGATACTTTCGGCAAAAAAGATCGCCGACTTCGGCGCCTGGGCCGAGCAGTTGATCGCGGAATCCACCGGCAAGGACGGCAAGGGCTTGATCCCGATCGACGGCGAACCCTTGGGCGACATTGCGATTTACGGCAACGATCGCTTCTTCATCGACATCAGAACCGAGGGCGAGGACGACCTGGCGCATGACGACGGACTGGCGGCGCTGGAAAAGGCCGGCCATCCCCTGGTCCGGATTGTCATGAAATCGATCGAGCATATCGGTCAGGAATTCTTTCGGTTTGAGCTGGCGACCGCGGTCGCGGGCGCCGTGCTCGGCATCAATCCGTTCAACCAGCCCGACGTCGAGGACGCCAAGATCAAGACCCGGGAATTGACCGCGGCGTTCGAAAAATCCGGCGCGCTGCCGGCGGAACAGCCCGTGATGTCCACCGCGCAGGCAGATCTCTATACCGACGACAAGAATGCCGCGGCCTTGCGCAAGGCCGGCGCCGATGGCGATATCGGCTCCTGGCTGAAGGCTCACCTCGCCCGCGCCGGTGCGGACGATTACGTGGCCCTGCTCGCCTATATCGAACGCGATTCCGCGCACATCGACGCCTTGCAGCAGATGCGGCTTGAGGTGCGCGACAAGCGTCATGTCGCAACCTGCGCCGAATTCGGACCGCGTTTCCTGCATTCCACCGGGCAGGCCTACAAGGGCGGCCCCGACAGCGGCGTGTTTCTGCAGATCACCGCCGATGACGACAAGGATCTCGCGGTGCCCGGTCAAAAGGCCAGTTTTGGCGTGATCAAGGCTGCCCAAGCCCGCGGCGATTTCGATGTGCTGACCGAGCGCGGCCGCCGCGCTTTGCGCGTGCATCTCAAGGGCGACCTCGATGCCGGACTAAAGATGCTCGATACCGCGATTCAGAATGCCTTGAACTAAAGCATGATCCCGAAAAGTGGGTACCGGTTTTCGGATTAGATCATGCTCAAAAAACGATAAGGTTTCAAAATGCAGCTCGGCATGATCGGCTTGGGGCGGATGGGCGGCAACATCGTCCGCCGGCTGATGAAGCACGGACACACCACCGTGGTTTATGACAAGGACGCGAAGGCCGTGGCAGCCCTCGCGGCCGACGGTGCTGCCGGCTCAGGCGCGCTGGAAGATTTCGTCAGCAAGCTTGAGAAGCCGCGAACCGCCTGGGTGATGCTGCCGGCGGGCAAGATTACCGAGGCGACCATCGAGGCGCTGTCGAAACTGATGCAGGCCGGCGACGTCATCATCGATGGCGGCAACACGTTCTGGCAGGACGACGTCCGCCGCGGCAAGGCGCTGAAGGAGCGCGGCATCCATTACATCGACGTCGGCACGTCAGGCGGCGTGTGGGGCATCGACCGCGGCTATTGCATGATGATCGGCGGCGACAAGGCCGTGGTGGATCGCCTCGATCCGATCTTCGCAGCCCTGGCGCCGGGCATCGGCGAAATCGAGCGCACCGGCGGGCGCGAGGGACGCGATCCGCGTATCGAGCAGGGCTATATCCATGCCGGCCCGGTCGGCGCCGGGCACTTCGTCAAGATGATTCACAATGGCATCGAATATGGCCTGATGCAGGCCTATGCCGAGGGATTCGACATTCTCAAGAATGCCAATATCGACGCCCTGCCCGCGGAGCATCGCTTCGATCTCGACATTGCCGATATCGCCGAGGTCTGGCGGCGCGGCAGCGTGATCCCGTCATGGCTGCTCGATCTCACCGCTTCCGCGCTCGCAAGGAACGATTCGCTGGATAATTACTCCGGTTTCGTCGAGGATTCCGGCGAAGGCCGCTGGACCGTCAACGCCGCCATCGACGAGGCCGTGCCTGCCGAGGTGCTCACTGCCGCGCTGTTCGCACGCTTCCGCTCGCGCAAGGAACATACCTTCGCCGAAAAGATTCTCTCGGCGATGCGCGATGGTTTTGGCGGCCATAAGGAACCGCAGCAGCACCCCGATCCGGCGCGGCAGAATGCGCCCGATATCGTCAAGCCAAAGGCCGACCGTCCGTGACCGACGTCTCTTCAAATCAGAATCGACGCACCAATCAGAAGAAGCCTGATCCCTGCTCCTTCGTCATTTTCGGCGTCACCGGGGACCTGACGCATCGGCTGGTCATTCCTTCGCTTTATAATCTGGCGGCGACCGACCTGCTTCCCGACAAATTCTGTGTGGTGGGCGTCGCCCGCAAGGCCATGTCGAACGATGCCCTGCGCGACAGCCTGATGAAGGGCCTGCGCCAATTCGCCACCCGCCCGGTCGACGATGAGATCGCCCAACGACTGCTCGAATGCGTCACCAGCATTGAGGCCGACCCGAAGGATCCGGCCTCCTTCGATGCCATGCGGGAACGACTGGAGAAACTGGAAGCAAACCGATCGACCGGCGGCAACCGTCTGTTTTATCTGGCGACGCCGCCCGATGCTTTCGCGCCGATCAGCCAGGAACTCGGCCGCACCGGTTTGCTCAGGGAAGAACACGGCGCATGGCGGCGGCTGGTGATCGAAAAACCGTTCGGAACCGATCTTGCCTCGGCGAAAGCGCTGAACGGTGAATTGCTCAAAATCGTCGACGAACACCAGCTCTATCGCATCGATCATTATCTCGGCAAGGAGACGGTGCAGAACATCCTGGTGCTGCGCTTTGCCAACGGCATGTTTGAGCCGATCTGGAACCGCAATCACATCGATCATATCCAGATCACGGTCGACGAGAAGCTCGGCGTCGGCCACCGCGGCAGTTTCTATGACTCGACCGGCGCGCTGCGCGACATGGTGCCGAACCACCTGTTTCAACTGCTGTCGCTGGTCGCGATGGAGCCGCCGATCCGGTTCGACGCGCATTCGGTGCGCTCCGAGAAGGCCGACGTGCTGGCGGCGATCCAGACCCAGAACGAAGCGGACGCTCTGAAGAATTCCGTGCGCGGTCAGTATCAGGGCGGCAAGATCGGCGACACCGAGATCGAAGATTATTGGAAGACCGAGGACGTCAAGCCCGGCAGCACCACCGAAACCTATGCCGCGCTGAAACTGACCATCGACAATTGGCGCTGGGCCGGGGTTCCCTTTTATCTGCGAACCGGCAAGGCGCTCGGCATCAAGCGCACCGAAGTGGCGATCAAGTTCAAGCAGGCGCCGTTTTCGATGTTCAGTTGCACCGAGGTAGATCGCCTGTCGCAGAACTACCTCGTCATCAGCATCGAGCCGACCGAAGGCATTACGCTGCAGTTCAACACCAAGGTGCCGGGGCCGACGATCAACATCGACGGCGTCGAGATGAAATTCCGCTACAAGGACTACTTCAAGGCCGAGCCGGCCACCGGCTATGAGACGCTGATCTATGACTGCATGATCGGCGACAACATCCTGTTTCAGCGCGCCGACAGCGTCGAAGCGGGCTGGCAGGCGGTGCAACCGTTCCTCGATGCGTGGAAGAAGGCGGGCGCCAAAGGCCTGCAAAGCTACAAGGCCGGCAGCGAAGGTCCGGCGGACGCCGACGCGCTGCTGGCGCGCGACGGCCACAGCTGGCGCAAGCTCGGTTAGTCGGATGGCAGCGAACGATCCTCACCATGTGATCACGGTGTCCGATGCCGCAGCGCTTGCCAAAGCCGCCGCGGAACGCGTCATGGCAAGGATTGCCGCCAATAGCGGTCGCGTGGCGATCTGCCTGACCGGCGGATCGAGCCCGAAACGGCTCTATCATTTGCTCGCGACCGACGCCTATCGAAGCCGGATCCCGTGGGAACGCGTGCACTGGTTCATCGGCGATGAGCGTTTTGTCCCGGCGGACGATCCGCTCCATAACATGGCCGTGGCGCGGCGGATCTTTCTGGATCGCTGCGCGCCGGTTTCCAATATCCGCCCAATTCCCACCGATACCGCCGACCCCCCGGAGGCCGCACGGCGTTACGAAAGCGAGTTGAAATCGTTCTACGGCGCGAACGAGCTGGTTTCTTCCCGGCCGTTGTTCGATCTTGTGCTGATGGGGGTCGGGCCCGACGGCCATACCGCATCGCTGTTTCCGGATTATCCGGCCATCGAGGAGATCGAACGCTGGGTGGTCGGCGTCCCCGAAGCACATGTCGAGCCGTTCGTGCCGCGGGTGACGCTGACCTTGCCGGCGCTCGACTCCTGCCGCGAGATGCTGTTCGAGGTGTCTGGCTCCGATAAGCGTGCGATCTTGACGCGCGTGCTGGATGGCGAGAACTTGCCCGCCAACCGCGCGCGATCCACTGGCGAGACGATTTGGCTGGCGGATGAGGCTGCGCTGCCGGAGAATTTCCGTGAGCGATGAGACAGGCGAAAGCCCCTGCGCGCTGGTCGTGATGGGCGTGTCCGGCTCGGGCAAAAGCACCATCGCGGACAAGCTCGCCGAACGGCTCGGCTGGACCTACGAGGACGGCGACAAGTTTCACCCCGCGAGCAACGTCGCCAAGATGAGCGCCGGCCACCCCTTGACCGATGAAGACCGCTGGCCCTGGCTGCGGGCGATTGCCGGCGAGATCGACCGGGCCTGCAAGGCCGGCCAGCATGTGGTGATCGCCTGCTCCGCGCTGAAGCGCGCCTATCGGGACATCCTCGTGCATCGACGGGACGATGTCCGGATCGTCTATCTCAAGGGTACGCCAAAATTGATCGCAGACCGCCTCGCCCAACGAAAGGACCATTTCATGCCGCCGGGGCTGCTGGCCAGCCAGTTCAAGACGCTCGAGCCGCCAGACGCCAGCGAAAATCCTGTGACCGTGTCGATTGACGCCTCGGTCGAGACTATCGTCGGTGATATCGTTCGCCAACTGAACCCAGCTCCCGCTGACAGCGCCGCACCGCGCAGGAACCGCTCATGACCCGCATCGCCCTGGTCGTCTCCGATGTCGACGGCACGCTATTGACCAAGGACAAAACCTTGACCGATGGCGCCAGGCGCGCGGTGCGGCGGCTGCATGAGGCGGGCATCGGTTTCACCATCACCTCCAGCCGTCCGACCATCGGCATGGGGTTTTTGATCGAACCGCTGCGGATTACCTTGCCGGTCGGGCCCTTCAATGGAAGTTCGATCGTCGACCCGCAACTCAACCCGCTCGAGCAACATCTGATCCCCGCGGCCGCGGCGCAAACCAGTCTCGATCTGCTCATCCAATTCGGTGTCGATATTTGGCTGTTTACCAATGAAAAATGGCTCACGCGCCGGCCCGACGGTGAATACGTCCCGCATGAGAAACTTGCGATCCGGGCCGATCCGACCATCGTTACGGATTTCACGCCCTATTTGGCGGTCGCCTGCAAAATCGTCGGCGCCAGCTCGGACGCGGACCTGCTGAAACGCTGCGAAGCCGCGATGCAGCAGGCCGTGGGGACGCAGGCCACGGCCGTCCGATCGCAAAGCTATTATCTCGACGTCACGCCGCCGGGCTTCGACAAAGGCACCTTCGTACAGGCGATGGCCAAGCGTCAGGGCATGTCGACCGATGCGGTCGCCACCATCGGCGACATGCAGAACGATCTGGCGATGTTCGCAAAGAGCGGCATGTCGATCGCGATGGGCAACGCCACCGAGGACGTCAAGAAATGGGCGACGCATGTGACGACGTCGAACGAGGACGAAGGCTTTGCCGGCGCGATCGATCTTATTTTGAAAAACAACGCGAGCTAGTCCGGATCGCCGCCCAAGGACGGAAGCAAACATGAGCGTCCCTCACATTCCCGGCATCACCGACGAAGAGCTGATCGTCTACGCGATGCGCGAAGCCCAATGGGTTCTTGCCCAGCACATCGAGCGGAGCCCGCGGGACGCGGAGGAAACGATCGCGCTGCTTCTGGAAACTCTCGATCGTCAGGACGTCGTTAACGCGACCGAGCGCCTGTGCCGCGGCTATGGGCTGCGGCCGATCCGTTGATTTTGCCCTCGGGTATTCGCACGCGTCTGCGCGCAGCTGCGCCCCATCAGCTCTTTCGGCCGCCTTGCGGTTCGTCGATGAACAGCACCGGTGTTCCCTTTTTGGTGCTGCGGCCCAACAAACCGACGTCCCAATTCGTCATCCGAATGCAACCGTGGGATTCGGATTTGCTGACCCTGGAAGGGTCGGCCGTGCCATGGATGCCATATCCTTCCGCCGAGAGCCCGATCCAATAGGATCCGGCCGGGTTATTCGGCCCCGGCTTGATGGTGAAAGCCTCTTTGGATTTGACGCCCTTGAATTTGTAATCAGGATTATAGCGGTAGTTCGGATTGGCGTCGGATGAGACGACCTTGAGCGTACCGGCCGGGGTCGGCTTCTCCTCACTTCCAACCGTGGCCGGGAAGAAGGCAACAAGTTCGCCCGAGGGCGCGAAAGCCTTGACCGTCTGAAGCGACTTGTCGACTTCGATCCGGCCAACCTGCAACCTGGCTTGCTTATTGAGCACGTTGGTGACGGAAACGGTTTCGCCGGCCTGATCGAATTTCTTCCCGGGGTTGAGAGCCGCAAGCAGGTCTTCACTCATATGAAACTTCTCGGCGATGGCTTCGCGAGGACTGGTATAGCTGAGAGCCTTGAGATCTTTCATCTGCTCCATTTTCACGGGCAGCTTTTTCAAAAACGGTCCTGCGACATCGCTCTTGGAAATCTTGTATTCGGTGATGACGGGATCGCCGCTGGTTCCCGCGAGCGTCTTCCAGATCTCCGGCGTGAGGGTTTTGTCAGACGGCAAACCCTTGGCGTCCGCGAAGGCTTTCAGAGCCTTTTGCGCGTTTTCACCGAGCTTGCCGTCGATTTCTCCCGGCGAAAATCGAGCCCGGTCCAGCAGAACCTGAAGCTTGACGACGACGGCATCCGTTCTGTCATCGGGGGGAAGCTTGGCGCGATATTCGGCGTTATTGATGGTGGCGGCATCCAGGCCGGCAGCCATCGCGGGCAACACCAGCCAACCCGATAAAATCGTCGCGGCCAAGAAGCGGATCATCCGGCACCCTCCAGCAATATCGTGACGACAAGAAGTTGGAGGCTGGCGAGTTCCGCACCACGTTAAAATGAACGCGCCCTCTGCGCAGGGCCGGTCCGTCTCTACTTCGACCGCTGCATCGCCGGCTTCGCCAGCGGCTTTTTGGCGGCCCTGAGATTATGAGCTGTATTGATCAGTGCGATGTGGGTGAGGGCTTGCGGGAAATTGCCGGTCTGACACCATTGGCCGGAATCGAATTCCTCCGCCAACAGGCCGAGATCGTTGGCAGTCCCGACCACGCGATCGAACAGCGCCTGCGCCTTGGCGATCTCGCCGGCCAGCACATAGGCGTCGGCGAGCCAAAGGCTGCAGGCGAGAAAGGCGCCCTCGATCGGTTGCCGTTCGTCCGAAATCTCTCGCGGGTCGTGCCGCAGCACGAATCCGTCGCGCATCATGTATTTCTCGATGGCCTCGATGGTGCCGCGAACGCGCGGGTCCGAGGCGGGGAGAAAACCTACCGCGGGCAGCAGCAGGATGCTGGCATCGAGCAACGGCGATCCATAGGATTCGACGAACGCATTTTGCGTGGCGTCAAAACCCTTTTCGCAGATATCGCGACAGATGGTATCGCGAAACGTCCGCCAGCGATCGAGCGGCGCATCAAAGCCGAACTTTTCCGCGCTTTTGATGCCGCGATCGAACGCCACCCACGTCATCACCTTCGACGAAACATAATGCTTGCCGTCGCCGCGCCGTTCCCAGATGCCGTGATCCGGCTGGTCCCACACATCAGCCAGATGCTCCAGCACCGCGCATTCCAGCGCCCAGGATCCTTCGTCGAGTTCCAACTCGGCCACGCGCGACTGGTGAAATGCGTCGATCAGTTCGCCATAGACATCAAGCTGCAGCTGGGCATGCGCGGCGTTGCCGATCCGAACCGGCTGCGCGCCTTCGTAGCCGGGCAACCAGTCCGCCTCCCATTCCAGCAGGCGTCGCTGCCCCATGATGCCGTACATGATCTGCATATTCGCCGGCGCGCCCGCAACCGCGCGCAGCAGCCAGTTGTGCCAGGCGGAGGCTTCTTCGGTATAGCCGGAGTTCATCAGCGCCAGCAGCGTAAAGGTGGCGTCGCGCAGCCAGCAAAACCGGTAATCCCAGTTTCTCGCGCCCCCGAGCTTTTCCGGCAGCGAGGTCGTCGGCGCTGCGACAATGCCGCCGGTCGGTCCATAGGTCAGCGCCTTCAGCGTGATCAGCGATCGCATCACCAGATCACGGTCGTCGCCTTCGTGGGTGCAACGGCTGCACCATTCGGTCCAGAAATTCTCTGTATCCTGCAAGGCCTGCGCCGGATTGATCGGCGCCGGGACCGGTAGATGCGACGGCCCGTAGGTGAGCACGAAGGGTATGGTTTCGCCTTCGCCCACCTCAAAATCGGCCACCGTCGTCAGGTCCTCGCCGCGGGTCTCGACCGGCGTTCGCAACACCGTCATGTCCTGCCCGCAAATCGCCAGCAGCGCGCCATCCTCGGTTCGCTTGACCCAGGGGATATCGGTGCCAAACCCGAACCGGATCACCAGCTCCATCCGCAGTTTTACCTGGCCGCGCACGCCACGCACCAGCCGGACGACGTCGGAAGCATTGCCCCGCGGGGGCATGAAGTCGATCAACGCGACGACGCCGCTTGCCGTCTCGAAACGCGTTTCCAGGATCAGCGTATTATCCCAGTACCGGCGCAAGGATTTGGCGACCGGTTCGGCCGGCGCGATGCACCATCGACCATGCTTGTTGGTGCCGAGCAGCGCCGCAAAACAGGCATCGGAATCGAACGCGGGCCAGCAGAGCCAGTCGATCGATCCGTCGCGGCCGACCAATGCCGCAGTCTCGCAATCGCCGATCAGCCCATAATCTTCAATCCTGCAAGACAATTTCTGTCGCTCGCTGAAAATGTTGCGCGTCAGACCGCGGCTCGGGTCCGCTCCGCCGTCGCGCTTCTCAGCGCGGGAATGTCAATCGCTGCGGCAATCCCGTCGATCGTAAGCGGCAGCCGCCGCCGCCAATTCGGATGCTCGTTCACGGTGCCGGGAATATTGGGCTGGTCGATCAGGCCCAACAGGTCCTCGAGCGAGATCGCCAGCAGGCGGGATTTGGTCCGCGCCAGAAAGCCCACCACGGCATAAAGATCGTGGCGATCGATGGCGTGATGACGCAGCACCTCGGTCAGCATGGTCAACGCTTGCCACCGCGCGTCGTCGCTTTCGCCGGGATCGATCCCGAGCGACCGTTTCAGCTTAAGGTCGCTGAAAGAGCGCCAGCCCGCATAGGTCGAGAGATCGTGGGTATTGAAGGTGACAAGAGCGTTCGCCGCATAATAGTCGATGTCGCGAAACGAGCCGTGATCGTCGCGCTCGAACATCATCACCTGATACGACCAGATGCCCCAATCGGCCATTTTTTCGCGAAAGCCTTCCGGCACGGTGCCGAGATCTTCGCCGATCACCACGCACCGATGCTTCATGCTTTCCTGTGCGGTCGCCGCCAGCAGCGCCTCGAAAGGCATTTGCACATAGACGCCGTCGGCGGCGGCAAAGCCGTGCGGCACCAGATAAAGCCGCTTCAGGCCAAGCACATGATCGAGCCGGATCGCGCCGGCGTAACGCATCGAAGCCCGCAGCATCTCCCGATACGGCTGGAACGACTGGATTTCGAGTCCGGCGGCGTTGAAGCCGGCGAGGCCCCAGTTCTGGCCGGCGGTATTGAGTGCATCCGGTGGCGCGCCAACCGCGAGATGGCGTGAAATCGCGACCTGCTCGTTCCAGGCATCGAACCCGTCGGATTGCACGCCGACCGCCAGATCGAGGTAGAGACCGACCTTCATGCCCAGCGTGGCGGCGAGATTCCGGCAAGCCTGCAACTGCTGATCGGCAGACCATTGAATGAATTTGACGAACTCAATCTCGATCGAATCAGGGCCCGCGTGAAGGGCAGCGCATCTGGCATCGTTCGGCTGCTGCCACTCCGTCGGCCATTCCCACCACGGTTTATTGAATTTATGCCGCAGGACTTCGAAGCAGGCGTACCGCGAAAGCATTGCCCCGCGCTCGGTGCGAAACTTTGAGAAGGCCGCATGACGACCCGTTTTGGGACCGGCCTTGAAGGCGTCAAACGCCGATCGCAGCGCGCGCCATTTCAGTTCGGCGACGGCGGTATAATCGACGACATCGCTCGCTCTCAGCCGGGCGATGATGTCGCCGCTTTCTGCGAAAGCATTGCGCTGCAATTCCGGCAGTCTCTCAACGTCGATATAGAGCGCATTCAGAAACAGCCGGCTGTTCGGAGAATACGGGCTGCAATCGGCAGGGCGGTCATCGAATAATGCATGCAATGGATTGAGGCCGACGCCATCCGCTCCCAATTGGCTGGCGAGTTCGATCAACCCCTCAAGGTCAGTGAAATCTCCGATCCCCCAGTTGCGCGCCGACCGGACGCCGTAGAGCTGTACCGCCAATAACCAGCAGCGGTCGAAATCGCCGCCGAAAGCCCTTGGCGGCGCCACCAGCAACGGCGTTTCTTCAGTAACCGAGGAGGCATCGGTCAAACGCAGCCGGTACGCACCAACCGACAAATCGGCTGGCCAGACGATGACGCGATCGGTGGTCTCGCCTTGCGCGATAACCTTAAGACCCGCCACGATTTTCCAGCGCAGCGGCAAGGCAGCAGCTTGGCTGAGCTCAGTCGGCGGGGACTGACCGGACCGAACCACCACCGCCTGGTCGAGAAACCGGTGCGGTACTCGAACCGGCAACGCATCGATGATGATTTTGAGCGCCGCGGCGCTCGTCACATGGCGGTGACCCTGACCGTCGATAAATTCGGTCTGGATTCCGAGGTGTTTAGCTTTGGTGTAAAGATCCATTCGGCACACGGTTTGCACGCAACGGCGAGAGACGTCGCGAAATTCTCTAGATGCAGGAATAGGATAGCTGTGTTTAACTCTCAGGCGTCCCCGCCGTTCCCGGGGAACCAATACCCGATGAGCGGCTTGGTATATAGGTCTGGAGCGTCTCCTTTCCCGCAAACGAAACGGGACGTCTTTTCCATGTCAATGGCATCACCGTGAACAAAACAACTCAAACTGTCGAGAGCGCTGCGAGCGGCGCTTTCCATATTGAAGCCGTCTATCCGCTGATCGACGGCGGCCGCTTTGCCGTGAAGCGTATCGTCGGGGAGCGTGTCGAAGTCTGGGCAGACATCTATCGCGACGGCCATGATGTGACGGCAGCGTCGCTGGTCTGGCGCCGCGAGCAGGATCGGGAGTGGCTTCGCGAGCCGATGGTCGACCACGGCAACGACCGCTGGAGCGGTTCGTTCGTCCCGGACGCACCCGGACGCTATGTCTATGCGATCGAGGCATGGACCGACGAATTTGCGACCTGGCGGCACGGATTTGAGCTCAAACAAAAAGCCGGCACCGAGCTTGCCATCGACGCGATCGAGGGCGCGGGCCTGCTCACCAGGGCGCAGGCCGGCGGACCGGCCGCGTCCGCCGTCATCTTGAAGCAATGCGAGGAATACCTTCACACCGGCGACGCCGCGGCGCTGCTGACGGCCGAATTGAAGGACGCCATGGCCGAGAGCCAGTTTCGGCCCGACCTGACGCGATCGCCGTTGTTTCCATTTGTCGCGGATCGGCCTCTGGCGCGGGCCGGTGCCTGGTACGAGATGGTGCCGCGCAGCCAGGGCCGCATACCGGGCCAGCACGGCACCTTCCAGGATTGCATCGCGCGCCTGCCGGATGTCGCGGCGATGGGGTTCGACGTGGTCTATCTCACGCCGATCCACCCCATCGGCCACACTAACCGCAAGGGCCGCAACAATGCGGTCGCGGCCGCTGACAGCGATCCCGGGAGTCCCTACGCCATCGGCGCCGCCGAGGGCGGCCATGACGCGGTGCATCCGGAATTGGGCACGCTGAAGGATTTCCGTGCGTTCGTTGCGGCATGCAAGGGTCTGGAGATGGAAGTCGCGCTCGACTTCGCAATTCAGTGTTCGCCAGATCATCCCTGGCTCAAACAGCATCCGCAATGGTTCAAGCGCCGGCCGGACGGCTCGATGCGCTATGCGGAAAATCCGCCCAAGAAATACGAGGATATCGTCAACCCCGATTTTTCATCGGAAGACGCCGGCGCGCTGTGGAATGCCCTGCGCGACGTGGTGGTGTTCTGGATCGAACAAGGCGTCAAAATTTTCCGGGTCGACAACCCCCACACCAAGCCGTTCCGGTTCTGGGAATGGCTGATTCATGACATTCAGCTTCGCCATCCCGATGTCATCTTCCTCGCCGAAGCCTTTACCCGGCCGAAACTGATGAAGGGCCTTGCGAAACTCGGCTTCACGCAATCCTATACCTACTTTACCTGGCGCACGCAGAAGTGGGAGCTGGAGCAGTACCTGAACGAGTTGACGGCCTATCCGGAGCACGATTTCTATCGGCCGAACTTCTTCGTCAACACGCCCGATATCCTGCCCTATCATTTGCAGAGCGGCGAGACCTGGATGTTCAAGTCCCGCGTCGCGCTTGCAGCCACCCTGTCGAGCACCTATGGCATCTGCAATGGATTCGAGCTGCTCGAGCACGATCCGATCCCCGGCAAGGAAGAATATCTCGATTCCGAAAAATACGAGATCAAGGTGCGCGATTGGGATATGACAGGCAATATCAAGCCCTACATCCGCGATCTCAATCGGGTCCGGCGCGAAAACGCGGCGCTGCAGCAGACCAGCCAACTGCGCTTCATTCCGATCGATGACGGCAACGTCATCGGCTTTGTCAAGGAATCGGTCGATATGACCAACACCGTTGTGGGAACAATCGCGCTGTCACGCGATGTGCATGAATTCTGGCTTCCGCTCGTCGACGTCCAGGTCTTCGTCGGCGGAGAGCGTCGCCATACCGCCGCCGTTGAGAACCTGATCACCGGCGAGCGATCCCCCCTCGAGTGGGGCGGCATTCGCCTGCGGATCGACCCCGCGCGCGATCCCGCCCTGCTGTTTCGCTGTCTGGCGTGAGGGTCCCATGAACCTCATGCCATCGATCGACGAAAACGAGTTGCCGGTCGCCGACCTCCATCGTGACCAGCTTTGGTACAAAGATGCCATTATCTATCAGCTTCACGTCAAGGCCTTTGCCGACAGCAACAATGACGGCATCGGCGATTTCGCTGGATTGACCGAGAAGCTCGGCTATCTGCAGGATCTCGGCGTCACCGCGCTGTGGCTACTGCCGTTCTATCCGTCGCCCGGCCGCGACGACGGCTATGACATCGCCGACTACGGCGCCATCAACCCCGATTTCGGGACCATGAAGGATTTCCGCCGCTTCATCGTGGAAGCCAAGCGGCGCGGTTTGCGGGTCATCACCGAACTCGTCATCAATCATACCTCCGACCAGCACGACTGGTTCAAGCGCGCCCGCCGCAGCGATCCGAACTCGAGCGCGCGCAACTGGTATGTGTGGAGCGACACCGACCAGAAATACGCGGACACGCGGATCATCTTTACCGACACCGAAAAGTCGAACTGGACCTGGGATCCCGAAGCCGGCCAGTTTTACTGGCACCGCTTCTTCTCGCATCAGCCAGATCTGAATTTTGACAATCCGCGCGTGGTCAGTGCGCTGGTGCAAGTCATGAAGCGTTGGCTTGACACCGGGGTCGATGGTTTCCGTCTCGACGCCATCCCCTATCTTTGCGAGCGCGACGGCACCAATAACGAGAACCTGCCGGAAACCCACGCCATCATCAGGAAGCTGCGCGCCCAGCTCGACGCCTATGCCAAGGGCAAGGTGCTGCTCGCGGAGGCCAATCAATGGCCGGAGGACGTGCAGGAATATTTCGGCCGTGGCGACGAATGCCACATGGCCTATCATTTCCCACTGATGCCGCGGATCTACATGGCGATCGCCCAGGAAGATCGGTTTCCGATTACCGACATCCTGCGCCAGACGCCGGACATCCCGAGCAATTGCCAGTGGGCGCTGTTTCTGCGCAACCACGACGAACTGACGCTCGAAATCGTCACCGACGTCGAGCGCGACTATCTGTGGTCGACCTACGCCAACGATCC
>Ga0179587_10000620_pt1 | contig 14993 bp, 12 predicted proteins | sample CZODoug2_1_08_16_FD_185932 | JGI IMG/M metagenome (GOLD analysis project Ga0179587, IMG submission 185932) | Vadose zone soil fungal communities from Angelo Coast Range Reserve, California, USA - CZODoug2_1_08_16fungal | ecosystem: Environmental > Terrestrial > Soil > Vadose zone | place: USA...
GGACATGGAGTTCACCGTGGAGGACGGCAAACTCTACATGCTCCAGACGCGCACCGGCAAGCGTACCCCCGCCGCCGCCTTTCGAATCGCTGTCGACATGGCTAACGAAAGGCTCATCACCAGCGAGGAAGCCCTTCTCCGCGTCAAACCCGAAGATATCGAACGGCTCTTCTATCCCGTGATCGATGCTAAGGTCGACAAGAAATCCCTGTCCTCGAGAATCCTGGCTACCGGCATCAATGCCGTGCCCGGCGCGGCCGTCGGCAAAGTCGTCTTCTCCGCGCAGAGAGCGGAAGAGTGGGCCGAACGCGGCGAGAAAGTGATCCTGGTGCGTCGCGAAACCAGCCCCGAAGACGTCGGCGGAATGGCTGTCGCGCAGGGCATTCTGACCGCCACTGGCGGCAAGACCAGCCACGCAGCCGTCGTCGCACGCGGTTGGGGCAAGTGCTGTGTGGTCGGGGCCGAAAAACTGGACATCGATTACAAGTCTCTATCGATGTCCACCAACGGCAAGGTTGTGAAGGAAGGGGAGTGGATCACGCTCGATGGCGGCGAAGGCGTGGTCTACACCGAAGCTATGCCTCTGGTCGTTCCGCAGCTTCCCAAGTCCTACGAAACGCTCATGAAATGGGCCGATGAGACGCGTCGCCTCCGGGTCCGCACGAACGTCGACACTCCGCAAGACGCTCGCAAGGCCATCGAGTTCGGGGCGGAGGGCATTGGTCTCTGCCGCACGGAGCACATGTTCTTCACTGATTTCGAGCAGCCGGAGAGGAGCCACGAGCGGCAGCGCGCCATCCAGGAAATGATCCTCGCCGACAACAGGGAGGCGCGCGTCAAGGCTCTCGACAAATTGCTCCCGTTCCAGCGCCGCGATTTCGTCGGCATCTTCAAAGCCATGGACGGCCTGCCGGTCACTATCCGATTGATTGACCCGCCGCTGCACGAGTTCGTCCCGCACGAGCGTGCCAAGCAGGAAGAACTGGCGCGCGATCTGAAGATCGATGTCCAAACCGTGGTGCGCCGCGTCGAGCAGTTGCACGAAGCCAACCCCATGCTCGGCCATCGCGGTTGCCGCCTTGCCATCACTTATCCTGAAATTCTTGAGATGCAAGTGCGCGCCATCATCGAAGCAGCCATCGAATGTCAACGAGGCAGAGTTAAAGTATTACCTGAGATCATGCACCCCCTGGTGCTGGACCGGAAAGAACTGTTGATTCTCGAACAGGCGACGCGCCGCGTCGCCGATGATCTAATCAAGAAGTCCGGAATCAAGCTCGACTATCTTGTCGGAACCATGATCGAGTTGCCGCGCGCTGCCTTGTTGGCGGGAGAAATCGCGGAAGTGGCGGAATTCTTCTCTTTCGGAACCAACGACCTCACGCAAACCACCATGGGTCTTTCCCGCGACGACGCCGGCCGCTTCCTGCCCGATTACGTGGACGAGAAGAAAGCCGCTGTATTCAGCGCGGATCCATTCCAGTCACTCGATACCAAGGGTGTCGGCATGTTGATGCGCTGGGGCATCGAACAGGGGCGCAAGACGCGCCCCAAACTCAAGATCGGCATCTGCGGCGAACATGGCGGCGATGCGGACAGCGTGAAGTTTTGCCATCAAGTCGGCATGGACTACGTCAGTGCTTCTCCGTTCCGCGTGCCCATTGCGCGTTTGGCGGCAGCTCAAGTAATAGTTGAAGAAAAGCAGGCAAAGAAAAAGAAGGGTAAGTAGCGAAAGAAATCGATTCGAACCGATCTGAAGTAATACTTGAAGTCGTCGGCGCGCAGACAGTCCCCCCATCGCTACCCGTTCGGTGACTTCATTTCTACGTCGGCATTTTGAAGAAAAAGTACAGACCGAGGAAAAAGAAAATGATGTCGGGTGACCACCCTGCTAGAAACGGCGGAAGCTGGCCAATCCCGCCCATGGCTTCCAGAAGTTTGGCCACCGACCAATAAACGATTCCGAATCCAACTCCGAGCGCCACGCCACCGACCGCGCCGCGCGTCCCCACCAAAAAAGCGAATGGGATCGCCAGAAGCATGCTTACCGGCGCGAGCAGAGGGAAGGCAATCTTTTCGTGCCATTGCACGGTAAGAGTTGAGACGTCAAAGCCCGCACGATGCAAACCTTCGATATAACGACGCAATTCGCGCCAGCTCATCTGGAACGCCTGCCGAACCTCGCGGTTGAAATAATTGGGGGGCTCGGTTAGCTCTGGCAGCGAAGTGACCGGCGGAAGGCGCTCGTAGCGGACAATCGTGCCGTCTGCAAAATCGCGCACCCAGCTACCTTCGAGTACCCACACCTTTGGCGTTTCCGACCACCGCGCGCGCGATGCAAAGATGCGTCGCCGCACCTGAAACGTCGCCGGATCGATTTCCAGCACCGTGAGTCCACCAAAAAGATTCTGCGTGGGGTCGAAGAGATCGTAATTGTAGATTTTTGAGTTTTCACCGAAGATCCAGCGCTGGGGGTGGGTGTACGTTTGGGGAGGCTTGCCCTTGATTTGGTTGCGCAGAGCATCCTGTCGCTGACTCGCATAGGGGAGATAGGTGTCGTCAAGCACGATCATGGTTACGGCCAGGGCCAGCCCCGCAAGAAGCAGCGGCACCGCCAAACGGTACATACTGATGCCACTGGCTTTGATGGCCACGATTTCATTGTTCTTGCTCATGATCCCCAGGGTCACCAGTACGGCGACCAGCGCCCCCAGCGGCGCCAGCTGGTAGAGCAGATAGGGAGCAAGGTAAAAGAAATAGTCGACTACGATCAGAAAGGGAACGCGGTGGCGCGCAATGTCGTCGAGTAACTCGAAGAACGTGAAGGTCTCAAAAAGAAAGACAAACGCGCCCATCAGCAGCACAAAATAATAAAAGAAACGCCGCAATACGTACATGTCGATCAATTGCGGGAAACTTCCGCTGGACCTCGCGAGCATTTCCTGTTTTACGCGCTCGCCATTCACCCCGTTTGCCGTGGCGGCTCTGGCGCGGGCTTGCGTTCTCCGGCGGCGTAATAGCCGCTTTCTGGATTCCAAATAAATCATCGGCCGGAGCCACAGGGTTTCGCCGCGGAATTGCTCCATCCGCGGCATGAGTGCCAGCCCTAGCGCGAAAAGAACAGCATTGGCGATCCAGATTCCTGCTGCGGGCGTCAGCGCGCCTTGCCGTGCAAGCCCCGCCCCCAGGACGGACAACAAATAATAAGAGGAGATGAGGATCACCGCAAGCAACGCCCCCGCCGCGCGGCCGCCGCGTCGAGGCTGCGCGCCCAGGGGAACGGCCACCAGCGCAAAGGCAAAGCAGGCAATCGGAAACGCAAAGCGGCGGTGCAGTTCGACGCGAGCTTCGCGCCAACCAGGGCCCTTATCGGCGAGCAGTTCGCGAATGGATCGCTCGGGATTGTTGAGCTGACGCGGCTGGGCAACTGTCAGGCCGCTGAACTCGATGGGCCAGTCGCTCCGGCCGAATGCCGTGACGGAATAGTGATCCGCATCTTCGCGAGAGAATTCGTGCGTCGTGCCGCCCTGTAGATGGAGCTCCACCTTCCCCTGTTTCGGTTCGGCGATGACAATCGCGTTCTCCGCCAGCGTCACTCGCGAACCGCCCTCTCCACCCGTCTCCGCCAGAAATACGCCGTGCCATTGCGTGCCGCTGGCCGTGACATCGTTGACGTAGAGAACCAGGCGCGGGAAGCGCTCGTCGAAAACGCGCGGTTGTAACTGAAAGGAAACCTGCGAGGTGATCAAATCGGCCTGCAGGGAACGAAACGTCCGCAGGGCCAGCGGTCCAAGCCAGGCCGTCATCGCCAGCGTTACTAGCGCACCGGTGAGCGCCATGACGCCGACAGGAAGCAGAATCCGGCGGCGGCCGATGCCCAGCGCCGTGAGCGCAATGATCTCGCTGTCAGCGGACATTCGCCCGAGCCCCAACAGCACACCGATCAGCGTAGCCATCGGCACGGTAAATACAAATACGGCGGGGAATATGCAGAGAAAAAGCTTCAGAACCTGCGCGCCGGAACCGCTGTGACGAACAAAGAGCTCCATCAAGCGCACGAGCTGGGGCACGAAAAATACAAAGGTAAAGACGACAAGTCCGAGAAGTGCGTGGCGGAAAACTTCGCGGATGATATACCGGTCCAGGATGCGCATGACGCGAGCGGTGAGTGTAACACGGACGCGACAACGTTCGCCCTGCCGCGTCCCTCGATAATTCTTCGGGAAGCCTGCGATCGCCGGCCTTTAAGCTCCCGAACCTAGCCGCGCGCGGGGTGAGGACTCTCCAGGTAAGCCCAGCGCTCGACCATCTGCCGGTTGGCGATCCTCCCAATTACAATTCCGTAAAATTCCAGCCGCTGCTTCGATGTCGCGGGCTTTATCGTCCTCGGCCATCAGGTCTTCGATACTCACCCGCAGGTCGGGAACTTTTTTAAGAGCGGCACCGACGTACTGTACGGCGCCTGCCGGTCCGGGAGGCAGACCCGGCGGGACGTCGGCCCCCTGATCGACAAAGGCGGATGCGAAATTCACTTCACCGATGCTCAGATTTTTCCGGTTCACGAATTCTTCAAAATGATTGAGGATGAATTCTTTGATCTCCGCGTGAGTCATGTCTGTCTTGGGATTCTTGACTTCCGACGACCCAGCCGCTGCGTTCATCTTGGGTCTCCCTCTTCAGGCGGACGCGGCCTGATCTCGAAATTCCCGCGCATTGGCGGTCAGATATTGATCGAGCGTCACGGGAGAGCGTTCGATTACGGTCTTTAGCAGGCCATCCGTTTTCGCACCTCCACCTTGCTTATAATACTGTTGAAGTTCCAGAAGCGCCGTTACGTGCCACTCTGGCATACCCAAGCCGAGCATCGCTTCGCGTTGCGCCGATTCCGGAATGTCCACGTAATTCACCGTGCGGCCGGCGGCCTTGGAAATTCGTCTCGCCAGCTCCTGGTTCGATATCGCTTCCGGCCCGTTCAATTCGTAGGTCTTCCCGGAGTGCGCGCCTCCCGCAAGCGCCTTGACGGCGACAACGGCGATGTCACCAACGTCCAGATAGCTGACCTTTGCATCGCCCATAGCCACGTAAAACGCGCCTTGCGCCCGAATGCTGGGAGCATTGTACGCAACGATGTTCTGCAGAAACCCATTGGGCCGCAGTATCGTGTAGCTGATTTTTATTGCCTTGAGCTTGTCTTCTACCTTGCGGTGCCAGCCCGGAAACGATTTCGTGTAATCTCCCGCTCCCAGCGCGGAATTAAGTACCACGTGCTTCACCGCGGATTCCTTGCACGCGTCCAGCATATTGCTCTCCAGTTCCACGAGCTGCGGAATCGGAGAACAAACAACGTACACGGAAGTCACCCCGTGCAGAGCGTTGCGCAGACTCTGCTTGTCCGAATAATCCGCAAGCACGGCCTCGCATCCAGAGGGCGCCTTCGCGGCCTCCTCCTTTGACCTGTACATGGCGCGGACTTTGGACTCCTTCCGGTTCGCTTCCTGCAAAACCACTTTGCCAACACTTCCGCTAGCACCCGTTATGAGGATCATTTTCTTGCTCCCATTTTGTGCGGCTCGCGACCGTCGGCCGAATTCAGGCTGACTTGTGCGGGCCGAATGTTTCCACCACATGGTATAACGGCCCTGTACCGCGGTGAAGTACGCACAAATTTGTAAGCCCGGAGTCCCCGATGAAGGTTCACCACGGCTGTCCGGTTCAGGCGACCATTAACGTCCTAAGCGGCAAGCGGAAAGTCCAGGCAATCTGGCGACTTTCTTTTGGCCCGCTGCGCTTCGCCTAACTCCGCAATCTTTTGCGAAGCTTCAGCGAAAAAGTTCTCACCCCGCAGGTCCGTGAATTGGAAAAGGTTAGGGGAGGGGCGGGGCGGGGAAAACAATAGCGGGTCCCTCGCGGTGCCCGGGATGACCTGCATATCGGAGGGAATGGTGGGGACAGAGGAATGATGGAGCTAGCGGGTGGCGGTTACCGAGGCGCCTAGTTCCTTGAGTTTGCCGCGGGCGAGGCGATCTTCGTCGCTGCCCGGGAAGCGCTTGACGACCTCGCGGAGTTCGCGGATGCCTGCTGTTTTCTGGCCGAGCTCAATGAGGGCCAGGCCCTTCCTGAGGCGCGCGGGACCGAGCTTGAAGCTCTTTGGATAAGCGGTAAGGACTTTGTCGTAAGCGGCGACAGCGTCAACGTACTGCTTCTGCTTGTAAAATATTTCGCCGAGATAGAACTGGGCGTTGGAAGCGAGGTCGGTGTCGGCGTAATACTTGAGGTAGTCCTCAAATTCGGAGCGGGCGAGATCGTATTTGCCGCTGGTGATGTCGCGGAGGCCGTTGGAATAAAGAGTGTCGGCGGAGGGGGCCGGGCCGGCAGGAACGCCGGCGGAACTGGGCGAGGCACCGGTGGGAGACGCGGGGTTGGTGGCGCCGGCGGCCGGGGCGGGCGTGGTGCCGGAAATTTTGGCGTCTAGGCTTTGCACAGAATTCTGAAGATCGACGAGCTGCTGGTTGAGCTTGCCCAGGCGCGACTTGATTTCCTCGAGATTGTCCGAGAGACCCTGGACCTGAGTGGACATGGTGTCGAGGCGCGCGCCGGAATTGGCTTGAACATCCTGGACGGATTTCTGGAGCGAGCTCATGGTGGCGCCGAGTTTGTTGACGTTGTCGCTGGATTGCTCGACGAGCGTCTTCATGACGGTGTGGTCCTGGGTGACCTGGGTGGAAAGATCCTTCTGGCCCTGGAGCAGGGAAGTGACGTCGCGCTGAAGCTCGATGAGTTCGCGGGCGACGGCTTCGGCGGGGCGGGGGCCGACCAGGCTTCCGGCAAGCGCGCCGGCGAGAACCGCGGCGCTGAAAATGGCGATGTGACGAATACGCATGAACAATCCTCCTCAGGGGCTCCGAAAGGCTGCAGATAAATGGTGGCCGCACGGCAGCCAACAAAAATCATACAGGCCGGGGGAACATCTTTCACTCTAATTAGAGAGCCGCGAGGTGGCAAGAGTTTGCCGGGCCTCGCGGCTCTGTTGGTCAACAATCGGTCATCGTGGCGAACAGCGCGAAGCGGCTCAGTTGGCCTTCACGAAATGGCCGCGACGGTTCTGTTGCCAGCAGGACTCGCTGCTCTCGTTGCAGAAGGGCTTCTCCTTGCCGAAGCTGACGGTGCTGAGGCGGTCGGCAGAAACGCCCAGAGAAACGAGGTACTGCTTCACGGCGGTGGCGCGGCGATCGCCAAGGGCCAGGTTGTATTCCGTGGAGCCACGCTCGTCGCAGTGGCCTTCGATGGTTGCTTTGATAGACGGGTGGCCTTTCAAGAAGTCCGCGGTCTGGGCAAGAGCGGCGCGGGCATCGGGACGAATGTCGGCCTTGTCAAAGTCGAAATAGGCATCGCGCACTTCTCTCAGAAAGAGTTCGTCGTCCGAGGGCCCCTTTGGCGGAGGCGGCGGAGGCGGCGCATTCACCGTGACGGTTGCGGTGGCGCTGGCGGAGCCGCCGGGACCGGTGGCGGTAATCGTGTAAGTAGTGGAGTCGGATGGGGTGACCTTAGTGGATCCTTGAGCAGTCACGGCCCCGACCTCGGGCGCGATGTTAAGCTCCGTAGCATCGGTGGAATTCCAGCTCAAGGTCGCTGATTCACCTTTGTTGATGGAACTCGGGCTGGCCTGCAGCGTCACTGTGGGGCGCGCGGCCGCCGGCGCTTGCACAGGCGGTGGTGGCGGTGGCGGCGGTGGTTTGTGGTGACAGCCGGCCGTGAGAGCAACCATGAACAACGCGACGAGCAAGGCGGCGCGATAGAGCGAGCGTGAAGCCAGGTTCATGCAAATCCTCCTCAGTGAAGTTCCCGGGTTGGTCCCACCAGAGCCAATATCCTAGCACCAGCGGGCTGGGTTTGGGTAATATCTCGTATCACGATATAATATACATCGTACTGGAACGTGTGGGCACAAATTTCAAGACCGGCCAGCACGGCGAAACCGGGACAACCGAGACAGAAGGCACCTGCGTGTGAGATGCGCGGGATACCCCGTCCGGTTCCATGAAAAATCTCATCGGGGGGACCAGTTGGGCGATTCGTTGTGCCCGGTGGTGGTTAGCTGATGCGGCTGCGAACCGTCCGCAAGCATGGTCCAGATCTGCCGGGTACCACCGCGGGTTGATTCGAAAACGAGATGGCGGCCGTCCGGGGCCCAACTGGGACGCTCGTTGCGGCCCTGGTCACGGGTGAGTTCGACAAGCTGGCGGGTAGCGGCGTCCATGATGTAGATGTCGTAATTGTCGTTGGGTCGACGCCAACTGAAAGCCAACAACTGGCCATTGGGCGCCCACGCCGGGTCGATGACGTAGCCTTTGTCGGGGAGGTCCAGTTTCGTCTCGCTGGTGCCGTCGGAATTCATGAGGTAGAGCTGGGGAGTGCCGGCGCGATCGCTGACGAAGGCGACGGTCTGACCGGTTTTCGGATTCCAACTGGGAGACATGCTAGCGCCGTTGGCGCTGGTCAAGCGCTTGGGGCGCCCACCGTTGATGTCAGAAACGTATAGCTCAGGATTCCCCTGCATCGAAGATGAAAAAATGATCTGCGTGCCGTCGGGAGACCATGCGGGAGTGATATTGGTGCCGCGGAAGCGTGGGAAGGACACAAGCTTGCCGGTGTCCAGCGAATACATGCAGATCTGCGCGCTGGTAAGGCCCCCGGATGGCGCGAAACAAGTGAAAGCAATGCGCGAAGCATCGGGGGACCAACGGGGGGTGAGAGAGATTGACCTCAGGGTAGTGAGCTGGTGCTGGTTAGAACCGTCGTAGTCCATCACCCAAATTTCTTTGGCGCCGCCGCTGCGCGAGCTGACGAAGGCAATCTGAGTTGCGGCCACGCCGGGGAGGCCGCCGGAAAGCTTACTGATGATTTCGTCGGCAAATTGATGGGCGAATTTGCGGACTTGAAGATCCGTGGGAGCGCCGCGATAGACCTTTCCGACGACCGCCTGAGCCGAGGGATTGCGCAGGTCGTAGAGCCATGCTTCGATGGCCACTTCGGCGGTGGATTCGGACAAATTGCCAAAGCCGAGGAAATTGGCGTTAGTGGGGGGATCGATCCAGACAGCGGGTTTCAGCTCGGCAGGAACGCTGGGGGCTTGAGGAGGGTAAAAGCTGGGGCTGGGGACTTCTAGAATGCCGCTGAATTGGAGATCGTCGCGCACGACTTGTGTAAAGAGGGAAGCGTGCGGTTTCGCGGCATCGGAGCGGGCGGCGAAATCTGCAATCGCCAGGCGGGGCTTGTTGGTATCACCCAGGCCCGTGCCCGCCCGGAACCATCCTTCGGATTGTGCAGATGCCGTTTGCGCGGCTAGCGCGAGTAATGCGAAGAGCGTGAACAGACGGAATCGATCAAGTGCACCCTTCAATTTGACCTCCGATGCTTGGATGGAATTGAAGTTCTCAATCGCCTCATCTCCTTGATTAGTTCTCTTTGTCTGGGAAATCCCAAAGAACAGAGACTTCGCCCGGCGCCCAGTCGTTCGGAAGCGCGGAGAACGGACTTGAACTTTGAATCGCCCGCAATCCCGAATTGTCCCATGATGCATTGCCGCTGGATTCAGCGACGCGGAGACTTTTGACGGTCCCGTCACGCAGAATGGTGAACGAAATGACGCAGTGCAGAGTCCGAGAATTCCGCACGGCGGGGTCAAGGAAAAGAAGATTCCAGTTGGGGGCAACTTTGCGCTTTGCGGCTGCGATGTACCACCCATAGCGTGTGGCAAAGTCAGCGCTTCCTGCTCCCTGAATGGCTACGCCGCTTGAACCGCCGCCGGGAGTCGGAGAATTGCCGGTGGGAAGATCGGGATTGCCACCTTTGCCATAAGGAACCGCGTTGTCCGGAGGCGGAGTCTTATTCTCGAGAGTTCTGGAGGGGCGCGAAGGAGGAAGTGGTTTCTCTTTTTCAAATTTCGGAATTTTCGTAGCGTCGGTCTTTGGCTCCGGCGGTTTCTTGGGCTCTTCTTTATAAAGGCCCTTGGTCGGATCAACGGCCTTGGCATCGGTGACGACCGACTCTTTAGGCATGGGGATTCCGGCGCTGCTGACCAAATTCACTTTCGTGCCACCAAGGTCGCCACCGACGCCGCCCCAGCGAGTTTGTCTCCATTGAATAAAAGCGGAGACGACGATCACGAGAGCCAGGCTGGCATGCATGATGACGGAATAAATGAGGAACTGCCGGAAGTTCTGGTCCTCGGGTCTAGTGCTCCCGATCGGGTCCATCGAATTGGCCACAGCGGTTGTCATCTTTATTGGGTACGCGCACGAGCGGTGATGGGCTCAGTTACGATGCTGATGTTGTTGATGCCAGACTGGCGAAGCGCGTCAACAACGGCGGCGAAACTGCCGAAGGGTACCGTCTCGTCGCAGCGGAGGAAGACGCCCTCCTGAGGGTTTTTCAAGTGAGCTTTGATCCTCAAACCGAGCTGGTGGATGTTGGTGGGCTCGTTGCCGAGGTAGATGCGCTGGGCCTTGTCCACTGTGACGACGAGGCGCTCCTGATTGATTTCCTTCACGGTTCGCGTTTTGGGGACGTCGACTTCGATGCCCGACTGGAGAATGGGGGCAGTGATCATGAAGATGATGAGCAGCACGAGGACCACGTCCACGAACGGAACCATGTTGATTTCGGAGAGCGAAGTCTGCGTCGATTTGGAGAGTTGTGGCATGGCTAGAAGAAGTTTAAAGTTTAAAGTTGAAAGTTAAAAGTAAGAAATAGTAAGAAAAGGATCGAGCAAAGAGACACGAAGCCTATTGAACGGCCGGGCGCACAGGCTGAATGGCTTCACGAGTGTTGATTTGGATCGTTGCGCATAGCACATGGTATTTGCCAGGATCGTGCTCAATCAAAAGTTTTTTCGACCTGCGCCGTGACTTCCAGAGCAAAGGTGTCCAGCCGCTGGGCGAGGTCGCGAATTTTCTGCAAAAAATGGTTGTAGAAGATCACCGCTGGGATGGCAGCGAAAAGACCCGCGGCGGTGGTGACCAGCGCCTCGGCGATGCCCGGAGCGACGGCGCGCAAACTGGCGGCGCCGGCGCTGCCCAGGCCGGAAAACGCGTCGATGATGCCCCACACGGTTCCGAACAGACCGATAAAGGGGGTCACAGAACCGGTTGTCGCCAGCCAGGACATGCCTTTTTCGACGCGGCGCACTTCATCGGCGGCGGCGAGCTGCATGCTGACGGTGACGGCCTGCAGGCTTTTCAACTTGGGTGGATGCGGGTTGCCCGGGGCGGTGCCGACCTGGCTCTGCAGTTCGCGGTAGCCCGCCGCATAGACGGAAGAAAACGGAGAGCCCGCCGTTGCCAGGGCCTGCGGGTTCGCTACGCCTCGGGTGGCGCGAAAAATGCGCAGGAACTGGTCGCTCTCGCGGCGGATGCGTCCGAAAAGGCCAAGCTTCTGGAGAATCATGGCCCAAGAAATAATCGAGAATAAAAGAAGAAGCAGCAGAACGCCGCGGGCGACCCAGCCGGTTTGCGAAAGAATATTTCCGATATCGGTGACAAAAATCGTGGTGAACAAAAAAATGATGTACCCCTCAGTGAGAGCAAATGATATGCGACCGCGACGCGGTCAACATTTTTCCGGGCTTAAGAAACGTAGCATACGCATCCAGAGCACGCAACAAATAGGATGCGAAAGTTTCTGATTTCGCTGCTTATCGGGCAACGAGCGGACGGTTGATGAGAACGCCAAACAAGCGCTTCTTGGGGGGTAAGGCAGGTGTGATAAACTGCGATTTGGGCATGAGCAAACTGTTCGACATCGAATTGGAGAGACTGACCGGGCGGCCGTCTTATTCAGGGGCCGTCCGTGGTGCAGCCGGTGGGCAGGGCGGAACATTTTTCCTCGAGACGTTTGGCTGCCAGATGAATGACCACGATTCGGAGAAGGTCGCCGGGGTTCTGCTCGCGCGCGGCTATCGACAGGTGGAGACGCCGGAAGCCGCCTCTTTGATCCTTTACAACACTTGCAGCATTCGCGAGAAAGCGGCGCAGAAAGTTTTCTCACGTTTGGGTGAATACCGAGAGAAGCAGAGTGAGGGCAAGATCATAGGGGTGCTGGGCTGCGTGGCGCAACAGGAAGGCGAAGATATCTTTAAGCGCGCGCCGTGGGTGAGCCTGGTGTGCGGGTCGGCGAGTTATAGCAAGTTGCCGGAAATGATTTCGCAACTGGAAGCTGGAAATCCGCGCGTCATCGGGCTTGACACGGACACGGACGAAACGTTCGAAACGCCCGTGACGCGCCGCGACAATCCCTGGCGCGCTTACCTGACGATCATCGAAGGCTGTGACAAGGCATGCTCGTACTGCGTGGTGCCGTTCACGCGCGGTCCGGAGCGCAGCCGCGCAAGCGATTCCATTCTCAGGGAAGTGCGGGAGCTTGGGGAGCTCGGCTATTCCGAGGTTCAACTGCTTGGGCAAACCGTGAACTCTTACGCCGATCCCACTTCGCGCAAGATGCGTTTTTCAGAATTGCTGTTGGCGGTGGCCGATGTACAGGGAATTCGCCGCGTGCGGTTCACTACCTCGCACCCCAGTGATTTTACTCTCGATATTGTGGAAGCGATCGAGCGACAGCCAAAGATCTGCGATCACGTTCACCTGCCGGTGCAGTCGGGTTCGACCACAGTGCTGCGCGCGATGCAGCGAACTTATTCGCGCGAAGAGTATCTGGAAAAGATCGCTATGATGCGCGGGGCAAAGAGGCCGGTCGCCATCACCACGGACATCATCGTGGGCTTCCCCGGCGAAACGGAATCCGATTTCGACGAAACTATCAGCCTGCTCCAGGAAGTGCAGTACACCGGTTTGTTCGCGTTCAAGTATTCGCCGCGGCCGAATACGCCGTCCCTCTCGATGAAGGATGCGATTCCCGAAGAGGAGAAGGGCCGGCGGCTTGCCGTGGTCCAGGAGAAACAGCGCGAGATCCAGGCGGCGGGGAATGCGGAGCTGGCTGGAAAAACATTTGAAGTGCTGGTCAGCGGAAAATCGCGGCGCGAGAACCAGTGGACAGGGTACACCACATCGCACCGCATGATAAATTTCGCTTCACAAGAGAGCGAGCTTCTGGGAACCTACGTGCAGGTTCGTATCACAGGAGCGGGTCCAAACAGTTTGGTGGGTGAACACGCCGCTTAGCTCAGGGAGGCCTCGATGGAAGTGGAAATGAAGATCCGCGGCCTGATGATGGATCCCGTGACGAACATGCCCATCGTGGTGCTCAAGGACGTGCAGGGCCAGGCGATCCTGCCGATCTGGGTGGGTGTGTACGAAGCGAACGCCATCGCGCTGGAAATCGAGAAAGTGCAAACTCCCCGGCCGATGACCCATGACCTGCTGAAAAACGTTCTGCTGGGGCTCGAAGTGCGCGTGCAGAAAATCGTAGTGAATGATCTGAAGGACGATACGTTCTACGCGCTGATCTGGGTGGAACGCGAAGGCCAGATGATGACCATTGATTCGCGCCCCAGCGATGCCCTGGCCCTGGCGCTGCGCATGGACTGCCCGATCTTCGTGGATGAAGCAGTCCTAAAGAACTCCAAAATATCGAGCGCTTTCACCGAGCGCAATACTAACGAGCAACTCCGCACCTGGCTCGATGGCCTTTCCGACGAGGACCTCGGCCGCTACAAGATGTAAGCGGCTATCGGCCAGTTGATTCAGTTACCCGCCCGAGATCAAGTTTGCGCCAATGTGTCCTCCGGCGCGAGCATTAGCCCGCGAACCGTGCGTCGCCAGGCGAAAAGCAAGACGATGCCAATCAAAATGAGCGCCAGGCTCAGGCCAGCCCAGAGGCCGAATGCGCCCCAGCCTCGGTGAAAGCACAACCAGGCACCGAGCGGAAGGCCAATAATCCAGTACGCGGTGAAGTGGCAGAACATGGGCGTGCGCGTATCGCCCGCGCCCCGGAGGGCTCCCGTAGCAACGGTTTGGATGCCATCGAATAGTTGGAAGGCGGCACCAGCAGCGAGCAGAAGAATGGTGCTGTGAATGACGGCCTCATCCGGGGTGTACATTCGCGCGATCCATCGCGGGAACAGGAGCAGGGCCGCGCTGGCGCAGGTCATGAAGGCAGCGCCAAGAAAGATGGCTGTGCCGCCGGCATCGCCCGCTGCTTTGGGATGCTCGCGGCCGATGGCCTGGCCCACTCGAACGGCGGCCGCGGAAGCGATGCCGAGAGGAACCATGTATGTAAAGGCGACGGTGTTCAGAGCGATCTGGTGACTGGCGAGGGGAACAGCACCAAGCCGTGCGATGAGCGCGGTGACCAGGGCGAAGACGCCGCTTTCCAACGTGAACTGAATCGCGGCTGGCAATCCGAGAGTAATGAGGCGGCGGATGCGTGGTAGATCGATTTCCACCGGTGTTCTGAGGAGCTCGGTGCGGTGTTTTTGGTCGTACCACAGCAGGTAGCCGACAAGCACAGCAGCCATGTAGAGCCGCGCGATCGCTGTGGACCAGCCGGAACCAACGGCGCCCATGGCCGGTGCTCCCCACTTGCCATAGACCAGAATCCAATTGCCGAGTGCATTGACGATGTTGGCGGTGACGAGGGCGAACGCCACAGGTTTCACCATGTTCATCGCTTGCAGGCAGCGGCGCACGGCGAAATAGAGAAGCAAGGGCAGCAAGCCTGCGGCTAACGCCTTGGTGTAGGGAATGGCGAGGGCTAAAACTCCCGGATCAACGTGCATCCCCGCAAGAAGAGAGGGAAGCAACCAGACCGGCGCGGCAAGAAAGGGAGCGAGGGCAAGGCTGAGGTAAATGCTGTTGAGCAGGGAACGATGACAGTCCTCGCGCCGGCCCGCTCCGAAAGCTTGCGCAACCAGCGTGTCCAGTCCCATGAGCAGTCCGCCACCGAAAAGAGCGAGCACGATAAAAATGTTGGAGCCCAGGCTGACCGCGACCATGGCAGTCGCGCTGTTGGGGAGCCGCCCTACCATCATCGTATCGACG
>Ga0179587_10000622_pt1 | contig 14940 bp, 9 predicted proteins | sample CZODoug2_1_08_16_FD_185932 | JGI IMG/M metagenome (GOLD analysis project Ga0179587, IMG submission 185932) | Vadose zone soil fungal communities from Angelo Coast Range Reserve, California, USA - CZODoug2_1_08_16fungal | ecosystem: Environmental > Terrestrial > Soil > Vadose zone | place: USA...
CACCTGGGTACCCCAGACCCACTCTCGAAAAAACCAATCCAGCCGCCCATTTTGCTGCAGGTCCATCTTCTTGGTCATGTGCTTTTCAGCGACGGCCTTGAAGGATTCCGTGGACGCGGGAATATCCTGGTGACGTTCCATGAAATCGTGCATCATGTCGATGAAAGCCTGATCGGGATCGCCGGCAGTGCCGTATTCCGCGCGCATCAGTGACCTCAGCATGCTCAGGACATAGGCGCCCTTGGAGTAAGTTACTCCCTGATACGCTTGCCCGGAGCGCGGAGAAATGAGCCGGAGTCCCAGCCACAGCGGACCGGCGTCATTCGGTGAAACGCCGAAACTATTTTTGTCGAGGATGCGGGTGCGCTGGCGTTCCCAGAACTCTACGTAGTCCTTCTGCCACTTCGGCCCCACGGCTTGCTGCAGAAACAATGCCGCCGCAAATTCCGCAAATCCTTCCGAGAGCCATTGGTCGTGATACGAAGCCCAGCCGACGCTGTGGCCAAACCACTGATGCGCCACCTCGTGCGGCGTGACTTCCTGGACGAATCCCGTGAATTTTGAGTCGATATGGCCGAACATCATCCATCGCTGGGTCGAGTCGATGTACGCGGAAATCGGCAAATACACTAAGTTGGGCCAGGATTGGCCGAAGTTGAAATTCGGTTGCTCGGTGATGTACATGTTTTCGTAAGGAGCCTTGCCGAAATAGAACGTGCACAACTGCATCTGGGCGCGAGCTTGATCGAGCGCGTACTTGGTCATTGAGGCGGGAGCCATACTGCTCAGCGCTTGGCTGGCAAGTGAGTTGGAGGTCGTGCCGCCGGACAAGCCACCCCCATATCGTCGCAAACTGTCTGGCAAATCCTGCAAATAGTAACCGGAGATCTCGTAATGGGTGATCGTGTCCGGGAAATCGATTTTTTTGTATTGACCGTAGTTGAAGCCCGCCACGGCGATCGGCACTGGCGTTACCCAGTGGGTCACGGCAAACCCTGCTTCTGTGTGCTGTCCCTCGAGCTTGCCCACGCTGATCAGCAGGTTCGAGGGCGGAACCTTGAACGTAAGATCGTAGAGCGCTTTTTCACCGAAGCCGTTCAGGTTCGGATACCACGATACGCGCGCTCCGACGTAGTAACTTCCGCTGCCCGCATTGGTCACCACTTTGTCGCCGCCGTATTCCACGGTAATCGAATGCGTTTGACCCATCGCTGGGGCTTCATCGAGAACGGCGTAGAAGGAGCCGTCTTCCTTTTTGTTTTCCTGAATGAAATGCAGGTCCTGGCCCCTCTCACCGCTTACGCGCGTAACGCGCAGCGTAGGAAGCAGGCCGAATTTCAACACTCGTTCGCCAGGGACAAGCGGCTCATACGTGATCGTCGCGCGGCTGAACAGGTGATCATTCTTTCCGATCACCGTTTCGATATTGTAGCGGCGAGTGGCAAACAAGCGCCGGTCCTCTTGCGAACTTGCGGTGTGGGCCAGAAGCTCGGATTTCAAGTGTTGGAGATACCAGATGCCGTCGTCCATTCCCCCGCCGTTGCAATTGACGAGCGCCACTTCTTCCGGCGAATCGATCTGCGGAATGGCGCCCACACGAGTGCGCAAGAAAAAGCGCAGGTCTTTGTGAGGTTTACCGTGCATGTAGGCGTTAAAAAACGGGCGGTGTTTCGGATTATGAATGGCGGCCAGCAGGTCGGCGTCCACGTTGTCGATCGTTTCGCTCTCGAGCAATGCCTGGGTCAGACCTTCCGGTATCTCGTGGCGGTGCCGAACTTTATCTTTCCAATGCTGAAACGCGGTGGCGGCCTCGGTCGGCGTATCCGCCCTGGTTCCCAACGTTGCGGCGAACTGCGGAAACTCGTCGGGGGAGAAACGAAACACCACTTCCGTGAAGTCTTCCTCGGCCGTCGGACTGCCGGCGCGCCGGACCATCTCGTCGGCGTCGACGGTAGCTACTGGTTTAAGTGTGAAATGCCCCTGGCCCACGAAAACGGCCCCGGTTTCAAATTTATTGACGAGCCCCAGGAGAGTAAGTGTTCCCGATTTCAACTCGAAGGTCCCGACATCCATCGGCAAAGTGAAATTTTCACAGCGCAATGTGTCGCCTAATCCGACGTTGCGGAGCTGGCGGTAGACGGCATCTGAATTCGCGAACGCCGAGCTCTTTTCGTTGACGGTGACGCTGGTTTGCTGCGCCGTGATCGACAGATTAAGCGGGACGTCGGCCGTGCCATGCAGTTCAACCGTGGTCACCAGGTCGTCGAAGCCTTCTTTAGCAACCCGCAGGGAATATTTTCCGGCGCTCAAATTGGCCGCAACAAATTTGCCGGATTCATCGGAAGTCAGCAGCAGCGCCTGCGCCAGGTTGCCCCCGGTGAGCTCGATGCGCGCGCCCACAACGACTGCGCCAGACGGGTCTTTCACGGTGCCGGATACTGCGTCCGCCCGCACAGGCCTGGCGAGTACCAGACAGAGCAGCGCTACCATCGATGGATAGAGAAAGCGAAATCGGCCCCGGCGCCAAAGCGCTCTCGTCGGGGGCGTGGTGGGCTTGCTGATGGCACGATGCCTTTCGCGCGGTTGATACATGGGCCCCCCTAAGAGTGGCCGGCAGATCACGGCGGCTCTGACTTCGTCTGCTTTACGCTATTGCTCCGTCCACCCATGGGCCTCTCGTCGATTCCAGGCACCTTTAACCAGTTTCATTAAGTGCGCTTCCATGCAACGCCCGAATCCTCTCATTTTCCATCCTGCATTTGCAACACTTCCCCTCGTCCATTCCATTGCGTGCGACTCCCATTGCAAGCGCCACCCCGCCCACTCGTGTGGTGCGATGCGTTGGCATTCTAATTTAGCGTCATCCCAAAGTCCGGGCCGAAAATTCCGCCAGCTCGTCGTCCGACACGGTGTAACTGATCTCAATGGGGTTGCAGCACACTTCGCAATCTTCCACGTAAGTTTGCTTGTGCACGGATAGGTCCAGCACCATCGAAATCTCTTCGCCGCAATGCGGACAGGCAAAGGAATGTTCCATAATATGCTGATTTTAGCGTACCAGAAGGTCGGGACGAGGAGCGCTTGGTGTACAAAAGCTGAACTCAGCAACCGAGCTGATCCAGAGACACCAACTTTTCTGTAGCCCACTAATACCAAAGTCTAGTAAATCCCAGCCTCAGATAGTACGCATTCCTACCAATGCATAATTGAAGCCCGGCATCCTCGATGTTACTTTGACCATGAGAAATGGGTGGTTGCGTCGTCAAAGGAGCAGGTCATGAACACTCAACAAGCGTACGAACCGGAAGATAAGGTCGAAGTGACAGGTCGGCCCATGTGGCAGGTCAGTCTCATGGCATCGATCCAGCGTGGACAGAAGAGACTTAAGCGGGGTCGCGTGTGCGTATCTAAAGCCGTTCGCGCCGTGCTGACCACCAGTGCGGCGTCGGGTCGCGCCGACGTAACCGCCTAGACGCACTTGGGTGTCGCCCCTTTGTGAGGTTTTACCGGTGCGGACCTTCTCTGCAATCCGCTCTCATCTACTGCGTCCCTGCAATTCACGGTAGCATCCCCGAGTCACCCCTCTGCGACTGTTTTCCACTGCCTGCGTTGATCCAGCTCAAGGTCGATTCGACTAGACACTCCGGTAACCGCTGCGGGCACTCGTAGCGAAGAGCTGACGGTAGTAGGATTGCGCTTAATGGATTCAGTTTTCGGTTTGCTCCTTCTCACCACCGAACCGCGTTCCGGTGGGGGTGCCACAGGCGGTGAAGGTTACGTTGTCGTTGGCATCGAGAATCTCGATTGCTGAGGTTGCCGTAAACTCATCGCCGCTTGCTCCGAGTTTCAAGGCGATCTTAGCTCTCTGTGATCCGGTGAAAACGCCGCTTGCGTTATAGCGGTAGAAGATGAAAGCGAGTGAGTAATCTTGCGAGCCGTGTTCGCGCTGCCAAACTCCGTGGCCGGAACCACGCAGAGCCGGACTCAGACCGGGAGCACTAGCATATTCCGACATTGTCCCGCCTTCGTGAAAAGTCCATAGACCTGGAATAGAGCGGACCTGGTCGCCCGTTTGACAGTCACGCGTCGTTAGTGCCATTCGCCACACGCCTGTGATTGTCCTTTCGTGGTCGTCTGACAACGCCGACGAGTGTTTATCTGGAATGTTGTGACTGGAAACGATAGAAACTGTGATGGTCAAAGCCGTAATCACCGCCAACGCGAGGACTAATGTTTGTTTCTTGAGATTCATACCTCGTGCAAAATTCTTGCTAAAGGTCGTCATGATTGATCTCCTTTTCGAGAATGGTTTCTGCTGCCGCTCGGAGGTCTGGTGGAATCTTGTTAGCTTTGCCCCAAACCTTGTGAGAATTGCAGACCTTGGATTCATTCAGCAAGAACAAACTCCAAACAGAGCTACTTACCTACAGGTATTCCTAGTTCTCGCGGGAACTCAAACCTTCTAAGAGATTCTTGTTACTCGGCCAATTCGAGGTAAAGCACGGCTGGGCCAGAGGAGTCGGAACTCGGTGGCATCGGCGTCACTGCGTTGGAGAGTTGGAGAAGTGCTCATGTGACAGTCCCCAAGGCATGCACAGCCCCGACTTTTCAGGCGAACGGCGCTAAATGTGAGGAGCGATTATTTCCGCTGAATGGAGAGCAACCGCAGGAGATTCGGCCCGGGAGGGAGTGCGGGCCGGGCACAATGAATGAGCGGAAAGCTTGGGAGCGTGGCTGTCGGGGCCGCATCTTGCCGGGGATTTGCCTCTCGGCGGGCTGTCTGCGCTCTTCCAATCTTGGGCGCAGGACCGGATACGAGGAAATCGTTGGAAGTATCGTCGTACAGGCTGAGCGATTCAGGGATTTCGCTACAAATTAGAACGAAGGCAAGCGAGAAGGCCAGGAGGAGGCAGAATCTTCCGAGAAATCGCATTGGCAATGAGGTGCCTTTCTTAGCCAACCCGACATTAGAACTGAGGCACCATTTGCGGCTACCATACTCCGCATAATTCTCTCCGTCAATAAGAACTTGAGGACGAATCGTGATCTGCGCTTCGGATTTTGGACAGTGCGAGTTCATATTCCCAATCCAGTTTTCCCGCTGGTCCTTGTTAAGTCGCGTTACCGTACAATTGGAATCCGCACGGAACCGAAATTCTACTTTTTGTTCTTCCTCATTATTTCCACAGGTGCTTTCCTCGATGCTATTGCACCGATCAGAGCAACCGCGCATATTGGCGTCACCCGGTCCACGATAGCCATTCGGAGGGATTTCTATGATGTTCGCGATTGTCTCTCGTGGTAAGAATTCAGGCAGGCGCTTGCACCCGCATCGATATAAAGACAACCGATACCGCGTCAGTCTGGGAGACGAAGGCCCATGCATCCCCATTTCGGATGATCGAGATATCCCCTCCTACCTCGCGAATGGTTATTCACTTCGGATGAGCAATGCAGCCGAGATCCGCAAGCCGAGTTTAATAAGACCTGAATCAATCCGAGGAGGGCAATAGACTGGTTCCACGCTCATCGGTGGTCGCCCCATAGTTGCTTGAAGAGTTTCACTGTGGCGGGCGCAGACGCTGCTGGGGCGCCGCAGCCTTCGGTTTTAAGGCTGCGGGTTTTGACTTTTCTTTTTCTCGTCCTAATTTTTAATTTGACCCGCCGGGTAATTTTTTTCTAGGCCTATGGAGCGGGAATTCCCGCTTCAACAATCTGACCGGCCTTAATGGTCTTCAACGCAGCGAGCGCTTGCGGAATATTGCGCTGCAAGCAGAAAGTCCGGGAGTTGACGCGACGGACACGAGGGATCAGTCTGGAACAAATGCTGAAGGAACTCGCGGCCTACTTAAGGGGCTGGAAGAGTTACTTCAGTTACTGTCAGACGCCTTGGATACTGCGAAACCTAGATTACTGGATACGCCGCAGGTTGCGATCGATGATCTGGAAGCAATGGAAGAGTGGAGCCGTGCGGTTCCGGGAGCTTCGACGACGGGAGGTAAGCGTGGGCCTGGCTGCCAAGACAGCAGGCAGTGCACACGGTCCTTGGCGTCTCGCTAACAGTCTCGCGCTGGCCGTCGCGCTACCCAATGCTTACTTCGCATGGCTCGGACTTCCTTCCTTGCTCGACGGTCCAGCGTAACCCTCTGAACCGCCCGATGCGGACCCGCATGTCGCGACTGTGGCAGGGGCGAGCGGGCGACCGCTCCCCTATGCCGATTTGTACAGCCGGCATCTTGCCCGCGTTCTTCCTCGTTGGTGGCACAGGCCTGTCTGCCGCAGGCGGGCCGCCTCCCGCGCCGCCCACTCGCCACTCGTCAATCATCACTCGCCACTTCCCCAAGCCGAAGGATCATCGCCTTTGCCGCCCGCCGAACTTCCCGAGCACCTCGCCCGTAATCCCGTTCGTGCCGTGGCAACCTCCCTCGATCCCGCCGCACCAACCTCCACCGGGCCCCATCCCATTCCCGCAACCCAATCCGCTCCGCCGTTCGTGCCACCCGCTCACCCCGACAACCCGCCACGGACCGGCCCACTCACTCCGCAACCTGCCCTAAAGAGAGACTCCCACGCACTCCACTTCGACCACAATTGCCGCCTCCTCATCGACGGCAAACCCTTTTAGAATCGACACTTACGCACCCGCCCACAACTGTTGATTCTAAATCACTTACAGCCACACTAACTCCTTTATCAGCAACTTACAAGAAACCAGGAGGGGGCCATCCGGCTTTCCTTGTCGCAACGAAAATATCCAGCCGATCAACGAAACGCCTCTGTGCCTTTGTAGGGGCGCAGCATGCTGCGCCCCACCTTGGCAACCAATACTCCGCGCAAGAAAGTGGGGCAGCAAGCAAGAACAGAAGCGCACCGTAACGGAAGGGAAACTACTTGCCAGGCCCTGCCGCCGTTAACAATCCTCACCTGGATTTTTCTTCTCCGACTAAAAACTTAAAACGAACAACTCACGACTCTCCAAGCAGGTGAGACAAGACAGGATAGCCCCAAGTCATCAGGTCACGAGGTTAATTGCCGGCAGCGCGCGCCGGTTTTTCGTCGGAAGGCTCGCCTTCGCGAATGCCGCCGTAGCGCCGTTCACGCTTCTGAAATTCCAGTAGCGCCTCAAGCAACCGCGCCCGGTTGAAATCCGGCCAAAGCGTTTCCGTCACGAAGATTTCCGCATACGCAATCTGCCAAAGCAGAAAATTGCTCACCCGCATCTCGCCGCTGGTGCGGATCAGCAGATCAGGATCCGGCAAGCCTTCCGTGTACAAGTGCCGTGAGAGCTGCTCCTCAGTAACCTTGTTCGGAGTCCCGTGGCCGTTGCGTTCGGAAAGAATCGCGTTCATGGCATCGACAATCTCCGCGCGCCCGCCATAATTCAGCGCCACGCACAACACCATGCCCTTGTTCCCCGCTGTTTTCTCCATGGCATCCCGCGCATCGTTCTGCACCCCAGCGGGAAGTTCGTCGATCCGGCCGAGGAAGCGCATCCGGATATTGTTCTTCTGAAGGAGCGGCATCTCTTTGCGGAGATATTCGCGCAGGAGCGCCATCAGGAAGTCGATCTCAGTTTTGGGCCGCCGCCAGTTTTCCACGGAAAACGCATAAAGCGTCAGCGCTTCGATTTTCAATCGCGCGCACGTTTCGATCGTCGTGCGTGCCGACTGCGTTCCCGAACGGTGCCCCGCGATCCGCGGGAGGTGCCGCTTCTGCGCCCAGCGCCCGTTGCCGTCCATGATCACGGCGACGTGCCTCGGCAGCCGCGTCAAGTCCAGCTTTTCGAGCAGCCTCGCCTCTTCCGGCGTTACCGGGCCGAGCGAACCGGGTGCGGCGACGTGCAGAGTCTTGGAACTATGGCTATGGGACACGTTGTCTATGCAGGCTTTCTAAGGAAACCTCTTTACGACGCAAAGTTAACATACGCTTCGGGGGCAGCGCAACGTCAGATGCCGTGTTTGCTATCAGGGCGGCGGTGGCATGCTTTGCTGAAAGAGCGCCGTGTAGGTGAGGACCAATGTCAGCGCGATCATGGCGATCGCCGTCACCCATGCGACGATATTGAAAGTCACCGTGTTGACGTAATCCCCCATCAGGTCGCGCCGGTTGACAAGCAGCAGAATGAATATCACCACCACCGGAAGCCAAATCCCGTTGCCCACCTGCGAAAAGATCAGAATCTTCCAAAGCGGCGCATTGGGCAGCAGCACGACGCCTGCCCCAACCACGATCAAAATCGTATAGAGCCAGTAGAAGATGGGGGCCTCTTTGAATTTGTGGTCGAGCCCCGCTTCAAACCCAAGCCCCTCGCAAATCACGTGCGCGGTCGAAAGCGGCAAGATGGACGCGGCGAAGAGCGATGCATTGAGCAGCCCAAATGCGAATAGAATCCCCGCGCCTTTGCCCGCAAGCGGAATCAGCGCCTGCGCCGCCTGCGCGGCGTCGGTGATGTCCCGGTGTCCCGAGACATGGAGCGTGGCCGCCGTGCACACGATGATGAAGAACACGATCACCATGCAGCTGATGCTGCCGAAGAGGACGTCGGCGCGCGCCTGCCGGTATTGACGCGGCCCCACTTTCTTTTCGACAAATCCAGCCTGAAGATAGAAGAACTGCCAAGGGGCAATAGTGGTTCCCACGAGTCCCGTCAACATGAGCAAGTAGCCTGAATCGAGGCGAAGATTCGGAAGCACCGTTTGTTTCGCCGCGATCAGCCAATCCGGCTTTGCCAAAAAGGCGGAAAATACGTAGGACAGATACAGAATGCAGGCAAAGAGAAAAATAACCTCCACCTGGCGGTAAGTTCCTCGAATCACTAGAACCCAAACGACGATCGCCGCGATCGGCACCGCCACGTACTTGCTCACCCCAAAAATCTGCATGGATGCCGCGACTCCGGCAAACTCCGCCACCACGTTGGCAAGGTCCACAAAAAAACCGGTGATCATCACAAAAAACGTCGAGCGGAATCCGAACTCCTCCCGAATGAGATCGGAAAGCCCTTTCCCGGTGACCACGCCCATCCTCGCGCACATTTCTTCCGTGACGTAGAGAGCAATCGTCATCGGAATCAGCGACCAGAGCAACGCGTACCCGTATTGCGCTCCGGCTTGCGTATAGACGGAAATCCCTCCCGCGTCGTTGTCCACATTGGAGGTGATCAGCCCCGGGCCCACCACGGCCAGCAGCAGCGTCAGACGCCGGCGCAGTCCACGGATTTTCTTCTGCAAATCCGTGTCGCCCGCCCGCACGCGGTCAAACTTCGCCGAAATAACGTTCCAGTCCATCGATCCGCTCGAATTCCCTTCCTATTTCTTCACCAGCCTCGACACCACGTCGTCCACCGTGATCGCTCCAATCGGCCGGTTTTCTTTGTCGATTACCGTCAACATCCGCAGGTTGTACTTGTCGAACAGCTCGAAGACTTCCTCGTCGTCCGCATTCGGGGGCAAGCTTAGCAGGGGTTCCGTCTTCAGTTCCGCCATGCGTTGATCGGCTGCCGCCAAAAGGAGTCGCGCAACGGGGACGGTGCCCGAAAACTGTGCCGAAATGTCCAGAAGCACGATCGTGTCAAGCTGGTCATAGTTCAACTCCTCCCCGCGCATCCACTCTAGAACTTCCTCGCGCGTGGAATCCTCACCCACAGATGCGAAATCGGGATTCATCATGCCGCCGGCCGTTGCGGCGTCGAATTCCAGCAATTCGCGGACCTCGTCGGCTTCCAGGCCGGGCATCTCATCCAGAAGTTCTTCGGAAGTTTCCTTGGACAAGTCCGCCAGAAGGTCGGCCGCCGCGTCCGGTGCCATTTCTTCCAGAATGTCTGCCGCTTTTTCCGGATCCAGTTTTTCCACGATTTGCGTGGTGAGCCGCTCGTCCAATTCTGCGAGAACCGCAGCCGCCGTCTCTTCGTCCAGCGACGCGATAATTCCCTGCCGCTCCGCCGCGGACAGATCCTCCATGATTTCCGCAAGGTCTGCCGGGTGCAGATCCTCAAGCTTTTCGTGCGTAATGCGCAGCTTCACGCGGCGCATGGGGTCCGGTTCAACCAGGTTCACAAACTCCCAGCGAATCGCGCTCTGTGGCAATCTGCTCTGCAGTTTGCGAACGACCTTGTAAGGCACCACCCCCTGAAGCAGCCGCCGCACGGCTCCTGGCAGCCCCACATCGACTTGCGTCAGACGCAGCTCGACGTTGCCATTCGTGCGGAACGGGGTCAGATCGACGTCATTTACACGCACGACCTTTCGGCCACGGGTATCAATGATTTGTTGATCTAGCAAATCCTTCTGAACCGCCAGCCACGATTCGTTGGGCTGGTAAAGCTCAAGGGCCCGCTCGCTGACGCTTAACTCCATCTTCCCCGCCGCCACCGACGCAACTTGGTCGTGCTTGGCCACCAGCGGTTGAAAATGGCCCCGTGACAGCAGGTAATGAGAGACGCGATTGGGAGCTTCCGCGGGCTCGATAAAGAATTCGCGCACACGTCCGACATAATTGCCGGCCACGTCGTAAGTTTTAGCGCCCATCAATTCTGTCGCGTAAAGATCCATACGCTATCCCTCCTCGCGCGTCTCCGGGCTTTCCCGTCCAGCTTCTCTGCAGAACTCATCCCGGCAACAAAAAACCCGCGCACCGAAGAACCTCGGCCGCGGGCAAGTACCTCACACAAATGGACTTACCTTTAGCCGCCAGTGAACCCTCCCCACCCGACCGCTCGCGCTGTGGCTTGCGCCTCGCGCGACAACACCTGGACACCCAGTCGATAAGCCATTTTCAGGTTCAAACTTAGCCCGGACCGACTAGAGCCAGGTTCGAGTTCGCTGCCCGCACGCATTGAGAGGAAATCACTCCGTTTATGACGAAATTGCAGTCACAGTTACTTTGATAAGCTGCGCGCTTCGCGAAGTCAAGAAAAAAGGACTTTCGAAGCGATTTTTTTGTTCGAATGACTATGGGGAGGGTCTCTTGCGGTTTGGAAAGACCATGTGGCGCGGTTCCTCGCCTTTCCGGCGGCAGTCTTCCATGTACAACCGAAGATAGTTCGTCAAGACATAGTCGCGTCTCGAAAACCCCAGTTCCTCGGCCGCTCGATCGATCGCTGCGGCGGGCCCTTCTAGTTCCACAAAGGTTCCTATGGGTGTTTCGTCCAGTTCAATCAGAAGACCGCTGGCCCAGGCTTTCGAATCGGGCATTCGAAAGGTCGTGCGGTATTTTTCATAACGGAACCAACCGCTCATACCCAGTCCTTCGAAAATCCTGGTCAGATTCCCCGCCTCAGCGACCTCAACCTCAATCTCCTCTCGGACCTTGTATAACCCATGAGATGCAGTTTCCGCCCCGACGCCTGTCGGTTGCACCATCGGCTGCTTGAAGGTCAACACCACGCGCTGCTTCGCTGCTGCCGTCTTCGACTTTCCTCGAACTTCGGGCGTCTCCGTTCGAATGCGCAGCAATTGTCCGTGCTTGGCAAGTCCGCCCTGCGGGGTATCGAAAATCACATTTTCCTCATGAACTTTGGAGGTTCCGGGGCCGGCAGGGAGCGCTCCGATGCGCATCAATGCCCGATGAAACGCGGGCACATCGCTGATCTTCAGCTTGATTTCAGTCTCTCTTGCCATTGGGTTCTCACGCCCGCCGCAGGCTGCTTTCTCCCGCCGCCGACTTCCGATAGTATAGCGAACGCACCCGAATGATTCCGCGCGTCGCCCCACCCCGCCGCGCGCATCAACGATGGACTGTATTGCGGTCCTTGTTAAAGATGGACCGCACCCCGGTCCTCGACAAAAAAGAGACGCATGAACCCGGACGCCAAAACCGCTGCGCCAACGCCAACGCAGGAAACCTCAGGAGATACAGTTCCCAAGCCCCCGGTCGCCCGGCGCGAACCCGTGGAGCACGTTTTGCATGGCGACCGCCGCGTCGATCATTACGCCTGGCTCCGGCACAAAGAAAACCCCGAAGTCATCGCCTATCTGAGGGCCGAAAACGCATATACCGAAGCCATTCTGAAGCCCACGGAACCGTTCCAGGAGAAGCTTTATCAGGAGATGCTCGGGCGCATCCTGCAAACGGATCTTTCCGTTCCCTATAAGCTCCGTGGCTACCTCTATTTCACGCGGACCGAAGAAGGAAAGCAGTACGCATTCCATTGCCGGCGGCGCGACGCGGAATGCGCGGCTGAAGAACTGCTGCTTGACCTGAATCTCCTTGCGGAAAGCCATTCGTTTCTTGGATTGGGTTTCTTCGAGGTCAGCGAGGACAACCACCTGCTCGCCTATTCGACCGATACTACGGGTTTCCGCCAATACGTGCTGCAAGTCAAAGATTTGCGTACCGGGACCACTCTCCCCGAGCGCTTCGAGCGCATCACGAGTGCCACCTGGGCCTCCGACAATCGCACGCTGTTCTACACCGTAGAGGACGAAACAACGAAGCGCTCTCACCGGCTCTATCGGCATGTTCTGGGCTCCACCGAACCGGACCCCTTGCTCTACGAGGAAACCGACGAGCGGTTTCGAATCGAGGTGGAACGCACACGCAGCGGCGCTTTTCTACTTCTCACTATCGCGAGTCACACGGCCAGCGAAGTCCGCTTCTTGCGCGCCGATCAGCCCACGGGGGAATTTCGGCTGGTTGCTCCGCGCGAAGACAACCATGAATATTACGCTGACCATCATCCCGGTCCGCTTGCCACGGAACATCCCTGGCCGGCGCCGAATTCGAATGACGGAGTGTTTTACATTCGCACGAATTCCGGCGGGCGCACCTTCCGCCTGATGACCGCTCGAGTGACTGACCCTCGCCGAGAATTCTGGCGCGAGATTATTCCCAATCGGCCGGACGTCATGCTCGCTGCCGCGGAGGTTTTCAAGACCCATCTGGTGCTTTTCGAACGCGAGGGCGGCTTGGCTTATCTCCGCATTGTGGATTTGACCGCGGACGCTCCAAATGCTCTTGCGGCGTCGCATCGCATCGAATTCGCCGAGCCCGCGTACAACGCTTCCATCGGTGAAAACCCGGAGTTCCGCGCCTCCCATGTGAGGTTCCAATACGAATCGTTCGTAACTCCTCGCTCCATCTTTGACTACGAGGTTCGCACGCGCGAACGGAGCCTTCGGAAGGAGCAACCCGTTCTCGGCGGCTACGATCCGTCGCAATACGCTAGCGAGCGTTTGCATGCCACAGCTCCGGACGGCACGCACGTGCCTCTTTCCGTCGTGCATCGCCGCGATACGCCGCGCGATGGCTCTGCCCCGCTGCTTCTCTATGGTTACGGCAGCTATGGAATCTCAGTGCCGGTCAATTTCAGTTCGAATCGGCTTAGCTTGCTGGACCGCGGCGTGATCTACGCCGTCGCGCACGTCCGCGGCGGCGGCGAGCTCGGAAAGCCGTGGCACGACGGCGGCCGCATGAAGCAAAAACGCAACACGTTCACGGACTTCATCGCCGCGGCCGAACACCTCATTGCGCAACGCTACACGACGCCCGAAAAACTCGTTATTGAGGGCGGCAGCGCGGGCGGCCTTCTCATGGGTGCCGTGGCGAACATGCGCCCTGACCTTTTTCGCATGGTCATCAGCCACGTGCCCTTCGTCGACGTGTTGAATACCATGCTCGACGCGTCTCTCCCGCTGACCGTCGGCGAATACGAAGAATGGGGCAATCCGCAAATCGCGGAAGATTATTTCTACATGAAGTCGTATTGTCCCTACACCAACCTGGAGCGGAAGGCTTATCCTGCGATCTTGGCAAAAACGGGGCTGAACGACAGCCAGGTGATGTACTGGGAGCCGGCGAAATACGTTGCAAAAATGCGCACGCTGAAAACCGATTCGAAGCCGCTGCTGTTGAAAACCAACATGGGTGCGGGACATGGCGGCGCTTCCGGGCGCTATGACTATTTGCGCGAGACTGCGCTGGATTATGCGTTTTTCTTGACCCATCTGGGCATCGGGGAATGACCGGATCAAGGGCGCTCACGGGGAAAAAAGAAAAGGAATTAACACACAGGCCGCAGAGATCGCGGAGGACACAGAGAAGAGTAAACGTGGAATGAGCGAGCCGACAACACCGCTGATGATGCAGTATCACGCCATCAAGGCGCGGTATCCGCACGCCCTGCTGCTCTTCCGCCTGGGCGATTTCTACGAACTGTTCTACGAAGACGCGATCATCGCCGCGCGCGAGCTTCAGATCACTCTCACCTCGCGCAACCGCGAAAAGGGGCAGCCTATTCCCATGTGCGGCGTTCCATACCACGCCGCCGAAGGCTACATCGCGCGCCTGATCCGCGCCGGCTTCAAAATCGCGATTTGCGATCAGATGGAGCAGCCCGGACCGGGCAAAAAGCTCGTTCGCCGCGAAGTCGTGCGTGTCATCACGCCGGGTACCGCCACCGACGTCGCCCTCCTCGACGCTCGCGAAAACAATTTTCTCGCATCCGTCGCCAAGCATGCTCCGGGTTCACCTATCGGCCTCGCTTTCGTCGATCTTTCGACCGGCGAATTTCAGGCCACCGAATTCTCCGGCACGCGCGCCGATGACGCTCTTCGCGACGAACTTCAGTTGCTTCGCCCGAGGGAAACTCTGCTTCCGCGGCCGCAGCAGCTTTTCGAAACGGCGAAGACGTCGCTCCTGGAAGGCGTTGGTGGCGTGGAATCCCGCCTCGAAGATTGGGTCTTTCAGCGCGACTATGCCGAGCGCATCCTGCGCGAACAGTTTGGCGTTGCAGAACTCACGGGTTTCGGCCTCGACGAGCACCCGCAAGCACTGGCTGCCGCCGGCGCCATCGTTCACTATCTCCGAGAAAATTCCGCGCGCGGAGACCGCTCTGGGCCTGTCAATGAAAACGTGGATGCCTCCGGCGTCGAAGCATTGCGGCATCTCGACCGCGTCCGCTACTACGAGCAACACGACGCTCTCGTCCTCGATCCCGTATCC
>Ga0179587_10000627_pt1 | contig 14881 bp, 13 predicted proteins | sample CZODoug2_1_08_16_FD_185932 | JGI IMG/M metagenome (GOLD analysis project Ga0179587, IMG submission 185932) | Vadose zone soil fungal communities from Angelo Coast Range Reserve, California, USA - CZODoug2_1_08_16fungal | ecosystem: Environmental > Terrestrial > Soil > Vadose zone | place: USA...
CGGGGCATGCCAATTGTGGGTCGTCGCGCAATTCATCGGGCCGCCTGATCGGCGCAAAGCCGATATTGGCCGCTTCGCAGATGCGGCTGATCTCCGCCCGGGTGCGGCTCTTGAACAGATCGCGCAAGATCGGCAGCAGGCGTTCGCGGGCCGCGACCCGCAACGGATTGGTCGCGAGGGTGGCGTCCGCCAGCATGCCGGTGAGCCCGAAGGCCTCGCAGAAGGCGCGCCAATGGGTGTCCGTGACCACCGCGATGAAAATCTGGTGGCCATCACCGGTGTCGAACACATCATAGATGCCCCAGGCGGAAATGCGCGCCGGCATCGGTGCCGCCGGCTTGCCGGTGACGGCGAACTGCGCCATGTGGGAAGAGACCAGAAACGCGTTGTTCTCGAACAGCGCGCTCTTGATCAGCTGGCCGCGGCCGGTGCGCGCACGCTCCAGCAACGCGGCCAGGATGCCGATCACGGCAAACATTCCGCCCATGATGTCGTTGACCGGCGCCCCGGCGCGCAGCGGGCGTCCGGGCGGACCGGTCATGTAGGCGAGCCCGCCCATCATCTGCACCACCTCGTCGAGCGCGGCGCGATTCTCGTAGGGGCCGGACAGAAACCCCTTGAGCGAGCAGTAGACGAGGCCGGGATTGTCCGCCTTCAACACATCGTAGCCGAGCCCGAGCCGGTCGAGCCCACCGGGCCGGAAGTTCTCGGTGAGCACGTCCGCGCGCGCGACGAGCCGGCGGACGAAGGCGAGGCCCTTGGGTGATTTGACGTCGAGCGCAAGGCTGCGCTTGTTGCGATTGAAGGTCGCGAAGAAACCGGCGCCCGAGCCGGGCAGCCGGCGCGTATTGTCGCCCTCCCCGACCGGCTCGACCTTGATCACATCAGCGCCGAGATCGCCGAGCACCAGCCCGCAGCTCGGCCCCATCACCATATGGGAGAACTCGACGACCCGGATGCCGTCGAGCGGAAGCGTCACGCCGCCCTCCTGGGCGAGGCCGGAGCAAATCCCTTCGGCAGACCCGCCTGCGGCACGTAGCCGTAGAGCGTCTCCCCCGGCAGGGCCTGCGCCAGGATCGCGCGCGCCGCCAGCAGGCGCTCGAGGTCGATGCCGGTCGCGAGCCCCATGGATTCGAGCAGGAAGACCAGATCCTCGGTCACGATATTGCCGGTGGCGCCGGGCGCGTAGGGACAGCCGCCGATGCCGCCCTGCGAGGAATCGAAGGTCTTGACCCCGGCATCGAGCGCCGCCACCACATTGGCGAGCCCCTGCCCGCGCGTATTGTGCAGATGCGCGCCGCCGCTCTTGTCACCGATTTCCTGGCGCAGGCGCGTGAACAGGCGTTTGATCTGCGCCGGATTGGCGTAGCCGACCGTGTCCGCGAGATTCACCATGTCGACACCGCATTCGGCCATGGTCACGGCCATGCGCATCGTATCATCCTCCGGGACCGATCCCTGAATGGTGCAGCCGAACGCCGTCGCCAGCCCCGCATCCACCTGAGCGGAAGGAAAGCGCTCGTCGCGCAACGCCACGATGGCGCGCACATCCGCGATGATCTCCGCATGGGTCTTGCGAATATTGCTGATCGAATGGGGCTCGCTCACCGAAACCGGAATGGTGATGAGATGGGCGCCGGCCTCGAGCGCGCGCTGCGCATATTTGAGATTCGGCACCAGCACGACCACCCGCAGGCCCGGGATCGTGCGCGCCTGCGCTACCACCTGCGCACAATCCGCCATTTGGGGCAGCGCCCGCGGCGACACGAACGAGCCGACCTCGATCTCGCGCAGCCCGGCCTGCGCCAGTGCCGCGATCCAGCGGTACTTGTCCGCCGTCGGCATGATGCGCTTGACGCTCTGCAGACCGTCGCGCGGGCCGACCTCGCTCACCAATATGTCCATCGGGGCTCCGTTTTGTGAGTTAGAGTATAGCATCATCCGTCCTGGTAGAAGATCTCCTCGAACGTCTCCTCGAACGTCTCCGCAAACGGCAGGGAGGCTCCGATGCATCGGCGCAGCTTTTGTCTCGGTGCCGCGGCCGTGAGCGCGGCCCTGCCCAAGATTGCTTTCGCCCAGCCTTGGCCGGCGCGGGCTATTCGCATGATCGTGCCATTTCCGGCCGGTGGCGGCACCGACGCGATCTCCCGCCAGCTTACCGAGCGGATCACCACTACGGCCGGCTGGTCCATGGCGATCGAAAATCGTGCCGGCGCGGGCGGCAATATCGGGCTCGAAGCGGTCGCCAAGGCCCCGCCCGATGGCTACACGATCGGAATGGGACAGGCGGCCAATCTCGCGATCAATCCGTCGCTCTATCCCAAGATGCCATACGACCCGCTGAAGGACTTCGCGCTGATCTCGCTCGTGGCCACGCAGGCGCTGGTGGCCGTCGTCTCGGTGAAATCCTCCTACCTGACTTTGGGCGAGCTGATCGTGGCCGCAAAGGCCAGGCCCGGGACCGTGACGGTGGCGCATACGGGCAACGGCACGGTCGGACATCTGGCCGGCGAAATTTTTGCCCGGCAGGCCGGCATCAAGGTCCTGATCGTGCCCTATAAGGGCGCAGCTCAAGTGGTCACCGACATTCTGGGCGGGCACGTCGATGCGTTGTTCGGCAATCCGCTTGCCGTCATGCCATGGGCGAGTTCCGGATTACTGCGTCCGATCGCGGTGACTTCGTTGCGACGCTTGGCGGCGCTGCCGGAGGTTCCAACCGTCGCGGAGTTCGGCTATCCGGGGTTCGAGGCCACCAACTGGACCGGGCTGGTGGCCCCAGCCAAAACGCCCGATGCGGTCGTGGCGCGCCTGAACACCGAAGTGGAAGTAGCGCTGCGTCGACCCGAGATGGCGGCAAAGCTCGCCATCGATTCCAGCGAGCCGCTGCCGAGCTCACCGGAGAGGTTCGCCGAATTCCTCAACGCAGAGCACGCCAAATGGGGCGCGCTCATTCGCGAGGCCGGCATCAAGCTGGAATGATGGCAAAACTAATCGATCGCGTCGACGATCTTGTTTTCCTTGGGGTCGACAATGACCACCTTGGTGTTCTGGATGAAGAACATGTGCGCCTTGACCTGAGGGACTTTCGCCGCAACATTCGCCGGCATAGGGCTCAATTTGATCGAAGCCGGCACCGTGGCGCCCACGGCCGTATCAACATTCGCGGCAACCGACGGGACGTCGAGGTCCTTAATGAGCTCCTTGATGTTGCGGCGCTGCTCGAGGGTGAGGTTGATCGTCGACTGTGTGGGTATTGCGGGAGTCTGTCCGCGAGCTGGCGCCCCGACACTCAGCGCCGTAACGAGCACGACCGCCATCGCCACGCCGTTCGCTGAATATGATTTCATCGCCGCCTCCCGATTTTCAAGAACAACGGCGCCCTAATGAGGTCCGTCTTGCACCGGCTGTCTTCGAGGAGCCGCTGGCACGCAAAGGCGCGCTGGCGGGACGCTGCTCATGATGACGACAGGAACTTCTCCCAGAAATGATCCGGGACGCTCGCCACCACCCACTGAATCCCGCGCGAAAACAGCCCGGCCGTGACCACGAACGCGAGCAAACCCGAAGCCGTGACCGCCATGGTCCAGAATGCGGCGGCAATTTTTCCGAAGGCGGCCAGCGCCTGCCTGAACATGACGACGAGGAGCGCGATCAGGATCGCCATCGCGATCAGGGCGACCGCAATCTTCCATCCCGGCATGTTTCCCCAGGACATGTTGAAGGCAGCCGCGATTTGCGCCCACGACCAGACCCACAAGGTCTCGATCGTCTTCAAGAACCACGTGAAGCCCTGCAGGATGATCTGCAGCAGTTGATGGACTGACTGATTCATGGTCGGCCCCTGCGCTCCCACATTGATGCCAATTCCCCGGCATGCCAGTTCTCCGGCAACCAAATTAAACGCGCGATCATGGCTCTTGGTTCCCCGCGCGCTGCACCCGATGGCTGCAAAATTCGATTGCGGAAGAAGGCCGGCAAGGGCATCGTCGGATGGTTGAGCGCCCAACGGTATCCTGATGGACATCTGGGCGGGCCGAGACTGCTGAATTGCCCACACGCCTTTGAATTGCCCACACGCCTTCCTGATCGACCACGGTGCCGCGATGAACAAGCCCCTGATGGAACATCCCAAGCTCCTGCTCGACCCCTTTGGCAGCTGGGCGGCGCAGGAAGGCGTTCCGATCGTGGAGGATTTCGGCGTCGACCTGATCGAGGTTCCGACCGCGCCGTGGCGGCGCCTGGGAGTCGACGGGGCGATCGTCAACCTCAAGGGGCGCGGCGACTTCGTGTCGATCTTCGTGCTCGACCTTGCGCCCGGCGCCAAGACCTCGCTGCAGCGCCATCTCTACGAGGAGGTGGTCTATGTGCTAGCGGGGTACGGCAGCACCAGCGTCGAATTGAGCGACGGGCGGCGCCACAGCTTCGAATGGGGCCCCAAGAGCCTGTTCGCGCTACCGTTGAATGCCCCCTACCAGCACTTCAATACCAGCGGCAGGGAACGCGCGCGGCTCGCCTCGACCAATAATCTCGCCATCATGTTGAACCTGTTCCACAACGAGGCCTTCGTCTTCGACAACGCTTATGAATTTCCCGAGCGCCAGGGTGCGCAGAAATCCTTCAGCGGCGAAGGCGAGTTCATCCCGGTGCGCCCGGGCCGCAACATGTGGGAGACGAACTTCGTCCCGGATCTGGCGGCCTTCGAGCTCAAAACGTGGGAGGCGCGCGGAGCCGGCGGATCGAACATGATGTTCGTGCTCGCCGACGGCACCATGCACGCCCATGTCTCGCAGATGCCGGTCGGCACCTACAAGAAGGGCCATCGTCATGGCCCCGACTTCCATGTCTTCGCCGTCACCGGCCATGGCTATTCATTGTTGTGGTACGATATTGCCAAGGATTTGGTGCGGGTCGACTGGCGGCATGGGGTCGTGTTCGCGCCTCCCGACCAGATGTTCCATCAGCATTTCAATACGTCGGGCGATCCGGCGCGCTATCTGGCAGTCGCTTTCGGGGGGCTTCGCTACCCGTTCACCCAGTCGAAACGGCAGGTGTTCACCGGCATGGATGTCAACGTCCAGGATGGCGGCTGCCAGATCGAGTACGAGGATCAGGATCCCTCCATTCACCGCATCTATCTCGAGGAGCTGGCAAAGCACGGCGTCAAATCCGGCATGGGCCAGTTCATCGACGAGGCCGCTTACGCCAAATCCTCGGTCTGAAGGCGTCGATGCACGACCTTGAATTCGATCACCTTCACGTCGATCCCGGAGACGAGATCAACGAGGTCGCCTGGTCGACCGACAATGTCGAGCTCACGACCGTGGGCATCGACATCGGGTCCTCGACCTCGCACCTGATGTTCGCGCGCGTGCACCTGCAGCGGCTGACGACCGCGCTGTCGAGCCGCTTCGTGGTGGTCAGCCGCAAGGTGCTGTGGCAGTCGCCGATCCTGCTGACCCCTTACCTGTCCGACTACACCATCGACGTGGACGAGCTCGGCGGTTTCATCGGCGGTTGCTATGCGTATGCGGGGATCGAGCCGGGCGACATCGACAGCGGCGCCGTGATCCTGACCGGCGAAGCCATCAAGCGCCACAATGCCCGCGCCATCGCGGATCTGTTTTCCGAGGAGGCCGGCAAGTTCGTCTGCGCCTCGGCCGGCCACCACATGGAGTGCCAGCTGGCGGCGCATGGCTCGGGCGCCGTCGCGCTGTCGCGCGGGCACGCCGCGCGCCTTCTCAATGTGGATATCGGGGGCGGCACCACCAAGCTCGCCTTGATCGAGAGCGGCAGGCTCGTGGCCAGCGCCGCCATCGCGGTTGGCGGACGCCTGCTGGTCGAGGACCCCAAGGCGGGTCTCACTCGCATCGAGGAGCCGGCACGGGAGATCGCCCGCAGTCTCGGCATTGCCCTCGCGCTCGGTCAGCCGCTTGCCGCGCCGGATCGCGAGCGCATCGTCGTCCGCATGGTGCGCCTGATCATGCGCGCGATCGACCGGCGGCCCGCCGACGAGCTGATGGGGCGTCTGTTGGTGACCGCGCCCTGGCCGGCCGCGGTCGCCGATCGCAGTTTCGACGCCCTCACCTTCTCGGGCGGCGTCGCCGAATATCTCTACAAGCGCGAGAAAAGGCAGTTCGGCGATCTCGGTTTCGATCTCGCTCACTCGCTTTCCCATATGCTGGCGCAGCGGCGCGACCTGCCGCCGGTCTGGGATCCCGGGCAGGGCATCCGCGCGACCGTGATTGGGGCAGCGCAGTTCTCGGTCCAGATCAGCGGCAACACGATCGCGATCACGAGGCCCGATGAGCTGCCGCTGCAGAATCTGCCGGTACTGGCGTTGGATTTCGATCTCGGAGACGAGATCGATGCCAACACGGTCGCGGCGCAGTGTCGCTCAGCGCTTGCGCGGGCCGACGTCGCCGAAGGCACGGCTCCAGTGGCATTTGCCTTCCCTTGGCGCGGCGATCCGGCCCATGCGCGGCTGTACGCGCTCGCCGCCGGCATCTGCGCCGCGGTGCCGGGCACGATCGCGGGCGGGCTGCCGCTGGTTCTTTTGGTCGACGGCGATATCGGCATGAGCCTCGGCCGCATCATCCGCAACGAAATCGCCGCGTCCGCCAGCGTGATCGCCATCGATGGCGTGCAACTCAAGCAATTCGACTATGTCGATATCGGGCGGATCATCGACCTCACCAATGTGGTGCCGGTCATCATCAAGTCGCTGTTGTTCAAGTGAGTGTTCGTAGGATTGGTTGAGCATCTTCGCACAACCCACTGTCCGGTTCATAGAATTCGGGTCGCGATTTCGCGTTGGGCGCGCGAAGACGCTCAGCCCATCCTGGCCTCATCAGGCGGTCCTCAAACAATTTCTATTCGGGAATGCGGCCGGCGCCCGCAACCTCCCATAATTGAGAACGATCAGCTCATCAAGCTGGAGTTCAAGCGCCGCAGCCAGGACATCGCGCGAAGAAGAAGGTAACTAAACACCTTTGGTGGTCGTGGACGCCCGGCTCGGTGAAGTGTTGGTTGCGGGAGATCGGCGCGGCCGCGATCAAATAACGGTCGCGATCAGATAAGTCGCGATCAGATAAAGTGTATAGGAGGTCTGCTTGAGCAAGCCGCTCAAACCGAGGACCCCATGTCCGCAAAAGTGTCTGCAAAGAAAATGCTCGCGAAAAAAAAGCCTGCAAAGAAACTTCCGCCGCCTCGCCTTCCCACCATTCCGGCCGAAGAGCTCAACTCCGCGCAGCAGGCGCTGGTCGATTCGATCCGATCGGGACCGCGCGGCCAGGCAACGCAAATCCGCGGACCTTTTGCGGTGTTCCTGCATTCACCCGACTATGGCCAGTTGGCCCAGCAGCTGGGCGGCTTCTGCCGCCTCAAGACGCGGGTGCCGCCGCGGCTGTCCGAATTCGCCATTCTGCTCACCGCCAAGCTGTGGCGCTCGCAGTACGAGTGGTTCGCCCATGTCCCGCACGCCGAGCGCGCCGGCGTGACGTCGCAGACCATCGCGGCCTTGCGCTCGGGGCGTGCACCGAAGTCCGCCCCCAAGGACGAACGCGCGGTCTACGACTTCATCAAGGAGCTCTATCTGCGCAAGCGCGTCGGCGATCGGACCTACGCCCGCCTGCACGCGCTTCTCGGCGATGAAGGCATGGTCGAGTTCGTCGGCATCCTGGGCTATTACGTGCTGATCGCCATGTCGCTGAACGTGTTCCGGATGGGACCGCCGGAGGGGGAGCCGCTCGCGTTTCCCGAAGGTTAGAGCAGGCTCCAGCAATCCTGTAGCCCAGATAGAGCCACAAGGGCGTGAGCGCCCTGATGCGGCTGCAGCGGCGCGATTGTCGCTGCGCAATCAAGCGGCGTTCCGGCGACGCAGTCGATCATGCCGATCGCTGCCGGCGCGCGAGTTACCTGCGGCTGCGTACGCGGCTTGCCGACGCGCTCGTGTAGGAGATCGAGGAAGCGCTGCCGGGACCGTTCTTGGTCAATTTTTCGCGCCGACAGCCGGCCTCCAATCCGTACACTATCAGTGCATGGGGGCCATCGCGCCGTGATCCACGCCGGCAGGCGCGACGCCGCCCGGGCGCTGCGCTCCGATCGACTCCACCACGTATTCGAGATCGATCTTTCCGGCCTTGGCAAATTCGAGCGTCGCCTTCACCCGCTCGCCCTTCGCCAGTGGCTGCTTGAGGCCCGTCAGCATGAGATGGAGCGACTCCGGATTGAACACCACCGTCTGCCCGGGCTTGATCTCGAGACCGGCTTTCACCCGCCGCATGGACATGACGCCGTTGTCCATGGACATCTGGTGGATCTCCACTTCGCTGGCGACCGGCGAGGAAGCGCCCATGAGCCTATCCGCTTCGGCGCCCTTGTTGGTGATGGTCATGTAGGCGCCTCCGACCGGTGCGCCTTTTGGGGTCGCGCGCGCCCACGGATTGCCGATCTCGATGGAGCCGACCGTGTAAGTTTCGGCGCCAGCCGCGCCGCCCAGGAGCGATAGGACGGCGGCGAGCAGCCAAATCTTGTGATTCCCGATCTTGCGTCTCATGGAGATTGCCTCATCTGCGGCCGAGTCCATGGCGGTCACATTACGGCCCGACCAGCGGGCCGTCCATCGCCCGGCCGGCTCGGCTCAAGAACCAGCCGGCGGCGGCAAAAGGCCTTATAATACCACTGCGACACCTACATGCCGCCCCGGCGATTCGCGGTGCGCCCCGCCGGCGGGCGTCAATAAGCCGGGCAACTCACCCATCATGAATCTGCAATCCGGCATCGGAAATTGATCCGCCAGCGCCCCTGGACTGCGCCCGACCCGCCCCCATATGCAGGTCGCAATCGCTGTTTTCGTGCTATGTCGAAGTTCGAAAGAAGCCGACCGCAAAATCGACTCGGCTGCAGGCTGTTCGGCGCCACCGTGACATCGGATCGCATAACCCCTGATGACGAAGGCAGCCGGGTGCTGCGCTTCCGGCCGCGCGGAGCGCCGCCACGCGGCGGCTGGCGATGGCCGACCTCCGGTGCGGAACAAGGTACGCCGGTCGACGACCTCGCCAAATATGAGCGGACCGAGACCAGCGACGACTATCGCCACCGCATGACGATGAACCTGCTCACGCTCATGATCGCCGCGACGCTGATCGCCGGCGGGGTCTGGCTGACCACCAAGCTCGTGGAAAATCGGAACCTGCAGGACTGCTTTCTTTCGGGGCGCCGCAACTGCGCGCCGATCGCCGTGCCGACCAAGTCGCAAATCTGATCTCAGTGCGAGCGGGAAACGTAAGTCGCTGGCGCCTTGAGATCCATCGCAATTTCAATTGGGCCGAACGATTTGGGAATCGGCTGAAGCGCTTCCACCATTCACTACCCGCGCAAGCGGGAATGAGTGGATATATTCTCACAGGCTCCCTTGTCGGCTCGGCCGGACCGTCCTATTCGCGTTCGACCGTAACCGGCGCAAGCCCGGAGAAACCGATCGCGCGGGCGCCCGCCGGCGTCATATCGATAATGCGCCCGCGAACAAATGGGCCGCGATCATTGATCGTAACCACCACCGATCGTCCATTGCGGCGATTGGTGACTCGAAGCCTGGATCCGAACGGGTACGACCGATGGGCGGCGGTGAGCGCCCCGGGATTCAGCCGCGCGCCGCTGGCGGTGCGGCTACCGCTTTCCGTGGAATAGATCGACGCCACCCCGCTCTGGGCCGTGGCGCTTGCAAATGAGGTGGTGGGCGGAAGCAGCGGAACAACGGCGACCAGCAAACAAATCGATCTGAATCTCAATTTACTCTCCCGTACCGTCGTGACGACCGTAACGTCGTCGTGGATTGAACATGTTTTTGTGGGGATAGTGGGGCGTCTGATTGGTCAATGTGGCAACAAGAGGGCAACGGTGTCGGCCTTCCCCCTCGTGAGGCACGCTCGACGACAAGTTGTGCGAGAAAACAAGCCTCGCCGGCACACAACGCGGTAACGCCGGGCATGAGCTTTAGATCATCGTTCTGCTGACTCCACACGGCGATCGTCGGCTTTGGAATGCGGCTGCGTGCCGGAGCGGCTGCGTGCCGGAATTGCCAACTTGTGCTATCATTCGGGCTCGATGTCGAGTCGGCTCGGAACTACAGCGCACTGCGCGCAAGAACTAACTGTGCGCGAGCACTTATTGCATTTTGGGAATTCACTGCACTTGGGCCTCACTGCACTTGAACACTCACCGCGCCAGAATGCGACGTCGTCAAGTTGCGCTGCCCGGCGACGGACCTGATCTGGTTTCGCATCCGCTATCTCGCTTACACAGATTGCGTGGACCGGGCGGATCAATCGGCACCGCCAGCGTGGCACGCGCCAGCATGGCCGCGCTGGCCTGCAGTTTGCACGCGGCGCTGCCATTGAACTCTCGCACCCTCTTCGCTATGACGGGCGTTCGATACAGCCGCGGATGGGGCGGCCGGGGCGCATTGATCCGGGAGCATCCACAATGCTATTGCGGGCAGCCGGGCGGCCGTCGAAACGCGTTGTCAACCAAGGACTTACCGATGTCATCGACCTTCGACGCCGTGGCCAATATCATTGCCGAGACCTGCGATATTCCGCGCGAGACCATCAAGCCGGAAAGTCACGCGATCAATGATCTTGGCATCGACAGCCTCGACTTTCTCGACGTCGCCTTCGCCATCGACAAGGCGTTCGGGATCAAGATGCCGCTCGAGCAGTGGACCCAAGAGGTCAATGAGGGCAAGGCGACGACCGAGCAATACTTCGTCATGAAGAACCTTTGCGCGCATATCGACGGGCTCGTCGCCGCCAAGGGCGCATGAACTTCGGGCATGCGTTTCGAATACTTCCAGCTGATTGATCGGATTGTCGACCTCGACCTCGGCAATCGCACCATCCGCACGCAAGCCAGCGTTCCCATCGCCTCCACCATCTTCGAAGGCCATTTCCCCGGGTTTCCATTGATGCCCGGCGTGCTGCTGCTCGAAAGCATGGCGCAGGCCTCGGGCTGGCTCATCATCGGCGTCACCGGGTTTTCGCGCATGCCCTTCCTTGCCGCCTTCAATCAAGCAAAGCTGCGCGCCTTCGTGAAGCCCGGCGACACGCTAGAGGTCGCCGCCGCGGTGAACCATGAAGGCTCGGGTTTCGCGCGAACCAAGGCGGAAATCCGCCACGACGGCAAGCTCGTTTGCAACGCCGAGATCACGTTTCGCGTGGTTGAGTTCCCGAACCAGGAATTCCGCCAGCACATGGAGAAGGCCGCGGCCGCCCTCGCCTTCCCGATGCAGCAGCTTGCCCAGGGCCGCGTCGATCATGACTGAGTCGATCATGGCTGCGTCGATCACGGGTGAGTTGACCAAGGCTGATACGGCGCGCGAAGCCTGGATCACGGGCGTGGGCATCATCTCGACGCTGGGCGAAGGAGCGCAGGCGCACTGGCGGGCCCTCCATGCGGCCCCCGGGCCCGGCGACGCGGTGACCTGGTCCCCCTTCGTCATCCACCCGATCGCCGCGCTCGATCTCGACAAGCAGATCCCCAAGAAAGGCGACCAGCGCCAGATGGAAGCCTGGCAGCGCATCGGCACCTATGCGGCGGGGCTCGCCCTCGACAGCGCCGGCGTCAAGGGCAATGCCGAATTGTTGGCGCGTATGGACATGATCGTGGCGGCCGGCGGCGGGGAACGCGACGCGGCGGTCGACGCCGCGATCCTGTCCGGATTGCGCAAGAGCGATCGGCCGGCGGCGTTTCTCAACGAGCGGCTGATGAACGATCTGCGGCCGACCTTGTTTCTGGCGCAGCTCTCGAACCTGGTGGCCGGCAATATTTCGATCGTCCATGGCGTCACCGGCTCCTCGCGCACGTTCATGGGCGAGGAATCCGCCGGCGTCGATGCGGTGCGGGTGGCGCAGGCCCGCATTGCGGCCGCCCAGAGCGAGATCACGCTGGTAGGCGGCTCCGCCAATGCCGATCAGATCTCCACGATGCTGCTGTTTGCCATGGGTCACCGCCTATGGAAGGGCGAGCTCAGGCCGTTGTGGGAGCGCGCCGCAGCAGGCGGCGGATTGGCGTCAGGCTCGCTCGGCGCATTCCTGGTGATCGAGGAGAAGAATCATGCCCTGGCGCGTGCCGCAACGCCGCTCGTGCGCCTGTCCGCCGTGGTGTCGGGGCAGGCCAGGCGCGTGCCCGGCGCCATCACCGCCATGCTGGAGGGCCTGTGGGGTCGTATCGCGCCGCACCTCGAAGCAGACCGGCTCGCGATCATCTCGGGTGCCACCGGCGCCGAACCCGCGACCGCCGAAGAGCGCGCCTTCCTGTCCGCCCGCGCCCCTATTGCGATACGGGCGACCAGCTCCCATCTCGGCCATGGCGTGGAAACGCAATTTCCGATGAATATCGCCCTCGCCGCCATCGCGCTCCAACAGGGGCGAATATTTCCCTCCTTCGACCCAACAGGCTTCGAGCATGCTATGGATGCTCCGCTGCGCCAGGTCGTCGTCACCAGCGTCGGGCATTGGCGCGGCGAGGGATTGGCCCTGCTCGAGGCCGTTGGTTGAGGATTGCGGCTTGAGGGGAAGAGTGCATGGCGCGTTATCTTGATCAGGCCGGCCGTCCGATCGTGGTCGTCACCGGCATGGGTGTCGTCACCTCGCTCGGCATCGGCACGGCGGACAATTGGCGCAAGCTGATCGCCGGCGAGTCCGGCATCCACACCATCGCGCGCTTCGCGACCGAAGGCTTGAAGACCCGCATCGCTGGCACAATCGATTTTGTCCCGATCGAGCGGCTGAGCTCCCCGGATCTGTCGGAGCGGCTGGCCGAAATGGTGGCGCAGGAGGCCATCGCGGAGGCCGGCATCGGCACGCGCGGAGATTTTCCGGGCCCGCTCTTTCTGGCGGTGCCGCCGATCGAGCTCGAATGGCCGCAGCGCCAGGCAGTCGCCGACGCCTCCGGCGCCTACGACACGATCACCAATCGGGATCTCATGCGGGGGGCGGATACCGGGCCGTTTGATGAGTTCTACCAGCGCTTCATGTTCGCTTCCGTCGCCGACGGACTGGCGGAGCGAATAGGCACCAAGGGCTCGCCGATTTCGTTGTCCACAGCCTGCGCATCGGGCGCCACCGCGATCCAACTCGGCATCGAGGCGATCCGGCGTGGCGAGGTCGAGGCGGCCCTGTGCATCGGCACCGACGGCTCGATCAATCCCGAATCGCTCGTGCGCTTCTCGCTCCTGTCGGCGTTATCGACCGCGAATGATCCGCCGCAGGCGGCCGCCAAGCCGTTCGCGAAGAACCGCGACGGATTCGTCATGGCGGAGGGCGCCGCCGCGCTAGTGCTCGAAAGCCTCGAACATGCCGTGGGACGCGGCGCCAAGCTCTTCGGCGTGATCGAAGGCTGCGGGGAGATGGCCGACTCCTTTCACCGCACCCGCTCGAGCCCCGACGGCCGACCGATCATCGGTTGCATTCGCAATGCGATTGCCGATGCAGGCCTCACGCCCGACGACATCGACTACGTCAATCCGCACGGAACCGGCACCCCGGAGAACGACAAGATGGAGGGTCTCGCCGCCGCTGCCGTATTCGGCGAGCGCGCCAAGCAGCTTCCGATCTCGTCGAACAAGTCGATGATCGGGCACACATTGTCCGCTGCCGGCGCGGTCGAGGCCGTGATCACGCTCATGACGCTCGACCGGCAGGTCTTGCCACCGACCATCAACTACCAGGTCCCCGACCCGGCGCTCCAACTCGATGTCGTCCCCAACGTGGCGCGCGACGCCAAGGTCCGCCACGCGCTCTCCAACTCCTTCGGCTTCGGCGGTCAGAACGTCTCGCTGGTCCTGGCCAGGGAGCCCAAGTGATCTCCTCCCGCGTCTTGGCGCGACCAGTCGCCGTCAGCAGCGCCGGGCCTTGCACTCCTTCTCCCCGTGGGGGAGAAGAGCGGGATGAGGGGGGGGCGGGCGCCGCGATGCAGAAACGCCGGAGCCCCTTCACCCCACCCTCTCTTCAGGCGAAATCGGGTAAATCCGATTTCGTCATTGATGGTGTGCGCAAGTCGAGCAAGCTCGACTTGCGATGGCGAAGGAGTGAAACGCCGTTCGCGTACAATATTTTCACCCGCCGCCTTCCGGGAAGCCAAAGATGTGTGCATCCCCTTGTGCTCTCGCCGGGACAATGCCGATTTATCCTCGCTCTAGCGCCGACCAACCCTAACACCCATGCCCACTTCCATGCGCGCGCTCACCATCGTGGCCGATCGCAAGCTCGAGCTCACCGAGCGCACCTCGCCGCCGCCGCCCGGCGCCGGCGAGGTGCAGATCAGCGTCAAGGCAGTAGCCCTCAACCACATCGACGTATGGGGCTGGCGCGGCATGGCCTTCGCCAAGCGCAAGCTGCCGCTGGTGGCGGGCGCCGAGGCGGCGGGCGAGATCGCGGCGATGGGCCCGGATGTCACCGCGTTCGAGGCCGGCCAACCGGTGGTGATGTATGGGGGATTGACCTGCGGAATCTGCCGGGCCTGCCGCGAGGGTCGTGACAATCTGTGCGAGAACATTTCCGGCATCATGGGCTTTCACGTCGATGGCTTCGCGCGCGATCTTGTCAACATGCCGGCGCGTCTGGTCATCCCGGTTCCCCCCGGCATCGCATGGCGTGACGCGGCTTGCGCTCCGATCGCCTTTTCGACCGTGCAGCATATGCTGTTCGACAATGCCAGGCTCGAATCCGGCGAGACCGTGCTGGTGCATGCCGGCGGCTCGGGCATCGGCACCGTGGCGATCAAGATGGCGAAGGCGATCGGCGCCACCGTCATCACCACCGTGGGCGACGCGGCCAAGGCGGAAAAGGCCAAGGCCCTGGGCGCCGATCACGTGATCAACTAC
>Ga0179587_10000628_pt1 | contig 14876 bp, 12 predicted proteins | sample CZODoug2_1_08_16_FD_185932 | JGI IMG/M metagenome (GOLD analysis project Ga0179587, IMG submission 185932) | Vadose zone soil fungal communities from Angelo Coast Range Reserve, California, USA - CZODoug2_1_08_16fungal | ecosystem: Environmental > Terrestrial > Soil > Vadose zone | place: USA...
GGCGCGGCCGTGATCGCGACCGACGCCGTGATCTCGGTCACGACCAGCATCATCAAGATTTCCGTGTTCGGCCTCGCCGGCATCGTCACCGCGCAAGTGCTCGCCTTTGCGCTTCTGATCGGCGCGATCGCGCTGCCCGGCGCGTTTCTCGCAAAAGTCTTTGTCGAGCGCATGCCGGTCCATATTCACACCGCGATCCTCGATGTCGCGGTCATGGTGGGCGGCGTGGTCATGATTTCCGCAGCGGTGCGGCATCTCGGGTAAAGAAAATCGGGAATACGATTTCGGGTATTACGATTTTTCGGGAATACGATGCCGCCGGTCCAAAGGGGTTCGGCGGCATCGCAAGCGAAGTCATGGCGCCCGCGCTTTTCCTGGGCTTCTCTTCCCCGTCCTATTCTTCATCTTCTTCCTCGTCATCTTCCTCTTCGTCGTCGTCCTCGATTTCGGCTGCCTCAAGCACGGCTAATGAAAGCGTTTCACGAAACAGTTCGCCTTCCGTACCCATCCACACGCACGCGATGTCGTCGTCGTCGACTTCCGCCACGGTCATCGGATGACCGCCGGATTTCAGCACGACAACATCGCCCGGTTTCAAACCCATGATCTCTTCCTCTAAAAGTTGATTGTTGCGATTGGTGGGCTATCGATCTGTCAGGACAGACCGATCACGGCCACTTCACTGTGGCAGGATCACCCGCTTCTGTGTCCGGTCTGTGTCGGTTCCGAACATTCCGGCGGGCAGCGGCTCCGTTGCCTGCGACAATGGTAAAATAGCAACACTTTGGAACACTTGGGCTGACTTGAGCGCCGCTACGGCCATTTCACTTCCGGCGGCATCGACGACAGGATGGAATCCACGTTGCCGCCGGTTTTCAGCCCGAAGATGGTGCCGCGATCGTAGAGCAGATTGAATTCGACGTAATGTCCGCGCCGGATCAGCTGTTCTTCGCGCTCTTGCGCGGTCCACGGCGCATCGAAATTGCGCCTGACGAGCTCGGGATAGATTTTCAGGAAGGCGCGGCCGACCTCCTGCGTAAAGGCGAGGTCGGCATTCCAGTCGCCGCTGTCGTGATGATCATAAAAAATGCCGCCGATGCCGCGGGCCTCCTTGCGATGCGGCAGATAGAAATAGTCGTCGCACCACTTCTTGTATTTGTCGTAGTCGGCGACCCCGTTGTGCCCGTCACAGGCCGCTTGCATCGCCGCATGAAACGCAATCGTATCGGGATCTTGCTGGGTCCGCCGCCGGTCGAGCACCGGCGTCAGATCGGAGCCGCCGCCGAACCATGCCTTGGTCGTCACCACGAAGCGCGTGTTCATGTGCACGGCAGGAACGTGCGGGTTGCGCAGATGCGCGATCACCGAGATGCCCGACGCCCAGAAATTCGGATCCTCGCTCGCGCCTTGAACCTGCGAACGGAATTCGGGGCTGAATTCGCCGTGCACTGTCGAACAATGCACGCCGACCTTTTCGAAGAGCCGTCCGCGCATCACCGACATCAGGCCGCCGCCGCCGGGCTTGCCGGTATGGTCGGTGCGGTCCCAGGGCGTGCGCGCGAAACGTCCGGTGGCGTCCGGATAAAGCGATGCCGGCGCATCGTCTTCCAGCTGTTCGAAGGCCAGGCAGATGTCGTCGCGCAAGCTTTCGAACCACGATCGCGCGCGGACCTTACGATCTTCGATCACGGACATGTCCATCTGACCTCCTAACCTTTGGGGCCATAATAAGCGCAGCTCTCGTTGCAACTGTCACGGTATACGCTCACCCGCGTGATCGGGCCCGCGCGCTGAACCCGATCCCAGATGAAGCGCGATAGGTTTTCCAGCGTCGGCGGTCCAAGCGCGTCGACCTTGTTGAGCAATTTGTGGTCGAGCATCTTGCGCACCTCGGTCATGCTTCGTTCGAGAAGGCCGAGGTCGAGCACCATGCCTGTCGCGGGATCGGGCGTGCCGCGCACCGTCACCTCGGCACGGAACGAGTGGCCGTGGATCTCCTCGCTTGCCACGCCCAGCGTCGTTCCCGGCAGCGCATGAGCGGCCTCGAACCGGAACGATTTCGTCAATTCCCACATCCTGAAAGTCCAGATCTACCTGATGCCGATGCTACCTGATGCCGAGTGTCTTGTGGGTCTGCAGGCTGAGCCGCCATCGCGGATGGCGCAGACAATAGTCGATCGTGCGCGCGGTGTTTTCGATCACGTCCGGTCCGTCCATCGGCTGCAGCGAGAAACGTTCGAAGGCGAGATCGACGAAAGCCTCCGGGGCGGCATCGGCTTGCGGGTAAACCAGCTTGAGTTCATGGCCGCGCCGGATCACGAGGTCGGCGCCGGCTTTCGGGCTGACGCAGATCCAGTCCATGCCCTCGGGCGGCTCGATCGTGCCGTTGGTCTCGATGCCGATTTCGAAGCCGCGCGCATGCAGCGCATCGACGAGGGCCTTGTCCACCTGCAGCAATGGTTCGCCGCCGGTCAATACCACGTAGCGGTTGGCGCCGATGCCGGTCCATTGCGCGGCGACGGTATCCGCGAGTTCGCCGGCCGTTGCGTAGCGGCCGCCCAGCGTGCCATCGGTTCCGACAAAATCGGTGTCGCAAAACCGGCACGTCGCCGCGGCGCGGTCCTGCTCGCGGCCGCTCCACAGGTTGCAGCCGGAGAACCGGCAAAACACCGCGGCCCGGCCGGCATGCGCGCCTTCGCCCTGCAAGGTCAGAAAGACTTCCTTTACCGCATAACTCATTGAGCCTGCTCCGCGATCGCGGCGCCGGTCTACAGCAGGACCCGGGGCAATGCCACTGCAACATTGGGCGAGCGCAAATCAAGCCGAATTGCGCGCTTCGGCCGGCCCGGTCCCGAGCAAATGCGGAGGGCACGTCTCGTCAATGGACGCAGCGCTCGCCGCCGCTTTTCAAATGCGGGTTGGCGAAGGCTGCGGCTCGATGTGTGGACGGAACGTGGTCTTTTCAGTGCCGCAGTCCGGGCATCTCCAGCTTGGCGGAATGGCGGCGAACGGCGTACCGCTCGGAATGGCTTGATCCGGCGACCCCGCAGCCGGCTCATAAATGAAATAGCACCCGCCGCACATGAACTTCTGGTGGCGGACATGCGGTTTGCCCACAAGCGGAAGTGAAAGATGGCCAACGGCGGTGGTGGATGGCGTGAACACCGGATCTCCCATGGCAAGGCGTGCGCCGTCCCGCGCGATGAGATAAACTCCCAATTCCTTGTGCCCGAACGCCGCGCGCAGCGAGCCGGGCAGATCGAGGTCCCTTCGCCCCGTTTCCGGATTGACATTGGTCGCGCCGCATCGGCCGTTGCGCCGGTCAACCCGAAAAAGCCCGTCGCCGACCCGGATATCGCTGCCGACCCATTCGAATTCCTCCCACGGTCTCGCGCCGTCGATGTAGAGATTGGCGCGAAACCGGAGCGGATCGATCTTGATGCCCCACCGCTCCTCAAGGCTTCGTATCGTCGCAAGGTTGATCAGCGAGATCACATTGTCCGGCTTGTCCATGAAATGTCCGTCGGGCGAACCAACCAGTGTCGGCGCGCTGCGAAGTGCCGGCACCAGCTGCCAAAAAATGTCTTCGACTTTTGCGCGCGCGTTTTCATCGTTCAGATCGGCGACGACGAGTTGCCGATTGTCCTGGGTGATGGTCAGTTGCAGCGTCTCGACATCGAGCGTCGTCCTGACCCGCGCCAATGCCTCCTCGAGCATCAGCATCACGAACAGTCCCTTCTTGCCCCATCTGGGGTCGTTGATGTCGAAAGGAGCTCCGGGGCGCACCAGCGCAAACACGCGATCGTGCGGAAACGGCTTCCTGGCTTCCAACTCAATGCGAACCAGCGGCTGCGCGCTCAATCCCTTGATCGGATAGCGATAGATGTTCTTCAGAACCGGCATTGGCGCGCCACCTTGTCGTGCGATGATCTTTCCCGAGATTGCACGATAGGATGACGGGCCGCGTAGAGCCGGCTGCTGTCGAAGTCGTGGAGCCAGATGACGCTTTGCTGGCGGGGGCGGGAGAAGCGAAGCGAACTGGTCGGAGAACAATGCGGTCATGTCTGTCCGGGGATCGTCGATCGCGTCGTCGATCGCGTCCGACAGCCGCGCGATGCCTTTTTCGATCTGCTTCGGCGACAGCGCGGCATAGCCGAGAATGATGGCGCGGCTGGTAAGCGCGGTTTGCCGCCGGAAATGCACGCGCGCGGATGACAGCGAATACACGCCGATCCGTGCGCGCAGCGCCAGCGCTTCGACCGTCACGGCATCGGGAATGCCCGGCGGCAGGTGCCAGAGGACATGCAGCCCTCCGCTGTCGCCATCGACAAGGACATCTCCGAAATTTCGCCGAAGGGCGGCAATGAGACAATCCCGGTTGTCCTTGTAGTGGGAGCGGACGCGAAGCAGATGGCCGCCATAGCTGCCGTTGTGCATGAAGTCGGCCAGCGTCGCCTGTTCCAGCCAGGGATTGCCGTTATTGAGCAGGCATTTCTCGCTGCGGACGGCCTCGGCAATATGCTCGGGCGCCACCATATAGCCGAGGCGCAATCCCGCGCCGAGCGATTTTGAAAACGTGCCCATATAGATCGCGCAATCCGGCGCGAGCGCGGCCAGCGGCGGAAGATGCGACCCCTGGTAGCGGATATCGCAATCATAGTCGTCCTCGATGATGTAGCAGCCGTACCGCCGGGCCCAGTCGATCACCTCCCGGCGTCGCTCCGCCGACAAGGTCGCCCCGGTTGGATACTGGTGCGAGGGCGTCGCATAGAGCAGCGAAGCCGCGCGCTGCGGAAGGTAGTCAGGGATCAGTCCGTCCTGATCGACTGCGACGCTTGCAATCTCGGCGCCTGCGGCCTCGAACGTCAGCGCCGCGCCGCGATAGCAGGGATCCTCCACGACGCTGAGCGAGCCGCGCGCGAGGAAAAGTCGCGCCAGCAGGGTGAGGCCTTCCTGGATGCCCGACACGATGACGATCCGGCTGGGATCGGCGACGATGCCGCGCGCCGCCACCAGATGGTTGGCGATCGCGGTGCGCAGGGCTGGAAGTCCCGCCGGTTCGCCATACTGGGTGAGACCCACGGCGCCGCCGTGAGAAAGATTGGCCTGCAGCAGGCGCCGCCAGGTCTTGAGAGGAAACAGATCCGCGCCGGGGTGGCCCGGAAAGAAGTCGTACAGCAGGCGATTGCGGGCGGCATGGGCTGCGCCTTGCGCGCGTCCCTGCCGCAACGGCATCGGCATGCGCACCTGCATGATGAGGTCGCGGGGATCGGACACCGGCTGCATGGCTGCGGAATTGAGCGGGAGCTGTTCGGCAACATAGATACCGGAGGCTGGACGTGACTCGACAATCCCCTCCATCAACAGCAGATCATAGGCGCGCATCACCGTGTTGCGGGATATCGCCAGTTCCTCCGACAATCGCCGCGAGGAGGGCAAGCGCGTGCCCGGCCCAATTCGCGCGCACCGGATCGCGTCGCGAATCTGATCGACCATCTGCGTCGTCAGCGAGTCCGGCCGGGACCGATCCAGGAGGACGGAAATCTGCATGTGCGCCGCGCCGGTTGGAGTTTTCGTGATCCATTGCCGGAGCAAGGGCTGGGCCAGTTGTGGGTCCAGTACGTCGAATTCTGACGCAATTTCCGTCCGCGTCAGCCGTTTTATCGGACTATGTCGACTGGTTCCCTTGGTTTGCCACCAACTGGACTCATCGCGGTCCGTCAGCACGCGCGGCTGCCCAGAGGCGGTGCAGCGGCTGCCCGAAACCTTGCGCTTTCGACTATCTGCTGAGCAATCGGACAAAACCCGCGCCAGTCGCGGTGCCCGCCGATGGAGTCCTCGCATTTTATGCCAGTGGCTCTCGGTGCGCTTCGTTCTGCCGTGCGAGCGTTGCGGCACTGACAGACACAAGGGGAGCCGCGTCGCGATGCTCCCGATCATCGAACCACACAGGAGCACCCATGAGCACCGTTCGACACCGCTGGCTTTCCGCCGCGGCCGCCGTTCTCGCCATTCTCGGAACTGGTGTGAACCAGGCGAAGGCCGAAGACACCATCAAGATCGGAATACTGCACTCGCTGTCCGGCACGATGGCGATCAGCGAAACCATCCTCAAAGACCTGATGTTGATGGAGGTCGCCGACGTCAACGCAAAGGGCGGCCTGCTGGGAAAGAAGATCGAGCCGGTCGTGGTCGATCCGGCGTCGAACTGGCCTCTGTTCGCGGAGAAGGCCCGCGAACTGCTGGTCAAGGACAAGGTCGCCGCCGTGTTTGGATGCTGGACCTCGGTGTCCCGCAAGTCGGTACTGCCGGTGTTCGAGGAATTGAACGGCCTGCTGTTCTATCCGCTCGAATACGAAGGCGAGGAAGCCTCCTATAATATCTTCTATGGCAGTTCGGTTCCGGACAACAAGGCGGTGCCGGCGGTCGAATATCTGATGAGCAAGGAGGGGGGCGAGGTGAAGCGCTTCGTGCTTGAGGGCACCGATTACGTCTATCCCCGCACCAGCAACAAGATTATCCGGGCCTACCTGAAATCCAGAGGTGTCAAGGATGAAGACATCATGGAGAACTATACGCCGTTCGGGTTTTCCGACTGGCAGACTGAAGTCGCGGCGATCAAGAAATTCGGCTCGGCGGGAAAGAAGACGGCGGTGGTCACGACGGTGAACGGCGACGCCAACGTGCCGTTCTACAAGGAACTCGGCAATCAGGGCGTGAAAGCCACCGACACTCCGGTGATCGCGTTCTCGGTCGGCGAGGAGGAACTGGCGGGCGTCGATACCAAGCCGCTGGTCGGGCATCTCGCTGCCTGGAGCTATTTCCAGTCGGTGAACACGCCGGAGAACAAGGCATTCATCGCGAAGTGGCGCGCCTACACCAGGAATCCCAAGCGCGTCACCAACGACCCGATGGAGTCGGCTTACATCCTGTTCCATATGTGGGTACAGGCGGTCCAGCAGGCCGGCACGACGGATGTCGAGGCGGTCCGCCAGGCGATGATCGGCCAGAGGGTCAGGTCACCCTCAGGCTTTGAGGTCGTGATGGGCAGCAATCACCACATGGCGAAGCCGGTCATGATCGGTGAGATCCAGGCCGACGGCCAGTTCAGCATCGTCCACCAGAGCAAGGCCTTGCCGCCCAAGGCATGGAGCCCTTACGTCGAGGCCAACAAGGGCAAGGTCGCCGACTGGTCCTGGCCATGGGTGTGCGGCGGCTGTACCTCGCCGCGGTTTGCGGCGAACTGATCTGCCTCGTCTTGAACGGCCGGTGTGCGGTCCGGTTACGGCGACATGGTCGGCGTAACCGGACGTCGTTGCTGGAGACCACGAGAGGTACGACGGCCGACGGTGCGGCTATGCTCCCTCGCGTGATTGACGCAGCGCCTCGCCCAATGCGATCGCCGCCGCCATCGCGATATTGAGCGAGCGCAAGCCTGGCTTGATCGGGATCACCAGCCGCGCGTCGGCGGCGGCAATGACCTCGTCGGGGACCCCTGCGGACTCGCGCCCGAACAGCAGGATGTCGGCCGCGCCGTAGCGATGATCAAGATAGCAGTTGGTACCCTTGGTTGTGAACAGGATCAGCCGGTAACCCCCGACGTTACGCCATTGTTCGAATTTTGGCCACGAGTCGTGGCGGGTGATGGTCACCTGATCGAGATAGTCCATGCCGGCCCGGCGAAAGTGCCGGTCGGACACCGGAAAACCGGCTGGCTCGATGATATGGGCTGCCACATTCAGGCACGCGCAGAGACGCAGGATCGTCCCGGTATTTTGCGGGATGTCGGGCTGGAAAAGTGCAATCTGCATTCGCTGGTCGTCCGCTGATAGTCCGCTGGTCGTTCCTGGGGTCTCCCCATGAAATGTCTCAATAAATCATCACGCCGCGCGGAATGAGTGCATTGCACGCATGCGAGCCGATAGCGGGCTTGCGCTCTTCCGGCAAGGGTGCCAATAGAACGATTCTGGACTGCTTGTTCCGCCCGATTGGCCGGGAAAAGTGGTCTTTCTGCCGCCGCGGGGGTCGCGGGCGCCGGCAGCCTGCTCCGGTTTCGTTGATGCGTTGCCTGGGGCGGTTCCACCGGCTGCAACTTGAGAAAGGTTTGGAATCGTGACGACAGCGTCTTCGATGGATTCAACACGCCGTGATTTCCTTTTTGTTGCAACGGGCGCCGCCGCTGCGGTCGGCGGACTGGCCACCCTCTGGCCTTTCGTTTCCCAAATGAATCCGGACGCCTCGACGATTGCGGCGGGCGCGCCGATCGAAGTTGATCTGGCGCCGATTGCCGAAGGGCAGGACATCAAGGTGTTCTGGCGGGGCAAGCCGATCTACATCAGCCACCGCACCAAGAAGCAGATCGACGAGGCCCGCGCGGTGCCCGTCGCAAGCCTGCCCGATCCGCAGGCCGACCAGGCCCGGGTCAAGGAGGGCCACGACCAGTGGCTCGTCGTGATCGGCATCTGTACCCATCTCGGCTGCATTCCGATCGCCCATGAAGGCAATTACGACGGCTTCTTCTGTCCGTGCCACGGCTCGCAATACGACTCCTCGGGTCGCGTTCGCCAGGGGCCCGCGCCGGCCAATCTGCCGGTGCCGCCCTATCAATTCGTTTCCGATAGCAAAATCCAGATCGGCTGAGCCTCGGACCAGATATCCGAGACTTGGAGCCATCGCGTCGTTTTATTCCTCAGGATCGCATCATGAGCGGACCATCCGACTTTCAGCCGTCCCACCCCGCCTTGAAGTGGATTGAGCGGCGCCTCCCGATTATGGGTCTCGTCCATTCCTCGTTCGTGGCCTATCCGACGCCGCGCAATCTGAACTACTGGTGGACCTTCGGCGCCATCCTCTCGATGATGCTCGGCTTGCAGATCCTGACCGGCGTGATCCTGGCGATGCACTACACGCCGGAGGCCACCATGGCCTTCAAGTCGGTCGAAAGCATCGTGCGCGACGTCAACTACGGCTGGCTGCTCCGCAACATGCACGCCAGCGGCGCCTCGATGTTCTTTCTCGCCGTCTACATCCACATGTTCCGTGGCATGTACTACGGGTCCTACAAGGAGCCGCGCGAAATCCTCTGGATTCTCGGCGTCATCATCTACCTCTTGATGATGGCGACGGGCTTCATGGGCTACGTGCTGCCGTGGGGCCAGATGAGCTTCTGGGGCGCCACCGTCATCACCAATTTGTTCTCCGCGGTTCCCTATTTCGGCGAGAGCATCGTGACCCTGCTGTGGGGCGGCTATTCGGTCGGCAATCCGACGCTGAACCGCTTCTTCTCGCTGCACTATCTCTTGCCATTCGTGATCGCCGGCGTCGTGGTGCTGCACATCTGGGCGCTGCATGTCGCCGGCCAGAACAATCCGGCCGGCGTCGAGCCGAAGACGGAAAAGGACACCGTGCCGTTCACGCCCTACGCGACCATCAAGGATGCGTTCGGCATCTCCTGCTTCTTGCTGCTGTATGCATGGTTCATCTTCTACATGCCGAACTATCTCGGCGACTCGGACAATTACATCGTCGCCAATCCCGGCGTGACGCCGGCCCACATCGTCCCGGAGTGGTACTATTTGCCGTTCTACGCGATCCTGCGCTCGATCCCGAACAAGCTCGCCGGCGTGACCGCGATGTTCTCGGCGATCCTGGTGCTGGCGTTCCTGCCCTGGCTCGACACCGCGAAAACGAAGTCGTCCAAATATCGCCCGCTGGCCAAGCAGTTCTTCTGGGTCTTCGTCATCGTCTGCGTGCTGCTCGGCTATCTCGGCGCGCAACCGCCTGAAGGCATTTACGTGATCGTCGGGCGCATCCTGACCTTCTGCTACTTTGCCTATTTCCTGATCCTGTTGCCGCTGCTGAGCCGGATCGAAAAGCCGAGGCCGGTTCCGAATTCGATCTCCGACGACGTGCTGGCGAAAACCGGCAGCCGGCTGACGCCGATGGTGTCGACGGTGATCATGCTCGCGGTCGCCGGCGCCCTGTTCACCGGAGCTACGCAGAACGCCCGGGCCGAGGAGCAGGACGTACCGCCATCGCAGAAATGGTCGTTTGCCGGCCCGGTCGGCAAGTTCGACCGTGGGTCGTTGCAGCGGGGCTTAAAGGTCTACAAGGAAGTCTGCTCGGCCTGTCACAGCCTCTCGTACATCGCGTTCCGCAATCTAGCTGATCCCGGCGGCCCCGGATATTCGGAGGCGCAAGCGGCAGCCTTCGCCGCCGACTACAAGATCAAGGACGGCCCGAACGATCAGGGCGAAATGTTCGACCGGCCCGGCCGGGTCGCCGATTACTTTCCCGCGCCATTCCCCAACGATCAGGCGGCGCGCCTGGCCAACGGCGGCGCGTTGCCGCCTGACCTGTCCCTGATCACCAAGGCGCGTTCCTACGAGCGTGGTTTCCCGAAATTCCTGTTCGACTTTTTCACGCAATTCCAGGAGCAGGGCCCGAATTACGTCGATGGGATCCTGCAGGGTTTCGAGAAAAAGCCGCCGGCGGGCGTCAGCATTCCCGAGGGCTCGTACTACAACAAATATTTCCCCGGCCATGCCATCAAGATGCCGCAGCCGCTGAGCGATGGCCAGGTCACGTTTGACGATGGCTCGCCGGCTACCGTTGCGCAATACGCCAAGGATGTCACCACCTTCCTGGCATGGACCGCGGAACCGCATATGGAGGCCCGCAAGCGGCTCGGCCTGCAGGTGTTCGTGTTCCTGATCATATTCGCCGGGCTGATGTATTTCACCAAGAAGAAGGTCTGGGCCGACGCACATTGAGCGTGCGACCGATGACGCAAATTTGAAGAAGCCCCTGCAGGGGCTTTTTTGTTGGGGTGAAGAACGACGAGATACGTGTCCCGGACGCGGTGCAGCGCTTTTGCGCTGCTCCGCAGAGCCGGGACCCATCGATGCACATCCCATAGGCCCCGGATCAGCAGCGCACCACGCCGCAAGAGCGGCGCGTTGCGCAGCATCCGGGGCACGAGCTCCGCGATGCGAACCGATTGCTTCCTGTCCCGGCTGCGGACAAAATAGCCGCCAGTCGGCCCCTCAAGAAAATCATCGGAGGAACCCATGGGTACCAGCATCTCGTTCAAGCGTCCGGACGGCAAGGACGCCGGCGGCTATCTCGCCAACGCCGCGCGCGGCAACGCGCCTTGCGTGGTCGTGATCCAGGAATGGTGGGGGCTTTCGGAGCAGATCAAGGGACTGTGCGACCGCTTCGCGGCGGCCGGATTCGACGCGCTGGCGCCCGATCTCTACAACGGCAAGGTGGTGCCGTATCATGACATGGACGCGGCCGGCAAAGAGATGAACTCGCTGGATTTCATCGACGCCACCACCCAGACCGTGCGCGGCGCAGCACTTTACCTTGGCAAGAACGGCGCCAAGGTCGGCCTGACCGGCTTCTGCCTCGGAGGTGCTGTGACCATCATCGGCGCCGCCAAAATTCCCGAGCTGACCGCGGGCGTGGTGTTTTATGGCATTCCGCCGGAGCAGGCGGCAAAGCCGGCCGACATCAAGATTCCGCTGCAGGCGCATTTCGCCAACAAGGATGACTGGTGCACGCCGCAGCTGGTCGATGCGTTCGAGAAGGCCATGAAGGCCGCCGGCAAGTCGCTCGAGCTTTTTCGGTATGACGCCGAGCACGCCTTCGTCAACGAGCAGCGGCAATCCGTGCACGACCGCGCGGCAGCGGAGCTGGCCTGGGGCCGCGCCACGGATTTTTTCAAAAAGCATCTGGGGTGAGGCTGCAAAAACTCCATGCCGTCGTCCCGGCGAACGCCGGGACCCATACTCCGTGCAGCCGATGTTTTGGGCGGTGGGAGTATCTTGTGGAACGACTCTTCGTCAACATAACCGTCCGGGGTTATGTGTCCCGGCGTTCGCCGGGACGACGATGTTGTTACAACTTTCAATCAGCGCGATTACTAACCCCATCCCACCACGGACACGTCCCCGGCATCAGCTTGTAATTGCCTTCCATCACCTGCACCGGCGCGCGCAGGCCGCTGGCGGCCGCGCGCATCCGCATCTCGCGGGCGACTTCGCGGTCGGCTGGAGGCAGCCAGACGCGCTCGTGTCCCCACAGGCTCGGGCCGTCCTGCATTTCAAACGGACGCCACGCCTGTGGATCGATCTCGCGGCCGCCCCAGCCGCACTCGACCATGAACGACGACGGGGTTTTCGCGTAAAACGATGTCATGAGGTCGTTGGTATGACGGCCGAGCGTGACGCTGACGCGATCCTTTTGGCTCAAGGCGACATCATAGCACTGGCCGACATCGTCGAGCGAAAACAACTCCACCATCAAATGATGCATGCCGTTCTTGCCGGTCTCGATCAGAGCGAGGCTGTGATGCCGTGCGTTGATGTGAAAGAAATAGGCGCGAAACGGTTTTTGCATGTAGTCGGAAAGCCCGAAACCGAGCAGGTCGACATAGAACGGCATCACCGCGTCGATGTTTTCGACCGTCAGCACGGCGTGGCCGAGGCCGAGCGGACCGGTGCGGAAACCGGAAATCGAACGGCCGGGTTCGAACGGGGTGTCGTCGACCTCGGCGCCGTAAAATACCTCCAGACGATTGCCGGCCGGATCGCGAAACGAAATCAGCCCGCGCACGCGCCTGTTATCGGCGAGCGCCTGCGGTTCGGCGGTCACGTCAACCTCGGCGTTTTCCAGCCGGGCCGCGAGCGCCTCCAGCGCCACGGCATCGGCAACCTCCCAGCCGAACAAGCGCGCGCCATCCGGCATCGCGCGGTCGATGACGATGCGCTGCTTGCGGTCGTCCATCCGGAAGGCCAGCAGGGACTTGCTCTTCTCCACCGCCTGCAGGCCGACCAGTTTTGTGCCGAACTGCCGCCAGTCGTCGAGGTCGGCCGATCCGAACCCGGCATATCCCAGAGCCTGTATGGGCATGGCGTGCCTCCCGCATCTTGCGTGTTTGCTCGAATCCTAAGCATATTTTCCGGGTTAGGCGAGTGATCCTGTCCGCAGTCCATCGGCGAACGCAAGATTGTTCCCTCTCCCGCTTGCGGGAGAGGGCCCGGGTGGGGGCAGCCACGGACACCCGTGCTTGCGAGTGGCCCCTCTCCAGCTCTCCCCCGCAAGCGGGGGAGCGAGCCGACCGTCCGGGCCGCGCCATCGTGTACGACCTGAACATGAGATGTCCTTGACGAAACCGGCGCGAAGTGGTGTTTACCCACCCATGAGCACCGTCGTCCCAAAAACCCGTCTGTGGTGGCGCACCTTCTAGAGGTGGCCGGTGCGATTTTATTTTCCCCAATCGTCAGAGGCCGTCATCGCAGTGCGACGGCCGTTTTGTTTGTCCTGTGTGGCGTTCCCTCGGCAAGTTTCGTAAGAGGATCACATGAACAGGACAGCGTTCTCACTGCCGGCCCGCAGCCAATATCGCACCCGTGGCGGCCTCGAGATATCGCGCGCGGTGGAGCAATTCACCGGCGGCGCCAACCGGCTCGATGACCTGATCGAGCTGCTCGACCGCCGCCGCGGCGTGGTGTTGTCGTCGGGCACCACGGTACCGGGCCGCTACGAGAGCTTTGATCTTGGCTTCTCCGATCCCCCGCTCGGGCTGGAGACCGCCGGATCGAACTTTTCGCTGCAAGCGCTGAACGCGCGCGGCGAGGTCGTGATCGCCTTCCTCGGCGACGTCCTGCGCGAGCCCTGCGCCGTCATCACGGCGAAAACCGCAACCCGGCTCGCCGGTCATATAGTGCGCGGCGCGGCGCCGGTCGACGAGGATCAGCGCACCCGCCGCGCGAGTTCGATGTCGCTGGTGCGCGATCTGGTGGCGGCGCTCGGCGCCAATGACGATCCGCTGCTCGGCCTGTTCGGGGCGTTCGCCTATGATCTGGTATTCCAGATTGAAGACCTCGTGCAGAAGCGCGCGCGCGAGAAAGACCAGCGCGACATCGTACTGTATGTGCCGGACCGCCTGCTGGCCTATGACCGCGCCACCGGCCGCGGCGTGGTGCTGAGCTATGACTTTTCCTGGAAGGGAAAGTCTACCGAAGGCTTGCCGCGCGAGACGCCGGAAAGCGGCTACGCCAAAACGCCGCGGCAGGGATTTTCCGATCACGCGCCCGGCGAATATCAGGCGACGGTGGAAACCGCGCGCGCGGCGTTCGCGCGCGGCGATCTGTTCGAGGCGGTGCCCGGGCAGTTGTTCGCCGAACCCTGCGAGCGAACGCCGGCGGAAGTGTTCCAGCGGCTGTGCCGGATCAATCCGTCGCCTTACGGCGCCCTGATGAATCTCGGCGACGGCGAATTCCTGGTGTCGGCGTCGCCGGAGATGTTCGTGCGTTCCGATGGCAGGCGGGTCGAGACCTGTCCGATCTCCGGAACCATCGCCCGCGGCATCGATGCGATCGGCGACGCCGAGCAGATCCGGCAATTGTTGAATTCCGAAAAGGACGAATTCGAACTCAACATGTGTACCGACGTCGACCGCAACGACAAGGCGCGGGTCTGCGTGCCCGGCACCATCAAGGTTCTGGCGCGGCGGCAGATCGAGACCTACTCAAAGCTGTTTCACACCGTCGATCATGTCGAGGGTATCCTGCGGCCGGGCTTCGACGCGCTCGATGCGTTCCTCACCCACGCCTGGGCGGTGACGGTGACCGGCGCGCCGAAATTGTGGGCGATGCAGTTCGTCGAGGATAACGAGCGCTCGTCGCGGCGCTGGTATGCCGGCGCGATCGGGGTGGTGAATTTCGACGGCAGCATCAATACCGGGCTCACCATCCGCACCATCCGGATGAAGGATGGCCTCGCCGAGGTGCGGGTCGGCGCCACCTGCCTGTTCGATTCCGATCCCGCCGCCGAGGACCGCGAATGCCAGGTCAAGGCCGCGGCGCTGT
>Ga0179587_10000629_pt1 | contig 14875 bp, 9 predicted proteins | sample CZODoug2_1_08_16_FD_185932 | JGI IMG/M metagenome (GOLD analysis project Ga0179587, IMG submission 185932) | Vadose zone soil fungal communities from Angelo Coast Range Reserve, California, USA - CZODoug2_1_08_16fungal | ecosystem: Environmental > Terrestrial > Soil > Vadose zone | place: USA...
TGTGCTGCTTGAACCAGTCGCCCCAGATGTCGTTCACCTGTTTGATGCCCAGCGACACGCGGCGGTTCTCCGGATCGATCTTCAGCACCTTGGCGGTGACGTCTTCGCCCTTCTTGAAGACCTCGTGCGGATTCTTGATGCGTTCCGTCCAGCTCACATCGCTGACGTGCACCAGTCCATCGAATCCATCTTCGATCTCGATGAACGCGCCGAACTCGGCGATGTTGCGCACTTTTCCGGTCACCACGGTGCCTACCGGGTATTTTTCTGCGATCAGCAGCCAGGGATCGGGCTGTGCCTGCTTGATCCCCAACGAAACGCGCCGATCGCTCGGCTTGATGTCCAGCACTACCACGTCCACTTCATCGCCAACTTTGGCGACTTTCGACGGGTGCTGGATCTTCTTGTTCCAGCTCATTTCGGAAACGTGTACCAAGCCTTCGATGCCTTGTTCCAGCTCCACAAACACGCCATAGTCCACGATCCCGACGACTTTGCCCTTGACCTTTCCGCCGGCAGGATATTTCTCCGCCGCTCCCACCCAAGGATCGGCCATGAGTTGCTTCAATCCGAGTGATACGCGCTGCTTTTCCTTGTCAAATTTCAAAATGATGACGTCGAGCTCTTGCTCGGGCTTCACCACGTCGGAGGGATGCTTCACGCGGCCCCAGCTTAGGTCGGTCAGGTGCAGCAAGCCGTCGATTCCGCCGAGGTCCACGAACGCGCCGTACTCCGTCACGTTTTTCACGTGGCCGTGCACGACCTGGCCTTCGCTCAGCGTTTCCATTAACGCAGCCCGTTTGGCGTGCAGTTCTTCTTCCAGCAACGCGCGCCGACTGACCACCACATTGCCACGGCGGCGGTTCAGCTTGGTGACGCGCACCTGGATTTCCGTGCCGGTCAGGTTGTCCAGGTTCTGCGCCGGCCGCAAATCGTACTGCGAGCCCGGCAGGAAGGCGCGCACGCCGATATCCACCACGACGCCTCCCTTGATGCGGTCCACCACTTTGCCGGTAATCGTTTCCTTGGCCTTGAACGCCGCCTCGATCTTCTCCCACGTCCGGCGGCGCAGCACCTTGAGGTACGACAGGATCGTGAAGCCGTCCTTGTGCTCGCCGGTGCGCTGCACCTCGATGGTGCTGTTCGGCTCCGGCCGCGGAATCTCCGTGTCCGCGAATTCGGCAGCCGGAATCAGCCCTTCCGTTTTCCCGCCCAAGTCCACTACCACGCCATGTTCCGTGTAGGCGACAACCTTGACCTCGATCACCTCGTGCGACGCAGCCGCTTCCTGCTTTTCGTCGTACTCCTGCAGCAACTTGCTCATCTCTTCCGAACCGGCCGCTTCTTCCTCCGCGGCAGCAGATTCGGCATCCGCCGCGTGCGCCTCCTGGGTCGCTTCCGAGTTGGCATGCGCAGCAGCAACGTCCGTGGACGCGCCCGTCTGCTCCGGCGTTCCCGCCGCAGGCGTCTCTCGCTCAGCGCTTGCCGCTTCGGAAGATTCCGTAGCGGCGGCAGGAGCAATTTGCTCTGTCGCGTTTTCCACCGGTGAATTTGTTTCCGTGTGCGTGCTGTTCGGAGCGGTTTCCGCTTCAGGTGCAGGCGCGGCAGCCGCCGCATTGGAGTGGTTATCGTAGTCAGTGAACATGGTTGTTGGCCTCCGGAAGTTTGTTTCGCTTTGGGTAGCCGCAATGCGGCCCCGCGTTCAGTCGAATGAATTCCTTGCTGATTCCCTGTCTGGGTTTAGTGCAAGGAGGTTAACCGCAAATCGGTTACTTGGGACACAGATGCTGCGGGCGTCGAAAACGCTGCAACCTCAAAAGGATACTCGCGGCCTCAACGTTGTGTCAATCAATCTGCGGTTCTCGAAAAGACCTTCAATTTTGCAGCTCTTTCAATAGTTTCCGAGCGCGCGCCTTCATGGCCGCTGAACCGGTTCGCAAACTCTCTTCGAGGGTTCGCCGCACGGACCCTCGCAGATTCGCATCCTGCTGGGCGAGGTCAGCCAGCCCCTGCAGCGCAAAAGTTTTCACGATGGAACTGCGATCTTCCAGGTATCGCTGCAAGGCCGCGGCGGCCCGCGCCCTTTCTGCCTCGCTTAGAGAGAGTCGCGGCACCATGAGCGCCAGGTGCCATCTCAACTCGATCTGTTCGGCTTCATCCAGCAGGCCGAGCAATTGCTGTTTGTGGGGTTTCAACAACTCCGGCCGCCTGACGGTGATTTTTTCAGCCGCATCCGCCGCTCGCATCCGGACAACGGGGTCTTCGTCCCAAAGGCACTTGAGGAGCTCCGCGAATCGTTTCGACTCGGAAAGAATGAGCTTTGCGATTTGGTCGGCTTTTCCAATCGAGCGCTGATCTCCACCTCGGAGCAAGTCCGCGAGTCTTTGGCGAGGCATTAGGCCCGCGCATGCCCCGCTTGCGTTTTCTCCCGGCGAAAATCCGGCGCGGAAACTTCCACGGTGCGGCACATCTCATACAATCTTGAGCGCATGCGCGTTCCGATACGCTGCTCCAGCGCGTCTTCGCGTACTGGGGGAATCAATTTGCCACCAAGTCGCGTCGCTTCGCCTTGGGAAGTGGGATTATCGAGATAATTCGTGGTGATGATCGTTGTGCGGTTCTCGTTGTATCTGGCGTTCAGGACAATTCCGACGATGTCGCGCACCCAGTCCGACGGTTTGCTGGCGCCGAGATCATCGAGTACCAAAATCTCCACTGTTCGAATCGGCTCGAGAATCTTCATCTCCGTCGATTCGCTCGCCGGGTTGTAACTCGCCTGAATTTCCTTCAAGAGTTCGCGGTAATCGCAAAACAGCCCTGCATGCCCGCGATGAATCAGCTCCTTCAATGCCGCAACCGCCAGATGCGTTTTTCCCACACCGGAAGGCCCCATGAACAGGAATCCCTTTTCGGAAGAACCGGGATATTCACGCACAAATCCTTGCGTGAATAGTTTCGCCTGCTTTAAGGATTGCGCGTGCTGCACGGTCCAGGTTTTTCCATCGGTCAGGTCGGTGACGTAACTCTCAAAATCGCAATGCTCGTAGCGCTTCGGGATGCGCGCTCGCTCCATCACCAACGATGCGCGTGCCTCCATCCCGCAATCGCACGCCACCGCCACTTTGCCCGCCACGCCATCCGCGCGCGGTACGAGCCTCCATCCCGTCCCTCTGCAAAGCGTGCAATTTTCCAGCGCCATAATCGGACCGGTTCTTTCCCAGCACCCAACAGCATACGGGCGTGTTCTTCGGACGGCAAGCTGTCTACATTGGGAAAACTGTGGAAGGAACTGCGGAAACTCTTGGCTGATGCTCGATACTTGGTTTCTGATCGCTCGCAACTACCGCATGATCCGCGGCGTGGCTCGCACAATCGCAGTCCGCGGCATTTTCTCCCGTATGTGCGATGCCGCCACGCGCGACAATTCCTGCTGTACCACTTCCGCGAATTCTACCATCTGGCGCTCCATTTCGATCATTTTCTCGCGCATGTTCAGAATAATCTCGATGCCCGCCAGGTTCACGCCCATATCCCGCGCCAGGGTCAGGATCACGTCCAGCCGCTCCAGATCCGAATCCGTGTACAGCCGCGTATTCCCCTGCGAACGCGACGGCTTCAGCAGCCCCACGCGCTCGTACAGCCGTAGCGTCTGCGGGTGCAGCTTGTACAGCTCCGCCACCGCGCTGATCATGTAGCCGGCCTTGGCCCGTTTTCTCGCTCGCGGCGCCATCGTTGATTTCCTACACTCCAGCCTTGCTGAACAAATCCTTCCGCGGATCACCGGGCGCGATGCTCTCCAGCTCTTTCATGAGGTTTCGCACGCGTTCATCGGTCGGCGGAGGCACGACCACTTGAATCTCCACGTACTGGTCGCCCCTTTTGCCGTTCCTCGCGCTCGGCACGCCTTTTTCCTTCAGGCGCAGCGTCTTTCCACAGTTTGTCCCCGGGGGAATTCTGACAAGGGCGCGCCCGTCGATCGTGGGCACTTCTATCTTGGCGCCCAGCGTGGCTTCGCTCACCGTGACCGGGATCTTGGTATACAAATCGTCGCCGCGCCGTTCGAAAAAGTCATGCGGTCTCACCACCACTCGCAAATATAAATCCCCCGGCGGCGCGCCCATCGTTCCGGAATTACCTTTGCCGGGAACCCGCACCCGCCCGCCATTGGCAACTCCTGCGGGGATGCGTACGTCAATCGTTTCCGACCGCCGCACGCGCCCTTCGCCGCCGCAGGTTTTGCACACGGTGCGCAGCTTGCCCGTTCCGCCGCAGCGCGTGCAGGGCACATTGAATTTCATTTTGCCCGCGGCCTGCTGGATTGTGCCGGCGCCTCCGCACACGTTGCAAGTCTGCGGCGTGCCTACGGCGCCTGTGCCGTGGCACGTCTCGCAGGTATCCAGCCGCGTGATGGAAAGCTTCTTCACCGCGCCGCGCACGGCATCCCCGAAATCAATCTCGATCTGATATTCCAGGTCGCCACCGGGTTCATGCTCAGGCTCCCTTGCAGCGCCACGGCGACCGCCGCTGAAAAACTGGCTGAAAAGATCGCGGAAGCTGGCTCCACCGCCTGCTGCCCCGGACCCGCCTCCAAAATCAAATCCGTCAAAATCAAAGTTGACGTCCTGCTCCCCTCCGTGGGGGTTGGCACCGCCTGGTCCGCCCGGGGGCGGGTTGTCGCTGTAGAAGCCATACTGGTCGTACATCTGCCGTTTTTTGGAATCGGAGAGGACGTCGTAGGCTTCCTGCAAGTGCTTGAATTTTTCTTCCGCCGATTTGTCGCCTGGATTCAGATCCGGGTGATATTTCCGCGCCAGCTTGCGAAATGCTGAGCGAATATCCTTGGCGCTCGCTTTTCGCGGCACTCCCAGCAGTTCGTAATAGTCCTGTTTCGTTGTTGTTGGCATCTTTGCACTGAGAACACAATTGCAGGGGCGCCCGCCACGGTGGGCTGCGCCCCTGCCTTCACTACTTCAACTTAGTTCGGACGCTTCGATTCGTCTACGTCCACGTACTCGGCGTCGATCACGTCGCCGGGCTTCTTCTCCTGCGCGCCGCCCGACCCCGACGAATTCCCGTCTCCCGCGCCTGCCGCTGCACTGGCCTGCCCAGTTGCTTGCGCCGTCTTGTAGAGATCTTCGGCGATCTTGTGCAGCGAACGCTCGACGTTCTCCTTGGCCGCTCGCAGCCGCGGAACGCCACCCTCATTGACAGCTTTCTTCGCGTCTTCGATGGCCTCTTCGGCCTTCTTCACGTCTGCTTCCGCGATCTTCTCGCGGTTCTCGCGGATCATCTTCTCGGCCTGATACACAACACCATCCAGGCTGTTGCGCGCTTCGACCTCTTCCATCCGGCGGCGGTCATCTTCCGAGTGCGATTCGGCCTCTGCCCGCATCTTTTCGGCCTCTTCCTTGCTCAAGCCGCTTGATGCGGTGATGGTGATCTTCTGCTCTTTGTTGGTGGCTTTGTCCTTCGCGCTCACGTTCAGGATGCCGTTCGCGTCAATGTCAAAGGTGACCTCGATCTGCGGCGTTCCTCGCGGGGCGGGAGGAATCCCGTCGAGCTTGAAGGTACCCAGCGAACGGTTGTCCTTCGCAAATTTCCGTTCTCCCTGTAAGACGTGGATTTCCACGCCCGGTTGATTGTCCGCCGCCGTCGAATACGTCTCGACCTTGCGTGTCGGAATCGTGGTGTTCCGCGGAATCTGCGCGGTCATCACCCCGCCGAGCGTTTCCACGCCCAGCGAAAGAGGCGTCACGTCCAGCAACAGGATGTCCTTTACGTCCCCGGCCAGCACCGCGCCCTGAATTGCCGCGCCCACCGCCACTACTTCATCGGGGTTTACTCCCTTGTGGGGCTCTTTCCCGCCGAAGAAGTTGCGAACCAGTTGCTGCACCTTCGGGATGCGCGTCGAGCCGCCCACGAGGACTACTTCCTGGATGTCGTTGGGCGACAGCTTTGCGTCTTCCAGCGCCTGCTTCATCGGCTTCATGGATCGTTCCAACAGGTCGTTCATCATTTGTTCGAGCCGCGTGCGCGTGAGCTTCTCTTCCATATGGATGGGCCCGCTGGCTCCCGCGGTGATGAACGGCAGGTTGATCTCCGTCTCCATCATCTGGGAAAGTTCAATCTTGGCTTTTTCCGCGGCATCCTTCAGCCGCTGCAGCGCCATCTTGTCCTTGCTCAGGTCGATGTTGTTCTTTTTCTTGAACTCACTGATCAGCCAGTCCACGATTCGCTGGTCAACGTCGTCGCCGCCCAGGTGCGTGTCGCCATTCGTCGACTTCACTTCCACGACGCCTGCGCCGACTTCCAACACGGAGATGTCAAACGTGCCGCCGCCAAAGTCGTAGACCGCAATCGTCTCGTCGCTCTTCTTGTCCAATCCGTAGGCCAGCGCCGCGGCCGTCGGCTCATTGATGATGCGGACGACCTCCATGCCGGCAATCTCCCCCGCTTGCTTGGTGGCTTGCCGCTGCGCATCGTTGAAATACGCCGGGACCGTGATCACCGCCTTCGAGACCTTTTCGCCGAGAAAATCCTCCGCGGCCGCCTTCAATTTTCCAAGGATCATCGCGGAAATCTCCGGTGGACTATACGCCTTGCCCATAATCTCAACGCGCGCGTCGTCGTGCGATCCTTTCACCACCTTATACGGCACGCGTTTCATTTCTTCCGCGACTTCGTCGTAGCGCCGGCCCATAAAGCGCTTGATCGAATACACCGTATTCTCCGGATTCGTCACCGCCTGCCGTTTTGCCACTTGTCCGACAAGCCGTTCGCCTGTCTTGGTGATGGCCACCACGGACGGCGTCGTCCGCGTGCCTTCCTGATTCGGGATGACTACCGGTTCGCCGCCCTGCATCACGGCCACGACCGAGTTCGTCGTTCCGAGGTCAATTCCGATAATCTTGCTCATTGCTGCCTTTCCTCCTGAAATCTTTCGATAATTCCGTTCGCCCGCATCTCGCTGAAACCAAGGCGAATCTAGCTCAGTCCTCGCGTTCCAAGCCTCGCTCGAAAGGGAGTATACATGTTGAGTGTATCTTTGTCAAGTTTCCTTATAGCACGGTGTATGTATTTCATTTTCTGTCTGTTACGGCACAGCCTTGGATGTCTCAGACCCGGTCGAGAAGTCGTTCTCCGCTCCTAATAATCTATCGCGTTCGACGGGCCTAGTTGACCAGACTGACCGGCGCAGTGCACCGCGCAACGCTTTCTGCGGCGGCCGCAACAAATCTGTAGAGCGGTGGCCGGAGAGATGCCTTTCGGAGCGCACTTGACCATCAGGCCACGACTACCTCACTTTCTCGCCGTTTCGAGGTAGAATTCAGTTTCGTCTCCCGCTAAGGGTGAATCATTCGGATTACGTCGGAGGATCTTGTGAACCGTCGGCGCATTTTGGCAGGGATTCTCAGCCTAGGCTTGATTGGCCTGATTGCTCTGTTCTTGCCGTCTCTGCACAAGATCCCTGAGCCGGCTTCGCCCGCGACGCAACCGTTGGAGCGACCGCCCGCGGAAACCGCTGGCACACGCGCGAAGTCTGATCCACCTGTGATTCCTGCGCCGGTGGTCGAGGCGAAAGCGGCCCCGCTTCCGCCCGCGCCACAGTCCGCCGCCACTCTCCCCGACGTAGACCCGCATAAGGCCTTTGGCTCGAAGAATGCCCCGGTGACGATGGAGACCTTCAGCGATTATCAGTGCCCTGCCTGCAAGACTCTCTTCATGACCACCAATCGCCGACTTATGGACGATTACGTGAGCACAGGCAAGGTCTATCTGATTCACCGCGATTTCCCCCTTCCGATGCACGCGCACTCACGGGTTGCCGCGCGCTACGCACGCGCCGCCGCGCAGATCGGCAAGGTGGAGGCCGTGGAACAGGCGCTCTTCCAGAATCAGGAAAAGTGGGAGCAGAGTGGTGATGTGGACGGCACCGTCGCCGCTGTTCTCTCGCCCACGGAAATGGCCAAGGTTCGCGCGCTCGTGAAGGGCAGCACAGTTGATCCTATGATTGACAAGGATTACGCCCTTGGCCAGTCCTACCGGGTCAAGGAGACGCCGACGACGATCTTTCATTGCAAAGGCCAGACCTTTCCGTATTCTGGAGTCATGACTTACGACACTCTTAAGACGTTTCTTGATCAGCTTCTGTCCCAAAAATGAGTTTGGTTTTTTTTCGTGAAGCCTTTCGAAATCCATGATGCAATCCAGCCCATCCAATCTACGCAGAGCGATCCTGTGGATCTGCCGACTGGTCCTTGGCGGAACCTTTGTGTACGCGGGTATCTCCAAGATTTTCTTTCCTAACACGCACTTGTGGCCGATGTTCATACTGAAATTTTCCGTCTCCACAAATCTTTCCACATTTGGGCAGCAGGTGGAATCGTACAAGATGCTCTCGCCCGCGGCGGTGGATTTTGTCGCGCACACGTTGCCCTTCACCGAACTTATCCTTGGTCTGCTTCTGCTCATCGGCTGGCAGCTGCGCATCTGGGCTTCGCTGATCACGCTGATCATGCTTGGGTTTCTCGGCGTGGTTTCGCGCGCCTACCTTTTGCACATGGACATCAACTGCGGCTGCTTCGCCACTCCCGAACCGCTCACGGGCATGACCGTCGTACGCGATGGCGCTCTCGCGGCTCTCGCTGTTCTGATGACCATCCTGGCGTTCATCGAGGCGCGCCAGCCTCATCCCTGGTCCGCCCCGGGGAAAGTTTGAGCTCTCCTTGCCGCCATGAAAACTCTTGCTGAATACCTTGATCTTGCCACTGTGGCCCACGGCCACCTCTGCGCTGGACAAGTCCTCGGCGTGCGGCTGGCGATGCTCGGGTTGCGCGAACTCGGCATCGACGACGCCATCGCTGACCGCAAACGCATCGTCACGTATGTCGAAATCGATCGCTGTGTGACGGATGCCGTGGCGCTCGTCGCCAACTGCCGCCTCGGCAAGCGTGCCTTGAAATTCCGCGACTGGGGCAAAGTCGCCGCCACTTTTGTCGATCTCCAAACTGGCCGAGCCGTACGCATCGCGGCCAAAGAATCTTCCAAGCAGGCCGCGCGCGAGATGTTCCCCGAACTTGGCAAGGACGCGGGCCAGCAAAAGGCTTACGCGCAACTTTCCGACGAGATTCTTTTCGACAAGCAATGGGTAAAAGTCGAAGTGCAGCCGGAAGATTTGCCCGGTTTCAAAGGTCCCCGCGTTGTCTGCGCGCAATGCGGCGAAGGAATCAATTTCAAGCGCGAGGTCGTGAAGGGCGACCGCACTCTTTGCCGCTCCTGCGCCGGAGAAAAATATTACGAAGCACTGCCGTGACACTTCCCGGCCGAATGTTCGATTTCTGCGATAAAGTATTTGTTTAATGCTGAGCCTGCCACCGATTACATTGCGCCTGCGCGGCTGGAAACTGATTGACCGCGTGGCGCTGGCTTTTCTCGTACTGTGCGCGATCGCCCTGGGCGCCGGGTGCGGCTTGCTGTTCGTTTACGCTAGCGATCTGCCGGAAATTCGCGCTCTGGAAACTTACCGGCCGGACGTGGTGACGGAAGTCTACGCGGATGATGGCCAACTCGCTGGCAGCTTCGCGCTGCAGCGCCGCATCTTGATGACCTACGAGCAATGCCCCAGAGTGCTGTACACCGCCGTCACCGCCATCGAGGACCAGCATTTCGAAGAACACTGGGGCATCGATTTTCCGCGCATGTTCAGCGCCGCGGTCCGGAATCTCGTCAAGCGCAAGATCACCGGCGGGGCCAGCACCATCAGCATGCAGCTTGCCGGCAATCTATTCCTCGACCGCAGCGACCGCAGCTTTCGCCGCAAGATGCAGGAAATTCTTCTCGCGCTGCAGATCGAACGGCGCTATACGAAACCGCAAATCTTCACGATGTACGCGAATCAAGTCTATTTGGCGCACGGGAATTATGGCTTTGCCGCCGCCGCGCAATTTTATTTCGGCAAGCCGGTCACGGACCTGAAACTTCAGGAGGCCGCGCTGTTTGCCGGCATGGTCAACGGCCCGAAATTTTCTCCGCTTTCGAATCCAGAAGCCGCTCTTAGCCGCCGCAACCTAGTGATCCATCGCATGGAGGAAGAAGGTAAGATCACGCCGACGGAGGAAAGCAACGCCAGAAAATCTCCGCTCGGTCTGCACATTCAGTATCCGCGCAACGACCTTGCGCCGTATTTCTTCGAGGAGATTCGGAAGTATCTCGAAGCGACGTATGGAACGTCGGCTGTCCACGAGCGCGGCTTGCGTGTTTACACCACGCTGAATATCAACATGCAACGCGTCGCGAACCAGGCTTTGCGCGATGGTCTGCACAGTTACGAACGGCGCCACGGCTGGAAGGGCAACCTTCCCAACGTGCTACGCGACAATCTCGGCAAACTGGATTCTTACGAGGATGACGATTGGCGGCACGCGATTGAGAAGGGAAGCTACGTCACCGGGCTTGTTCTCTCGGTGTCGGACAAAGACGCAGTCATCAAAATCGGGCCTTACCGCGGAATTCTTTCCGCCAACGATTTCGCCTGGACCGGGCGCAAGAAACCCGGCGATCTCCTGAAAGTTGGCGACCTGGCCCAATTCTCGATTCAAGAATTGCGCGACAACACGGTGCGTGTCCAGCTGGAACAGCAGCCCGGGCCGCAGGGCGCGCTTCTAGCCATCGATAATTCCACGGGGGAAATCAAGACTATGGTTGGCGGTTACAGTTTTGAGGATTCCAAATTCAACCGCGCCACGCAGGCCGTCCGCCAAGTCGGAAGTTCCTTCAAGGTTTACGTTTATGCCGACGCACTGGAACGAGGCGCGACGCCTTTCGATACCATTGTCGACTTGCCGTTCACCACCATTAGCGGCGGCCAGCCCTATTCTCCGCGCAATTACGATGAACGATTCGAGGGGACTATCACCCTGCGGCGCGCGCTGGCCGGTTCGCGAAACATCCCGGCCGTAAAACTCGCGGAAAAAGTCGGCATCAATACGGTCGTGGATATGGCCAAACGTTTCGGTATCACTACGCCACTTCCGCCGTATCTGCCGCTGGCGCTTGGAGCCGCGGACATGAAGTTGCTCGAACACGTTTCCGCCTTCACGGTTTTTCCGAACGACGGCATTCGCATCGATGCGCACATGATTCGGCGCGTCACGAGTTATGACGGCGCGCTGCTAGAGGAAGCGCATCCCGAAGTACACGACGTGCTTTCGCCCGACGTGGCGCGCACCATGACCGCTATGCTCGAGGAGGTCATACAATTTGGCACCGGTGTCCAGGCCAAGGCATTGGGCCGCCCCGCCGCCGGCAAGACGGGAACAACACAGGATTACACCGATGCATGGTTTGTCGGCTATACGCCGCAGCTTACCGCCGGCGTGTGGGTGGGCTTCGACGACAAGCAGATTTCACTCGGGAAGAAGGAGACTGGCGCGCGCGCTGCTTTGCCCATCTGGCTTGGATTCATGCAGGGCGCCCTGACCGGGACGCCCGCCATGGATTTTACGAACGTCATTCCGCTCGAACAGCAGGTTGGCGAGCATCACGTCAACGTGGACACTCCGGATACCGCCCCGACTGAGGACGAACCCACCGCGCCGAAAGAAAAATCTCCAGTGGCACCCCCAGCCGTCACCCGCAGCAACTGATGCCGCGACGCGGAGAGACTCCGCTATAACTAAAGAAACTAAACTCAGTTAAGAACCTGCGGGAACGTTGGAGCCAAGCAGCGTAACTGCCCTATATCATTTGATTTACCGTAATCTGGATAAAACGTACAAGAACCTGTATCGATTTAGCTAAATTTTATAAGTCCTCTTCTTTGTACACGAAGCGATATATACCTGCAAGGCAAACCAGATAAACAAGATAACTAGTCACAGCGAACGGGCCAAATAAGTCATTGGATTGGTGTGATTTTTGCAGTTATTTGGCGAGTCGACGAGATCATTGCCTGCAGACTTGTGTCGGTCGTTTGAGTACGCCTCTGCAGACCGATGACGATGGGGGTCGTTTTCGGACGTAGTGAATTCTGCAACATCAGGTCGGTGGAGCCATTCACCTGTCATGTCGCCGTCGGGCGATGGGTTCGTACTTCCCTGCACAAAACTCGTTGTCTTGTCCAAGTCCAAATTCAATGGGAGAACGCAAATGACTTCTGTTCGATCTACGCGGAGTGTACTGCTCGTGTTGGGTTTGATCCTGCTTACGACCATGCCCGCATGCGCCCAGATCACTTCGCAAACCGGTGCGATAAGGATCATCGTGGTGGATCCACAGGGAGCGTCCGTCTCTGACGCGAAAGTGGCGCTGAACTCTCCTCTGGGAACTACAGCAACGAAAGAAACTGCGGCAGACGGATCGGTGGTTTTCCCGCTTTTAGACCCGGGCAGTTACAAAGTGACCGTGGAGCGAGGAGGCTTCCGGCGAGCCGTGGTTAATTCCCTAGCGGTTAAAATTACAGAGGTCACGAACCTGACGGTTTCATTGGAAGTGGGAGAAATATCGACGGAAATTATAGTCTCGGGTGAAGCAGCCCAGACCGTTAACACCACAAATGCCACCCTCGGCGAAACGCTTACGGGCGATGTCGTGGGGAATCTCCCGCTGTTTACGCGCAATTTTCTTTTTCTACTCGGAAACAATGCCGGAACATCCGCCTCCTTGCCCAATGCAACGGCGGCGGGCAGAGGCTCCCCGGTGATTTTCGTGGATGGTCAACGCGGTACGAACAACAACCTGGTTATCAACGGCGTCGACGCGAACAACCTTGGCAACAACAATTTCGGAAACGTCTCCGTTCCATCCCCGGATTCCCTCGAAGAGTTGCGGGTCCAAACGAGTCTCTACGATGCATCGCAGGGCAAGACTTCCGGGGGGAACATCAACGTTTTGACCCGAGGCGGGACGGATCATTACCACGGTCAAGTTTTTGAATTCCTGCGCAATGACGTCCTGAATGCGAACTCGTTCTTCTTCAACAAAAACGGAACCCCTCGTCCAGTGCTGAAACAGAACCAGTTTGGAGGCAATTCGGGCGGTCCAGTGCCGAAGCTGAAAGATACATTTTTCTTTGGTTCCTACCAAGGCACGCGGCAACGCAATGGCGTTGCGGGCGGCATCTCCACGCAATTTCCGGTCTTGCCAGCGTCCCGGAGTCAGGCGGACATCGAAACCGCGTTCGGTCTGGCGCCGGGTTCGTTAAACCCAGTGGCGCTGGCCTTGTTAAATGTCAAAGGTCAGTATGGCGGGTTTCTTGTCCCGAGCGGGCAGGGAACCCCAGGCCAGTTCGGCCTGCTCACTTTTTCGAGTCCTCTCCAATTCACGGAGGATCAATTCAACGCCAACGTGGACAAAAACTTTGGTACGAAGCATCGAATCTCCGAACGATTTTTCTGGGCCAATACGAGCACCGTAGACCCTCTAGGTGGCGAGGGTGCAGGTAGTTTGGGAAGTGGCCAATCCACTCCAGTGGACAATCGACTTGCTTCGATGAGTTGGACTTACACGGCAACCCCAAATGTCGTCAACGAAGCCCGGGTGGGCTTTAACCGGATCACCCAGCAAGTCCTTGCGAAGGAGCCCGCCACTCTGAGCCAGATTGGAATGTCGCGGTTCAATGGCTCGGTTTTCCCTGGTATTCCGTTATTCGCTACCAATGACATTTTTCCTGCATTTGGAGGGATCTCGACGAACAACGACCAAGCCAGCGTGAGCAACACGTACCACTTTGCAGACACGATTGCCTGGACGCGCGGCAAGCACACCTTGCGTGGGGGGTTCGAATACCGCCGCTACCAGATCAACCTCTTCAACAATTTCGCCTCCCGAGGTTTCCTCGCTTACAATACGTTCGTGGATTTGTTAAAGGGGAGCACCACTCTCCCTGGCCAACCTACGGTTTCCGGACCACTGCAGGCCTTTGTCGGCACGGGAATCACCGACCGCGGGTTTCGCGCACGCGATGCGGCAGGCTACTATCAGGATGATTGGAAGATCACGCGCCGCCTGACACTCAATCTGGGTGTTCGATATGACTATCTGGGCCCATCGGTCGATGTTCGAGACCGCCTCGGGAACTTCGATCCGAGCCTACTGGACGCCACGACCAGAGCAAACGGCGGCCCTGGCATACTGAATGGTTTCATTCTGCCGGCAGGCGCCAGCTTCGGTTCGATCAAAGGCACGCCCGGCGTAGATCGCTCGACGCTGAAGAGCAACGACCTCAACAATTGGGCGCCGCGAGTCGGATTAGCTTGGGATGTTCGCGGGAATGGAAAAACATCAGTCCGCGCCGGTTACGGCCTGTATTACGTCCGAATCTCCAACCAAATGCTGCTGCAGCTGATTACGGCTGCGCCGTTCTTCCAGTTGTCGAGCATTGTCCTCCCAGGCACTTCTCCCAGCAATCCGTTCCCAAACCTGCCTGTTCCTTCGCAGTTCCCGGTGTTTCCGACTCCGCCGAGCTTTAATGGTTTCAGCGCTGCAGGTAGTCCAACGTTCAGCGGTCCGCTTCTCTCACTTAATCCATTCGAGCGCGGCATGCGAACGCCATACGTCGGGTCCTGGAATTTCACAGTTCAACGCGAGTTGCCCGGTCATTTCTCCATCGAAGTTGGTTACCTTGGGACGCAGGGTGTGAAACTCCTCCAGAGCCGGCAATTAAACCAGGCTCTTCTGGCGAACGCTAATCACCCTATCACTGTCGGTGGAGCGAACGGCGTTCCGGCGACGACTCTGACGACAGTTTCGAGCCGCGACGCCAATGCGCGCGTTCCCGTGCTCGGCTTTAGCACCACGGGCCTGAACGCCGTAACGGGCAACGGCCACTCTACCTATAATGCGTTTGTCTTCACTTTAAATCGGCGCACAGCCAACA
>Ga0179587_10000633_pt1 | contig 14858 bp, 13 predicted proteins | sample CZODoug2_1_08_16_FD_185932 | JGI IMG/M metagenome (GOLD analysis project Ga0179587, IMG submission 185932) | Vadose zone soil fungal communities from Angelo Coast Range Reserve, California, USA - CZODoug2_1_08_16fungal | ecosystem: Environmental > Terrestrial > Soil > Vadose zone | place: USA...
GTAGGGGCCGGCGTCATGGGGGCGCTCGGCGCCTTTTCCAAGAGCGCGCCGGTGCGCATCATCGGGGCGGAGACGACCGGCGCCGCCGACCTGTTCTGGTACGTGAAGGCGGATTCTCCCATCAAGACGCTGCGCGATACCGACGGCAAGACCATCGCGTTCTCGGGCAAGGGCTCCTCGACCGACGGCATCGTGACCGCCTACATGAAGCAGTACGGGCTCAAGGCCATTCCGACCGCGACCGGCGGACCGGCCCCGACCCTGATCCAGGTAATGTCCGGGCAGATCGACGTCGGCTGGTCGGCGCCGCCGTTCGGGCTCGACCTGATCGACCAGAACAAGATTCGCGTCATTGCCACCGGCAATGATGCCGCGGCCTTCAAGGGCCAGACCGTGCGGCTCCTGATCGCCAACCTGCAGGCCCTGCGGGCGCGCGGCGACGCCATCAAGCGGTATATGCAAGCCTATCGCGAGACGTTGGATTGGGAATATTCCGACCCGGCCGTGCTCGAGCACTATGCGGCGTGGCTCAACATCCCGCTGCCGACCGCGCAACGCACGCGCGACGGCTTCTTCCCCAAGCAGGCGCTCGATCCCGACCGGATCGTGGGGCTGGATACGATCGTCAACGACGCCGTCGAATTGAAATACACCCAGGCGCCCTTGACCAAGGAGCAGCTCGGAGAACTGATTCAGATCCCGCGGCGGTAGCCGGGCGGGCACCCGCCAAAAACAAATAACCCGGCGGACCATTCGGGCCGCCCCAGTCATGGAGCTTCAAGCCATGCAAAAACATCTCTCCAAGACCAAACAGTCCGCCGCCAAGGCGCCCGAGCAGAGCGAGGACGCACAACTGTCCCATCACGGCTTCGACCTGCGCACCACGCTCGACTGGCTGCGCACGCAGGGCGACCTGATCGAGACCGGCCGGGAGGTCGATCCGGATCTCGAGGTGACCGGCCTGCAGAAGCACATGGACGGCGGCTGCCCGATCCTGTTCGAGAACGTCAAGGGTAAGCCCAACCACCGCGTCGTCACCAACCTGTTTGGCGACATGAAGGTGATCAACAAGATGTTCGGCTGGAATAGCGACGAGGAGCGGGTGAAGAAGCTCGCCTATGCGCTGTCGCACCCTCTCAAGCCGGAGATCATCACGCAGGACGAGGCGCCGGTGCAGCAGCACATCGTCAAGAACCCGAAGCAGGTCAACGACTATGTGGTGCCGATCCGGCACACCACCTACGAGACCTGCCGCCAAGCTCGCCTCCCATAGCGGTCGGCGACGACAACGCCCGTCTTCTCCATGGCGGTTTCGAAGATTGGATACCTGATGTCCCGCATCGGCGCCCCTTCATGCCTGTGATTGAGAACAATTATGCCGTATCTCTATGCGCCAGCGTTCGCATTTCTGATGCGGTTCACTGCGCGGGCGTGCAAACCCGAGCCGACCGTCGACGGAGAGGCCATGCCGTGAACGCCGTGGCGGGCTGGGCGCGCGCGGTACGATCGCTGGGTGCCACGCCGTTCTACAGCACATCCTGGGACAACGTCGCATCTCAAGGCGTAGCTCACCGTCTCCAGTTGTCCCTGGTCGGCTTGGACTTTCACCTGACCTGACGCAGTCAGCGCTCCGCTCTGTCAACGTTACTCACGACGACGCGCCGAAAATCAGCGCGCCAGCCGTTGGACCCGATCGGCCCTGAAATCAGCCCTCGGAAGCTTATATAGTTCTAACCGGCGGACCGACGTACGCGAGAACGAGATTGTCGCCGGGGGTTATGACCATATTGCGGATGCCTACCTGGAGTGGACAATTTAGCTCGCTGTTGCGAGGCGCTGGCTGAATGAGCTGTCGAACATCCTGCCGCAGCGCGGTGATGTTCTCGATCTGAGCTGCGGGGCTCGCCGATATGTTGTCTGTTTCGTTTGCGAACGCGCGTTTGGCGAGGAGCACGACCCGGTCGTTGGGACGCAGCCCTTGCGCGCGCGTGAGCCGGCGAAGCGACCGATGGCTGCGCATCTCCCCATAGCTGAGGGCTCGCCCGTCGTCGGCCGCCACCACCCACTGCGTGTCGGGATTGCGCAGCGCCGCGCGCGCGATTCAGCTATGCAGCAGTTCCGAGCCGGCGTCGCCTGGCATGTTCGCGCGTTCTTGCATGATGGGGATAGCCACCCTAATTCCTTAGTATTATAAACATCTTGGCAGTAACAAAAAAGCAGCGCGCGGTGCACGCAATGGCCGAGGAGAGCGTTACACCCGATCCCATGTCTACACCCGATTCTACACCCGATCCCATGTCGACGCCGGTCGGCGCTACCAGCCCGCTCGCCCCCGGCTCCAACGCCGCGCCGTCCATCGCCTATGACGATCTTCGCCAATGGATCGAGGAGGCGCGCAAGCTCGGCGAGATCAGGCAAGTCAAGAACCTGTCCTGGCAGCGCGATATCGGCATGGTGGCCGAGATGGCGCTGCACGACGACGCGGCCCCCTGCTTCATCTTCGAGGAGGTGCCCGGCACCATCAAGGGCAGCCGCGTGTTGCTTAATTTCTTCGGCGGCAAGCGCAAGAACATGACGCTCGGCTTTCCGACCGACCTCAGCCGGCTGGAGCTGAGCGACGGCTTTCGCACCCATTACATGGGACCGATGAAGCGCGTCGCGCCCCGATACGTGAACGACGGGCCGATCTTCGAGAACGTGATGAAAGGCGAGGATGTCGACATCACCGCGTTCCCGGCGCCGCAATGGCACGATGCGGACGGCGGCCGCTACATTGGCACCGGCTGCTTCAACGTCCTGCGCGATCCGGACGACGGCTGGATCAATTGCGGGACCTATCGGGTCATGATCCACGACGCCAAGTCCGCCGGATTCTATATTTCGCCCGGCAAGCACGGTCGCCAGATGCGCGACAAATACAAGGCGCGCGGCGAATCGATGCCGGTTGCAGTGGTCTGCGGCGGCGATCCCATGACGTTTCTCATGGCCTGCAGCGAAGTGCCCTATGGGGTGAGCGAATACGAGATCGTCGGCGGCATGCGCGGCAAGCCGGTCGACGTGATCAAGGGGCCGCTCACCGGCCTGCCGATCCCCGCCAATGCGGAGATCGTGATGGAGGGTTTCGTCGAGCCCGACAAAGAACGCATCGAAGGGCCGTTCGGCGAATGGACCGGCTATTATGCCAGCGACCTGCGGCCTGAGCCCGTGCTCGACATCAAGGCCATCTACCACCGCAACGATCCGATTCTCCTGGGCTGCTCGCCGCAGCGTCCGCCCGACGAGATTTGCCGCTATCGCGCCGTGGTACGCTCCGGCCTCCTGCGCGAGAACATCGAGAGGGCGGGCGTGCCCGGCGTCACGGCGGCCTGGGCACATGAAGTGGGCAATGCGCGGCTCCTGCTCGCGGTCGCGATCAGCCAGCGTTATCCGGGCCATGCCAGGCAGGCCGGCCACATCGCCACCATGTGCCATGTGGGCGCCTATTGCGGTCGCTACACGATCGTGGTTGATGACGATATCGACGTGTCCAATCTCGAAGAGGTTGTCTGGGCGCTGATCACGCGCTCCGATCCGGCGAGCTCGATCGACATCATCCGGAATGCCTGGTCGACCCCGCTCGATCCGCGGATCGAGCCCGAGCGCAAGGAGGCGGGCGACTTTACCAACAGCCGCGCGGTCATCGACGCCTGCCGGCCCTACCATTGGCGCGACAGATTTCCCGCCGTGAACTTGCCGAGCCCGGAACGCAAGCGCATGGCGCTGCAGATGTTCGGCCACTTGTTCAAGAATTAGAAACCAGAAACCGCGATCAAAGCACTGATCAAAACGCGAGGAATGCCATGCGACGCCTCATTGTCGGCATGACCGGTTCGACCGGCGCCGTCTTCGGTATCCGGCTGCTGGAGGCGTTGAAGCATTCGCAGGTCGAATCCCACCTCATCATCAGCAAGTGGGCGCAACGCACCCTCGAGCATGAGACCCGCCATACGGTCGAGCAGGTGCGCTCGCTCGCGACCGTGGTTCACAGCCAGGGCGACATGGGCGCCTCGATCTCCTCGGGCTCGTTCATCACCGACGGCATGGTGGTCATTCCCTGCTCGGTGCGCACGCTCGGCGGCATCGCCAATGGCTATGGCGAGCACCTGGTGCATCGCGCCGCCGACGTTATCCTGAAGGAGCGGCGGCGGCTCGTCCTGGTGGTGCGCGAGACCCCGCTGTCCGAGGTCCATCTGGAAAACATGCTCAAGCTGGCCAGGATGGGGGTGGTCATGCTGCCGCCGATGCCAGCCTTCTACAATCATCCGCAGACGGTCGACGATGTGATCGATCACATCGTGGCCCGCGTGCTCGACCAGTTCGGTATCGAGGCGCCCTTCGCCAAGCGCTGGGACGGCCACATGCAGACCGCCGCCACGATCGCGACGCTCGCCGGCACCGCGGCGAAGAACAAGACCTGAGATGATCGACTTCTATGCCTTGACCAGCCCGAACGTGCGGAAGATCTTCATTATGCTCGAGGAGATCGAGCTTCCTTACAAGATCATTCCGGTCGACGTCTGGAAGGGCGACAACTACGAGCTTGAGTTTCACAAGATCAATCCGAACGGGAAGATTCCGGTGATCGTCGATCACGAGGGACCGCTCGGGCGGCCCTATACGGTCATCGAGTCGGGTGCGATCCTCATGTATCTGGCCGACAAGACCGACCGCTTCCTGCCGAAGGAGACGGCGCCGCGCTACGAGGTCATCCAATGGCTGATGGTCCAGCTGACCGGTGTCGGGCCGATGTTCGGGCAGCTCACGCATTTCAAGCTGTTTGCGCCGCCTGGAAATGACTATGCGCTCAGCCGCTACCAAACCGAGGCGCGGCGACTCTACGACGTGCTGGAAGCGCGGCTCGCCAACTCTGCCTATCTGGGCGGAGCCGATTACAGCATCGCCGACATGGCGACTTATCCGTGGGCGGCCAACCATCAGCGGCAGGGCGTCGGTTTCGATGACAAGCCCAATCTGGCGCGCTGGCACGATGCTGTCACGGGGCGCCCGGCCGTGCAGCGCGCCGCCCGCAAGGTCGAGGCCCTGCCGACCAGTCGCGATCATGCCAAGCCCGACGATGTCGATCGCTTTTTCGGCCGCGGCCGCTATGCGAGGCCGTGACCGGGGCCCGCAACGGGAGGACATCATGAAAGGATCACGCGCGCTCGTGGTGATCGCCTGCTGCTCCATCATGGCGGCGCCGCTGCGGGCCCAATCGCTCGCAGATTTCTACAAAGGCAAGCAGATCCGCATGGTGGTGGGCAGCGAATCCGGGCAGGACTACGACACCTGGGCGCGGCTCGTCGCCCGCCACATGCGGCAATACATCCCGGGCAATCCGGTCTTCGTCATCGAGAACATGCCGGGTGCGGGTTCACTGATCGCCGCCAATCACCTCTACAACAAGGCCGCCCAGGACGGCACCACCCTCGGCATGGTCAGCCGCAACATCCCCAACTATGCGCTCATGCGGCAGCCTAACGCGAGCTACGATCCGCTGAAATTCCATTGGATCGGCAGCCCGGAAATCACCCATCGGGGCTGCTATGCACGCGCGGACAGCGGCATCAAGTCGCCGGAGGATCTGTTCGTGCGCGAGCTCGTAGTCGGTGGCGACGGCGCCGGCACCGCGCTCACCGAGACGCCGCTCTTGCTGAAAAATCTGCTCGGCATGAAATTCAAGCTCATCGATGGCTACAAGGGTGCGACCGGGGTGGTGCTGGCGATGGAGCGCGGCGAGGTCGAAGGCATCTGCCAGACCACGAGCGCCTTCATGGGCTCGGCGCAGCATCTCTTGGACGACGGCACCTTTCGGATCCTGTTTACCACCGAGCGCGATCCGGTGCCCGACCTCAAGGCGCCGACGGTCTTCGCCTATGCCAAGACCGATGAGCAGCGCATGATCCTGGAAGTGCATGCCTCGAGCCTCGAGCTCGGCCGGCCGATCCTGGCGCCGCCCAATGTTCCGCTCGAGCGTATCGCTGCGCTACGGAGTGCCTTCGTGGCCGCCATGAAGGATCCGGCGCTTCTGGACGAGGCCAGGCAGATGAAGCTGACCGTGGAGGCGCGCTCGGGCGAGGAGATCGCGGCCGCGATCCGCACGGTCGCGGAGCTGCCGGCGGAGCTCGTCGCCAAGGCGGCGCGCATGACGCGGATTCAACAGTAGTTTTGACAGGGGAGGGTTCGTTGGACATCAAGGGAAAGGCCGCCATCGCCACCGGGGCAAGCTCGGAAGACGGCATCGGCGCGGAATGCGCTAAAATCCTCGCCGCGCACGGCTGCAACGTGGTGGTGAACTACGCGACCAACAAAGCCGGCGCCGAGAAGGTCGTGGTCCATTGCAAGGGCTTGGGCGTGGACGCGGTGGCGGTGCAGGGCGACGTTTCCAAGGACGAGGATTGCGTGCGCCTGGTCAAGGCGGCGGTCGATCGCTGGGGCCAACTCGATGTGCTCATCAACAATGCGGCCACCACCAAGCCGATCCCGCACAAGCGCATGGACCTGCTCGACGCCGCGGAGTTCCAGCGCATCTACAGCGTCAATCTCGTCGGCAATTATCAGATGTGCCGTGCCGCGGCGCCGCATCTCAAGGCGACCGGCGATGCCGCCATCGTGAATATTTCCTCCGTCGGGGCCATGCGGGCCGGCGGCAGCTCGATGGCCTATGTGGCGTCGAAGGGCGCGCTCAATACGCTGACGCTCTGCATAGCGCGACTGCTGGCCCCGGAGGTGCGGGTCAATGCGTTGTGCCCAGGCGGTATGCTGGGCCACTGGACGCGCCAGATTCTCACCGAGGAACAGTATCAGGAGCGCGTGCAGCGGGCGAAGACCGAGTTCCCCCTCAGGAAAGGAATCTGGCCGGTCGACGTGGCGCGCGCCGCCCTTTTCCTGGTCGAGGGCGCGACTGTCATGACCGGGGAATGCATTCGCATGGACTGCGGCCAGCATCTGGGCGAGACCAGCGCCCGGCATTGAGAAGCTCGCTCCCGCCCGCATCAGGGCTTTTACGGCATAGCCCGCGAAGACGGGCGTAAACGCCCTTATGCTCTTCGACGGCCTATGGAACGCAGCTGAATGCGGGGACGGCCGTCCCGGATTGCGCGGAGTTCATCATCGGGCGGAGCTTCGCGCCGACCCTTGGGCTTCATCCGGGCCACAAGAGCGTCACCAGAGCGCCTTTCGCGTTGCTGTCCTCCGGCGTAATATCGTATCCTGATCAACGCGACCGTTGGGCATGCCAGGCTTCAAGGGATTCGAGGGAAATGACATCATGAGATTGCAATCGACTGCGGTATTGGTGGGCGTCGCATGGGCGGCCGCGACCGGCGCCGCTTCCTCGCATCACTCCTTTGCCATGTTCGACATGGAGCACCCGATCGAAATCTCAGGCACCGTCAAGGAATTCAAGTTTGTCAGCCCGCACACCCTGCTGATATTGCAGGTCAAGGGTGAAGATGGCGTCGTGACGGATTGGACCCTTGAAGGCGGCGCCCCGGGCCTCCTGGTCAGGGAGGGGATGACCTCCAAGAGCCTGAAGCCGGGCGACGAGATCACGGCCAAGATCAATCCGCTGCACAGCGGCGCCGAAGGCGGCTCCTACCAGCCGCTCCTGATCAAGTTCAAGGACGGCACCCCGGTCGTGGCCCCCAAATAGCGGCTTGATCGGCGGGGCTCCGGTCGCTGCGCCGGCCACGGTCTCGCCAGCGCAGTCTCGTCAGCGCGTGAGTCGCGGCACCACATGGGAGGAGTGAAAAATGCTGTTCAAGAGCATGATAGGTTCGATTGCCCTGGCCACCGTAGTGATCACGGGGCCGGCTGCGGCGCAGCAGTCGTTTGATGCAAGCAAATATCCGCCCTTCGCGGGCCAATGGCAAAGAGTTGGCCCGCTTGGTGTCTTCGACTCGACCAAGCCGCCCGCGCGTGGACAGCAAGCCCCGCTGACGCCGGAATATCAGCAGATTTTCGAGGCCAATCTCGCCGAGGTGGCCAAAGGCGGCTTCGGGGACGACCCGGTCTATACATGCATCCCGGAAGGCATGCCACGGGCCATGACCCTGGTGCTGCCGATGGAGATCGTCGTCACGCCCAATACCACCTACATGATGATGGAATATCTGAGCATGCTTCGCCGTATCTATACGGATGGGCGCGACTTTCCGACCGACGAGGATCCGTCGTGGATGGGCTATTCGATCGGCAAATGGATCGATGAGAATGGCAGCGGACGTTACAACGTGCTCGAGGTCGAGACCCGCAATCTGAAGAATCCGCGCACCTTCGACCCCAGCGGCCTGCCGGTGCACAAGGATGGCGAGACAGTGGTCAAGGAGCGCTTCTATCTCGACAAGGACAATCCGAACACGCTGTACGACCAGATCACGGTCTACGACCACGCGCTCACCCACCCGTGGACGGTGCTCAAGACAATGAAGCGCGAGCCCAAGCCGATCTGGGTCGAATCGATCTGCGCCGAGGGCAATGTTCACGTCAATATCGGCAATCAACACTACATGCTCAACGGCGACGGCGAGCTCATGCCCGCCATGAAGGACCAGCCGCCGCCGGATCTGAGCCATTTCAAGCAGACCAAGAAGTGAACAGGCGCAGAGTTTCGTGCCGCCATAGTAGCTCGACACCGTGGCTGAGCAGCTCCGCTGTCGATCTTGCGGGCGCTCGCTTGATCTGCGGTCGATCTGCGGCCGACCCACATTGACTCCCGCACGCTTGTGCCGCTTTGTGGGGGAGGGCTGGGGTAGGGCTGGGGTGGGGGGGCGTGCCACAGAGCGCTGATCGATATATCGCACGACCCCCAACCCCTCCTCAAAAGCGGGAGGGGACAAATGCCGAACCGCCTGGGCATCAATAATCTGGGTATCAATAATTCAGCCTCCGCCGGCGTCCTGCCGGCGCCGAGATACCGTTATGAATTGCGCCTGCCGGATGCTACGGTAGCACCACTATCGGGCAATCGGGGACAGCCGTCATGACGCCAACGACAGCAGGCGGCCACGCCGCCGTGTTCCACTTCGTGATGGTCAAGCCGAGCCACTACGATGACGACGGCTATCCGATCCAATGGGTGCGCTCGGCCATTCCATCCAACACGCTCGCCTGCCTGAACGGGCTCGCCGAGGACGCGCGGGCGCGCCAGGTGCTGGGACCGGACGTGGAAATTCGCCTCCACACTTACGATGAGACAAACCGGCGCGTTCGGCCCGACCGGATCATCCGCATGATCCAACGCGAAGGCGGTCGCGCCCTGATCGGGCTGGTCGGCGTCCAGTCGAATCAGTTTCCGCGCGCCGTCGATCTCGCCCGGCAATTTCTGGCCGCCGGCCTGCCGGTCTGCATCGGCGGTTTCCACGTCTCCGGCTGCATCGCGATGTTGCCGGAGCTGCCCGCCGATATCCGTGCGGCGCAGGAGCTCGGCGTTTCCTTCTTTGCCGGCGAAGCCGAGAACGGCCGCCTCGATCCGGTTCTGCGCGATGCCTGGAATGGGAAGCTTAGGCCGCTCTACAACCACATGGACGACCTGCCCTCGCTCGAAGGCGAGCCCGCCGCGATCCTGCCCCGGCACCACGTTCGCCGCACCTCGGGATCGCTCTCGAGCATCGATCTCGGCCGCGGCTGTCCCTACCAATGCTCGTTCTGCACCATCATCAACGTGCAGGGCCGCAAGAGCCGGTTCCGCTCGCCCGACGACCTGGAGCGGATCGTGCGCTTGAACTACGCCCAGGGCATCAAGCGGTTCTTCATCACTGACGACAATTTCGCCCGCAACAAGCATTGGGAGCCGTTGCTCGATCGCATGATCAAAATGCGCGTCGATGAGGGTCTCAATATCGGCTTCACGATCCAGGTCGACACGCTGTGCCACAAGATTCCAAACTTCATCGAGAAGGCGACGCGGGCGGGCGTGCGCCGCGTCTTTATTGGGCTCGAGAACATCAATCCCGACAACCTCATGGCGGCGAACAAGCGCCAGAACAAGATTACCGAATACCGGATCATGCTGCAGAAGTGGCGCCAGCACGGCGCCATCACGTATGCGGGCTACATTCTGGGTTTCCCGGGCGACACCAAGGAATCGATCAAGCGCGATATCGAGATCATCAAGCGGGAGCTCCCACTCGATATTCTCGAGTTCTTCTTCCTGACGCCGCTGCCCGGCTCGGAGGACCACAAGGGCCTTGCGGCGAAGGGCGTCTGGATGGACCCCGACATGAACAAATACGACCTCAACCACCGGGTGGCGCATCATTCCAGAATGTCGGATGCGGAATGGGAGGAAGCCTATCGGTCCGCCTGGGAGACCTATTACACGCCCGAGCATATCCGCACGATCCTGCGCCGCGCGGCAGCCAATCCGCTTGGCCGGCTGAAGACGACGCTCACCACGATCCTGTGGTTCTATCTGGCCATGATGTATGAGGGCGTGCATCCGCTCGAAGCCGGCGCGTTCCGCCTCAAGTTCCGCCGCGATCGCCGCCTGAGCCTGGGGCGGGAGAGCCCGTTTGTGTTCTATCCGCGCTACTATGGCGGGATACTGATCAAGGCTTGGCGCTACTGGTCGGTCTATCGCCGCACCAAGGCGGTGCTCCAGGAGATCGAGGCTGACCCGGACCGGTGGACCTATTCCGACCTCGCGATCGCGCCGCCCAAGGAGAATGAATTCGAGGCGCTTGATCTCTATCACGCGACCAGTGGGGGCGAGGCCGCGGTCGGGCGCAAGCGTCGCGACGAAGCGATCCGGGCCGGCGCCCATTCGCCGGTCCACCCGGCAGGGGCGGTAAGCGCGGCGACGGTTTCTTGAAGCGCTTTCAGACGGATCGAAGCCGTGCGGCGTTCCTTGCCCCGGTTGCCGGGAGAGGGCCACACGGCACCGAGGAAAGCCAGAACTTGGCCCGGTGAGGGGCCTCTCCCCGGGCTCAGACTCGCGGAGGCGCCCCTCATCCCGACCTGCTGAATACCCCGAACGCCGCGCTCCCGAACCGCAACGCGGCGGAGCGCTGCGCTACACCGAGGCTCCGCGCCCCGCCCGGGAGCGACGTTCACTCTGGAAGTGCCGTACTCGGCGCGTATCGGAACCGAGCATGACGCCTATGTGGCTATATTGTTCGTCGACGACATGGGACAAGAGGTCGGACGACAGTTCCTGTGGTTGGAGTCCCTTGGGTCGTGCGGTGGGTACGACCGCGACGGGGCCTGACGGTGCGTTTCGCTTTAATGTTGACCTGAGGTGCAGTTCTCGGGCAGCGATCAGTTTCGAGGCGCCGCAGCAGTGGTTCATTGAGAATCGAGCTCTTGCAGAGCGTCGCGGAAGCGGGCGTCGGCGGGCAGCTGTTCAGGCAGCTTGCGCCGCTGGCGGATGCCGCTTCCACCGAGCCTCATAGCTCAGTTTTTGGTAAAACATGCAAAGTGGACGTTCTTCCGCTATGGTCAGATCGTCATTAAACTGCAGCTCGATAGCAAAGCGACGATCATCAAACTTTTGATCAATTGCTTTGATGAGCTTGTGCAGTGCCTTTGGTTCTTCATCCAGTACGTCCACATCAAACATCGATTCGAATTGCGATTTCGGCTGCGCCGAAAGCCGGTAGTAGTAATTTCTGGGGTTGGAAAAAAGGTGCCGATGATTTTGTGGGTGCTTCAAGGTCTTCCGTCACCTATCTGTTGGGGGAGATCACCATACCCCCCGCAAGCGGGGAGACTGCGGCCCTAGGCGAGTAGTTCGGTCAACTTGATAGGCACTAAACGGCGCGAGCGGGCGCTTATTCCCACGGCATCAATGACGCGTGGATCACGTCCGGCACGCCTTTGCCGCCCACGGAGCGGATGGCGAGGTCGACATCCTTGAGCCCGAACCGGTGGGTGGTGATCTTCTCCAGCGGGAAGCGCTTGGAGGCGAGCTGCGCCAGCGCGAGCTCACAGGCCTTGTAGCTGTGACCGCGCGCGCTCTTCATGGTGATGAACTTCACGGTGAATTTTTCGAGCGGGAAGTTTGGGAACGCCGCCATCTCGCCCTGCACCACGATGCTGCCGCCCTTGCGCTTGAGGGCTTCGATGCCGAGCAGGATCGGGATGGTTCCGGCCCCGGCAGTGCAGTCGAGCGAGACGTCGACGCCCTTGCCCCCGGTGATCTCCATGATGCGGGCGAGCGGGTCCTCCTTCTGCACGTCGATCACGTAGTCGGCGCCGAGCTCCTTGGCGACCGCCATGCGGGCGCCGTCCTTGGAGGTGCCGGTGACGATGATGAGGGAAGCGCCAGCCTGCTTGCAGATCACGGTCTGCGACAGGCCCTGCTGGCCCGGCCCCTGGATCAACACGGTTGAATTGTAGCCCACGCCGCCGTCGAACAGGGACCATTCGACCCCGTTGGCCATCGGGGTCACCAGGCCGGCCAATTCCGCCGAGACCCCCTTGGGCACGTGGTGCACCACCGCGTTCCAGGGGAGATACACGTATTGGGCAAAGCCGCCCCAAAGATGGGGCGCCTTCTCGGCCGAGGTATAGCCGTAGCGGATCGCATCCGGATTGGTGCGCCAATTGGTGTTCTCGCAATGGCGATACTGGCCGAGATGGCACCACTCGCATTTGCCGCACATCACGTAGTGCTCGACAAACACCAGGTCGCCTTCCTTGAAACCCTTGCGGCGGGTGAACTCGCTGCCCGCCTTGGCGATGGTGCCGATGTTTTCGTGACCCATGATCACCGGGGCATCGGTCGGTGGATGCGCGTAGAGCTTGACGTCGGTTCCGCAGATGCCGCCGACTTCCATCTTCATGAGGGCGCTGTCCGAGGGGATATCGGGCATCGGGTATTCGCGGATCTCGGTCTTGCTCGGACCTGTTCTCACCGCCGCCAACACTTTTTCCACCACTTTAGAAAACCTCCATTTACGAGCGCCACAATTCGCTCGGCACTGTTAAGTCTGACCCTCGACCGGTCAAGGGCGATTTTCCGCAATGCGCGGCCGTCCCATATGTAAGAACGTAATGTCACCAAAGCCATGCGGCCGAATTTGGCTGGAGGCAGTCTCGGGGTTTATTGTTCTGGTTGAGCAGAATCCGGAAAAGGCGCCACGATGCTTGGATCGTTCAGGACCGGGTCTTTTGGGATCGCCGCCGCCCGCAAGGGCCCCGAGCATGGTGTCGCCGCGGAACGGCTGCGGGCGTGGACGCGCGTGCGCTTTGATCTGCCGGAGGACGCCGCCATCATGGTGGCGGAGGTTGTGTGCGCGGTGCCGGGCTGCCCTCCGCTCGAGACCGTGGTGGCGTTCTGGACCGCCAATGACCGGCGGCACCACTTCAAGGTGTTCAAGCCGGTCGAAGAAGTTGCGGAGGACGATCTGCCGCCCGCCTGGCTCAAGGACGCTCTCGCCGACACCACGGAGATCGGCTGCCAATGCTGCTGAACACTTGTCCCGGGCGTCGCTTCAAACTCCTTGGTTGGAGCGGTTCCGGACCAGCGGTGTACCCGCTGCGCAGGAGCTTGGCGCTGCACCGCATCCGGGACACGGGGCCGGGCGGCCTCGCGACTTGTCGAAGGGAGCGCAAACGCCTAATTTGAGCTTGGTCAATCTTGAAAATGCCGGTGCCGTCAAAAGGTTCGCCGGCGACCCTTATGGAACAATTGGATGCTGAGAAAAGAACAGAACGACCTGTTGACCCAAACCGGCCCCGCCACCCCCATGGGCCAGGTGTTCCGCAGCTACTGGCTGCCCGCCCTGATGGCTGCCGAGCTGCCGGAGAACGAATGTCCGCCGGTGCGGGTGAAAATACTATCCGAGCGCCTGCTCGCGTTCCGGAATACCAATGGCGAGTACGGCCTGATCGACGAGTTCTGCGCCCATCGTGGCGTATCGCTGTGGTTCGGCCGCAACGAGGAGAGCGGGCTACGCTGCCCCTACCATGGCTGGAAATACGACGTCACCGGCCAGTGCATCGATGTTCCCTCCGAGCCGCGCGAGTCCGGCTTCTGCCAGAAGATCAAGCTCAAATCCTATCCGCTGGTGAAGCGCGGTCCGGTGCTTTGGACCTATCTGGGCCCGCCCGATCGGCAGCCGCCGCTGCCCGAATGGGAATTCGCCACCGTTGCGGCCGAGCAGACCTTCATCTCCAAGCGGCTGCAGGAGAGCAACTGGCTGCAGGCCATGGAGGGGGGCATCGATTCGAGCCACGTCTCGTTCCTACATCGCGGCGACCTCGGCTCTGATCCGCTGTTCAAGGGCGCCAAGGGCAATGAATACAACCTCCGCGACATGCGGCCCCATTTCGAGGTCGTCGAGCAGCCCGGCGGGCTCTTCATCGGCGCCCGCCGCAACGCCGAGAACGGCAACTACTACTGGCGCATCACGCCCTGGGTGATGCCGACCTTCACCATGATCCCGCCGCGCGCCGATCATCCGATCCACGGCCATTTCTGGATTCCCATCGATGACCTGACGTGCTGGGCCTGGACCTACGATTTCCATCCGGTGCGCGCGCTCACCGCCCGCGAGGTCGAGGCCATGCGGGAAGGCCACGGCGTCCACTGCAAATACGTGCCGGGGACCTTTCGACCGATTGCCAACAAGGACAATGACTATCTGATGGACCGCGCCGCCCAGAAGGCCGGCAAGACTTTCAGCGGGGTGGCGGGCTTCGCCAGCCAGGACGCCTCCCTGCAGGAGAGCATGGGACCGATCTGCGACCGCACCAAGGAGAACCTCGTCTCCACCGACAACGGGATCATCATGGCGCGCCATCGGCTGATGCGGGCCGCCAAGGCGCTCACCGAGAAGGGCATCGTTCCGCCCGGCGTCGATCCCGAGCACCACAAG
>Ga0179587_10000634_pt1 | contig 14856 bp, 8 predicted proteins | sample CZODoug2_1_08_16_FD_185932 | JGI IMG/M metagenome (GOLD analysis project Ga0179587, IMG submission 185932) | Vadose zone soil fungal communities from Angelo Coast Range Reserve, California, USA - CZODoug2_1_08_16fungal | ecosystem: Environmental > Terrestrial > Soil > Vadose zone | place: USA...
GAGATTGAACGCCGACTTGCGTTGATCACGAGCCCCATCACGATCATTATGATTGCAAACATTTAGCGGCTCACTTCTTTCCCTTCAGCCCGATCTCGACCAGGCGGCGGCCCCGAAGGTTGCAGTCAACACAATGGGCCATAGTGACGTGTCCATTTGTGCCCCCATTATAGCGCCTCGCCCCCGCGCTCTTGTGGCTGATTCGCATGGCAACGCAACCAAGGGCCGGGGCGAGGGCGCTAAATCTTGGGTTCCTTGGGATCGGCTGCGAACTGCGACACGTCCCTCCAAAACAATTTCGCGTCGTCTGGTTGCGCCGTAGCTTCCTCGCGGTTGGCTTCGTCGCAAAGCTGTTTTTGAAACGATTGCTTCTTGGGCTTCGTCCAGCTGCGAAATGCAAACCCAGATTTGCCGCTCGGCGTACTTAACGTCCCTAGTGTTTGGGTCCTTCGCCAACTGGCGCAACGCACCCATCAACGGTTTGAGCCAATCCATTTTGCACCCTCGTACCTATGGCGTACCTAAGTGAGTGCGAACTAATTTCGTAAATTGATCTAAGCTATTGATATTGCTTGGTGAGCGCGGAGGGACTCGAACCCTCGACCCCATGATTAAAAGTCACGTGCTCTACCACCTGAGCTACGCGCTCACTTGCCGCGCTGTGTAGGGGGCGGCTTGGTGCCGGTCAATAGCGGCACAGCCGTAAATGCGCCGTTGATACCGCGCGGATTTGTCTGCCGGCCCCGCCTGTTAGCGGCGATTCTTCACCCGCGCGGACGAGCCCGAAACCTCCGCGATCAACTGGCTTCGCGATGAATCTCGGAGGCCACCGGCTGGGAGCTGCTGACCACGGTCGGCATCGCCACCGGGCGCAGCCCGATCAGCTCCAAGGTCCGCACGCCAGCATGGCGCCAGAACGAAAACGCGTTGACCCGCGAGTTTTCCAGGATGGCGATCGCCACCGCCGACAGGAACGGCAGGCTTTCCAGCACCAGGACGGCTGCGAACACGTAGATCTCGCGGACTTCCTTCTGGTTGTTGGTGACCACCAGCACGGCCGCGCCGACCAGCAGCAGGATCCCGATCACGGCTTCCCAGAACGCCTGGAATTCGACCGACATCAGCGAAAATCCGCCCTTGGAGGTGCGCGCGAAGGCGAGATGCTCGGTGATCAGTCCGTTCGCCACCGCGCGCGACACGGTCCATTGCACCGACATCGCGGCGATCATGGCGCCCAGCATTTGGCCCCACTTCACGGGAACGCGCAGCCGGTACAGCACCACGAAATGCAGCAGCGAGACCACAAACGATGCGATGATCGGCAGCGTCAGGATCTTGTCTGGAATGGCGATGTCGGCGAAGGCCACGATCGGCACCCAGATCAGATTGAGGATCGCGACCAGCACGCCCAGGCTTTCGGCGCCGAGCCAGTTGAGCCAGCCCAGCGCAAATTCGCGCCGCTGGTCCGGCGACAATCGGCTCGCGCCGGGAAGAAAACGCCGCCAGTGCTTCTTGACGATCTGAAAGCCGCCATAGGCCCAGCGATGGCGCTGCTTCTTGAAGGCCTCATAGGTGTCCGGCAGCAGGCCATGGCCGTAGCGGTGGTTGGTGTAGTGGGTGAGCCAGCCGTGCTCGATGATCGCCAGGCCGAGATCGGTGTCCTCGCAGATGGTGTCGCCGTTCCAGCCGCCGGCCATGTCCATCGCCGCGCGCCGGATCAGGCACATGGTGCCGTGGACGATGATGGCGTTGGCCTCGTTGCGCTGGACCATGCCGATGTCGAAGAACCCGGCATATTCGCCGTTCATGATGTAGTGCATCAGCGAACGGTTGCCGTCGCGATGGTCCTGCGGCGCCTGCACGAGGCCAACGCGGGGATCGGCGAACACCGGCACCAGATCCTTCAGCCAGTCCGGCTGCACGACATAGTCGGCGTCGATGATGCCGATGATCTCGGCATCCACGGCGGTGCGTTCCATGGCGATGCGCAAGGCGCCGGCCTTGAAGCCTTCGACCTTCTCGGCGTTGATGAACTTGAAACGTTCCCCGAGCGCGCGGCAGTGATCCTGGATCGGCTGCCAGAACTCCGGATCGGGGGTGTTGTTGATGATCACCACGCATTCGAAATTCGGATAGTCCAGCCGGGCCACCGCATCGAGCGTCTGCTTGAGCATCTCGGGCGGCTCGAAATAGGCCGGCACATGGATCGAGACTTTTGGAAACGCCTCGCTGCCTGCAACGGCCGGCTCGGCCGATGGCCCCTTTGCAAGCAGCCGGAGCGGGTTGCGGCCGAAGGCTATGGCGGCGATCTCCTCGATCCGCGCCATCGCGATCAGCACCAGCGGAACCAGCAGGATCAGTCCCAGCGTCAACGCGAAGGCCGAGCCGAACACGAAGTAGTGGCCGGTCCAGTACGCGAACACGGTAGCCGTCCACGCCCCGATGCCGTTGGCGGCCGCCGACAGCATCAGCGACTGCATCACGGTGGCCTCGGTGAGCCGCAGGATCGGCAGCGACATCAGCACGCCGACCAGCAACGCGAGCAAAGCGAGTTTCCAGTAGTTCTCGTTGACGATCGGCCCGGTCCAGGCAAATTTCGGCTCGCGGGCCGCATTGAGAATGCCCCAATAAGGTCCGACGCCGCCTTCAAAGAACTTCCAGGGCTGATCGATCGCCTCGACGATGTTGTATTCCATGCCGATGGATTCGGCGCGGGTGACAAAGTTGCGCAACACTGCCGCTTGCTCGAACGGGCCAGGATTGGCGTTTTTCAGATTATAGCCGGCACTCGGCCAGCCGAACTCTGCGATCACGATTCGCTTGCCGGGAAATTTGTCCCGCAGCATCCCGTAGATATAGACCGCCTGATCCACCGCCTGCTTGTCGGTGAAGTTTTCCCAATAGGGCAGAATGTGCGCGGCGATGAAGTCGACCGAGGAGGCCAGCTCCGGATTGTCACGCCAGATGTTCCAGATTTCACCCGTCGTCACCGGGACGTTGACCGACTTCTTGACCCTTTTGACGAGCCCGATGAGGTCATCGACCTTTTGCTCGCCGCGATAGACGGTCTCGTTGCCGACCACGACGCCGATGACGTTGCTGTTGCGCTTGGCAAGATTGATGGCGGCGTCGATCTCGCGCTCGTTGCGGTCGACATTCTTGTCGATCCAGGCGCCGACGGTGACCTTCAACCCGAATTCCGCGGCGATCGGCGGCACCAGTTCGACGCCGCCGGTTGAGGAGTAAAGCCGGATCGCCCGCGTCAGCGACGCCAGTTTTTTCAGGTCGGCGCGGATTTTTTCGGCGTTGGGAATGTTGTCGACGTCGGGATGCGAGGTTCCTTCGAACGGCGCATAGGACACGCTCGGCAGGATACCCTTGAAGTCCGGGGCCTCCTGCTTGTCCCGGAACACCCCCCAAAGGCCAGCGTGAACGGTGGTGACCAAGAGCAGAACGGCGACGACGGCGCGCATCGCAACAAAACCATAGGGGGTCAAGATGGCAGGGAAGCGGACCCGTCCCCAAGGCCCGACCAAGTCAGCGGCTAATCGAGCATATCTCTGCCACGCCATTTAACAACTGTTATGACGCCATGGCGTTTTGAGGGCGCAAATATCCGAACCGCGAAAATTTCTGATTGTTCCGCAGCGGTTAGGGTTATTTGGCGGGCGCGGCCGCAGGCGTCGGCGGGGCCGTCGGGGCGGGCGCTGCAGCCGCCGAACCGGCCGTCGAAGGCGGGGCAGGTTGGGCGACCGCGGCGGCCTGTGGCTGGGCGTTGGGATTGATCCAGCAGGCATGAACGCGGCGATCAAGCGACTCCGGCACCTTGGAGTCGATTTCCGCGCCAAAACGGGTCAGGCACCGAAATGTCGCCTGGATGTGGCCACCGGGACAACCGAAGCGGTCGTAGAGATCGAGATGCCGAAAGGCGGTATCGAGATCGTCGTTCCACATCAGGCGCACCATGCGGCGACCAAGCCAGACGCATTCCGGATTTCCGGCCGGCCCGTTGATGGCCTGCGACGCCTCGACGAACTGGTCGGTCTTGCGCTGATTATCCTTGGCGGCATCAGCCGAATTGGCCGCCGGCGGCTTGCCCTGCTCCTGGGCGCGAAGGTCCGCTTTGAGCGATGGCGCTTCCGATACCGATCAGCAGGGCGAGCCCGGGGACGGCGAGAAGGCGCAAAACCGCATCGTGAAGCTGAATCACCCGTCGACCCATAAAGTCCCCGAATTGTTGCCTGCCTGCGGCCAGCACTGACGCGCCGGCTTGATGCCGTTCAAATGGGTCTCCAATGCGGCGGAGATGCCCCTGAAATCCCATGACGGACATTTCGGATTTTGTCCAGCAAAGTCACAACTTTATCATGCTGTGGTAAAGCCGTAACGGGGAAAGCCGCATCCTGCTCTTGGCAGATGGCTGGTGACCGGCTAATCGACGGTCCCTGCCCGGAGGATGGAACCGATTTCTCTTCGTACGCCACTGGCGCTTCTCCTGATATCCCTGGGTGCGATCGCTGCCGTCTGGTGGTGGCTGGCCACCCCTATCAATTTGGCGCGCGCGCCGATCGATCCCAACGCCAAGCTGCTGTGCGTGTCCTATGCGCCGTTCCGCGACACCCAGACGCCGCTCATGCTGACTACTCATATCGCACCGGAACAGATCGCGCAGGATCTGGCGCAGCTCGCCAAAATAACCGATTGCGTGCGCACCTATTCGATCGAAAACGGCCTCGATCAAGTTCCAGCGCTGGCCGCCAAAGTGGGACTGAAAGTCATCCAGGGGATCTGGCTCGGCAGCAACCGCCTGAAAAACCTGGCGCAGATTTCGACCGTGGTGGGCCTGACCAAGGAATACCCCAGCGTCATCACGGCGGTGGTCGTCGGCAACGAGGTGCTGTTGCGCGGAGAGATGACCACGTCCGATCTCGCCGCCCACATCCGGTCGGTCAAGTCGCAGGTCGCGGTTCCCGTCACCTATGCCGATGTGTGGGAATATTGGCTTCGCAATCGGGAAGTTTATGAAGCGGTCGATTTTGTCACGATTCATATCCTGCCTTACTGGGAGGACTTCCCGATCCGCGCCAGACATGCCGCCTCCCATGTCGACGCCATTCGCAAGCGGATGGCCGTGGCGTTCCCCGGCAAGGAAATCCTGGTCGGCGAGACCGGCTGGCCGAGCCAGGGACGGATGCGCGAAGGGGCGCTGCCGTCGCGTACCAATCAGGCGCGAGTGGTCTCGGAAATCCTGCTGTTGGCGAAGCAGGAGAACTTTCGCGTCAATCTGATCGAGGCTTACGACCAGCCGTGGAAACGCGAGCTCGAAGGCACGGTCGGCGGATATTGGGGCCTGATCGATTCAGTGCGGCGTGCGGTGAAATATCCGCCCAATGAGGCCATCAGCAACTTTCCGTTCTGGAAGCTGCAGATGGGGTGCGGAATGGCGTTGAGCTTTTTCGTATTCGGCGCGGCCGGGCTGACCCTGCGCCGGCGGCCCTGGACGCCGCGCATCGCATCCTGGATCGCGGTCGGAATTTCCGCGACCACGGCCGGAATTCTGTTGGGCGTCGCCGCCGACAAGATGTTCTATGAAAGCTACGGTTTCGGTGGCTGGCTCCGGTGGGGCTCGCTGCTGGCGGCCGCGATCGCTTCGCCCTTGCTGTGCGCCAACGCCATGATGTCGGGGCGCCCGCTGCCGACATTTCTGGAACTGCTGGGTCCCCGCGACGAGCGAGCCCGATCGGCGCTGACGATGATCTTGGGAGCTGTGCTGATCGTGACCACGTTGATCGGCGCGGAGACCGCGCTCGGCTTTGTGTTCGATCCGCGCTACCGCGATTTCCCGTTTGCCGCGCTGACCATGGCGGTGGTGCCGTTCGCGACCCTGATGCTGCTCAACCGCCCGCCGGAGGGATCGCGGCCGATCACCGAGGCGGTATTCGCCGGCCTGCTGGCGGGTGCGGCACTCTACACGGGGTTCAACGAAGGATCGGTCAACTGGCAATCATTGTGGACCTGCGCAATGTATTTTCTGTTCGCCGTTACGCTGTGGCGGGCGCGGGTCGCGCAAATCCCAAAATAAGCAGGCCGATCGCCAAACCCGACAGGCCGATATTGTAGAGCACGATGCCGAATCCGGCGGCGATCAGCCCGCCGGTGAGCAAGACGATCGACGGTCGGATGACGTGAAGCGTCGCGATGATGAGCGCCACGATGCCGAACACCGAATTGCGAAACAGCGACGTCACCAGGATGCGGGTCTTGCACAGCATGGTCTGCAGGCCGGCGTCGCATGCCAGCGCAACGGTGGAGAACTCGATCGCCATATAGCGCAGATAGAGCGCGTAGCCGACGGTGACGAAGCCGACGACCAACAGCCATTGCACCTGGTACGGCGTCAGCCGAAACGGAGATTTTTTCACTGGAGCATTTTCCGGGCTAAGTGGAATCCGGTTAGCCGCGAGAAAATGCGCCTAACAATCATTTGCGCGCATTCTGCGGAATGCGCCCAAGGCGAATATGGTCGGGAATGCGGGGCGGGACAACCCGGCGCAGGCAGCGAACACACCAATTTCGCGAAAACGCATGAGAGTCTGCTTACAAGTTATTGGAAACAGAAGCTTTAATTGATCACTTGGCTCTGGTGAAGAGCGACGACAGCGTGGTTTCCGGTTTTTGGGGCGGCTCCTCCACCACGGCGCGTTTTCCAATGCTCCGCTTGCGCGGCGCAGGCTTGACAGAAGCGGGCGGCTCTTCCGCCTTCATGGCAAGACGCTGGCCATCAAACACCGTCGTCTCGCATGGCCGCTGGCTTTCAAGCAAGGCAGCGCAGATTTTCGCAGCCGCCGCGGCATCGGCGAGCGGTCCGGCAACCAGCCGCAGCTGCATGCCAAGCCCGGTGGTGCTTTCCTTCACCACAATGATCGGGCGTAACGCCGCAAGCGCGGTATTCGACTTGAGACCACGCCACAGCGCGCGCAGGCCGCCAAGCGAATTGGCGCCGCCGACATCCACTCCAAATTCGGTTCTCTGGACGGCAACCTTGGATGACGCAGCCCAAGGCGGATCCCGTTCCGCATCGTCTGCGGATGCGGCCGGCGCGACCACCTCCGGCATTGGCGACGCGGTGACGGCGTTCGCCGCCGTCTCGGGCGGAGCCAATATCGACTTCGAGGCCATCAGCGGCATTACGGTCGGTGTCGCCGGCGAATTTGGCGTTCCCTGTGCAACGGAGGGGACAGGCGCCGGGCCTGAATTCCGCGCGGCGGCGGTGTCCACAGCCGGCTTTTCGGCTGGGGTCGCGGGCGCAGCCGCCGCCACCGGCGACACCACCGGAGCAGCAACCGGATTTTGCGGCGTGGACTGGGGCTCAGTCGCCGCCGAAGCGGTGGCGGCGACTTGCGGCAATGCCGCTGCGGGACTTTGTCGCGCAATCGCGCCGGTCACGGATTCCAGTCCCTGTTCCAGAACGGTGACGCGAGAATACAGCCGGTCGCGGTCACCATTGAGCGTCTCAATGGCCGACGCCAGCCGCCGCGCCTCGTTCTGGCTTTCCTTGGCGACGGACTGGATTTGCTGCGACTGGCGCGCCAGATCGGTCCCGGCCACCTGGTCGCGGTGCAATCCGATCGATGAATGGTTGCTCATCACCGCCACGATCACAGCGCCGACCGATGCCGCCGCCCACGATCCGAGCCGCCACAGCGTGCGGCGGTCGAAATTATCCTCCTCGGCCAAAAGACCGGTCAGGAATCCCCCGGTGTTTTCGGTATCGAAGCTGCCGGCCAGGTGGTCGGAATCCTTTGCCATAGGACGTTCTCGGCCCTCCTGAGGCCTTAGCCGAATCAGACGGCAAACATTAACAGGAATCGTGCTGCGATCCGGAATCCGGGGCGTTTTCCCGCGCGACGAACAGGTTTCCATCGGGAGCGAAAACGCTTTATGACGACCACGGCGCAACCTTCGCCACCATACTGTAAGGATTCGGATGACGGGCAGAACCAGCCTCACGATCGTGCTCGCGGCCGGTGAGGGCACGCGCATGCAGTCCGCGATGCCGAAGGTCCTGCATCCCGTCGCCGGCCAATCGCTGCTGGCGCATGTGCTTGACGCCGCCCCAAAGGGCGCCGGCGCCTCGCTCGCCGTCGTCATCGGACCGGACCACCGGGCTGTCGCGGAGGAGGTCAAGCGTCTGCGGCCGGATGCGACGACCTTCATTCAGCGCGAGCGTCTCGGCACCGCGCACGCGGTGCTCGCGGCCCGGGATGCCATCGCCCGCGGCGCCGACGACCTGCTGGTCGTGTTCGGCGATACGCCGCTGATTTCGGCCGCGACATTGGCGCGCATGCGTGCACCGTTGAAAAACGGGGCAGCACTGGCCGTGCTCGGCTTTCAAGCCGCCGATCCCACCGGCTACGGCCGGCTGCTGTTTGAGGGCGACCGGTTGGCGGCGATCCGCGAGCACGCCGACGCGACGCCTGCGGAACGTATGACAAAACTCTGCAATGCCGGCGTGATGGCATTCGACGGCCGCAGGGCGCTGGAAGTCATCGAAAAAATCGGGAATGCCAACAGTAGGCGCGAGTATTATCTGAGCGACGCGGTTGGCGTCGTTCGTCAACTTGGACTGGAGGCCGTTGTGATCGAGACCAGCGAGGATGAAGTGCGCGGCATCAACACCAAGGCCCAGCTCGCCGAGGCCGAGCACGTCATGCAGGCGCGGTTGCGCAAGGCAGCACTCGAGGCCGGCGTGACGATGGTCGCGCCCGAAACCGTCTACCTCGCCGCCGACACGACGTTCGGCAACGAGGTGACGATCGAACCCTTTGTGGTGATCGGTCCCGGCGTCTCGATCGCCGACGGCGCGGTGATCCATTCCTTTTCGCACATTGTGCAGGCATCGATCAGCAAGAATGCGTCCGTTGGCCCCTATGCGCAGCTGCGGCCGGGAATGTCGCTGGAGCAGGGCGTCAAGCCCCCGAAAGGCAGCTAGCTCCTACAGCCCGGAAAATTTGTGATCGATGAGACGAAAAGACTTTTGCAACACTATCCGCCAGGAGCGGATTTTTCCTCGAAATAGCTCGTCACACCCGCTAAACTGAACGAATAGGCTGGAATTTTGCTCTTTTCGGATCGGCGAAGGAGGCACTAAAGCAATAATCGCGCAAGGAGGAGGAAATGGATTCTCAAAAGGCCGATAGGTCTGTGACCTTGACGTACGATATCGAAGGTGGTGTTAAACTTTCGCCTCCAAAGCGTATCGAACTCAAGGTCACGAGCCAGCTTGCCGGCGCGTTCGCCAGAGCCACTGAAGTCAATCTAACAACCTCGACACAAATCTCGTTCACCTCGCTCTTGACCGGAATGGTCACGGGATCGGACCCGGTCTCCTTATGGCTAAAACAGGAGCTCGAGCATTACGACGCGACTGCACAAAAGATAGCGGGCAGGCGATCTCGGACATTTGACGAGGCGTCGCTCGGGCATATCGACCCCGCGAGCTTGGGGAACGAGCTTACGATATCTGTATCCGCTCGGCGAGCGATCGAAAAGGCTCAAGCCATCGTGGCTGAGCTCGAGACCGATCGGGTGCTGGACCTCAGGCATGTCGCTGCTGCCTTTCCGATTCTTCCAGACTGGCATGAGGAGGACTTTAAAGACCTCGGCATCGACCGGCTCGCTTGGTGTCGCGCGCTGGGTGGGTACATGGCAAAATCGTATCCCGCGGAGAAATGGTACTGGCGAAAATACGCGGATCGCGCCTCGCCCGTTCCGCTCACGTCCTTCAGCGCGGACGTTTATACCGAAACGGATCTATTGGGGATTGATCGCTCCGTCGACGCACTTGCGCTCCTGATTGCGTCTGCCCGGACTGACACGCCGCTTTCGATCGGCATATTCGGCGAGTGGGGTTCCGGTAAGTCTTTCTTCATGCACCATCTCCGCAAGCGGATCTGGACGCTCGCCAGCCGCGAGCAAGACCGAACCGCCAAATGGGAGGAGAAACGCAAGAACGGAACGGCCAGCGCAGAGGATGAGCCGCTCTATTATGGAAGAGTGGCCCAGGTCGAATTCAATGCCTGGCACTACAACGAAAGCAATATTGTCGCGAGCCTGGTCGATCACCTGTTCCGGAATCTCAAGGTATTGCCAAACGCTACGACCAGAGAGCTCGACGAGCAGCGCGCCACTGTGCTTGCGCAGATCACCGGAACGGAAGTTGAATTGAGCAAAGCCGCCACGGAAATCAAGCACGCGAACACTCAAGTGGAAGACGCGCGCGCTCAAGTGCAGCGTGTGACTGAGGAAGCCAAGGCCGCACGAAAGGACCTCGACACATTGGCCCAGAGAGCCGATGACTCCCGCTCGCAGGCCGAGAATGCGCGCCGGGACCTGGAAGTCGCCATCGAGCGGTTAGCAACAGGGGCCAATACCCTTGATGCAAGTGCATTCCTGGCAGTCGCACTGAGCCCGGTCACCGAATCGCCTGTCTTTCGCGAAGCCAAGAAGACTGCCGAGACTTTTGCGTCGGCCTTGACAGATTGGCGGACCTTCGCGGCGAAACTTGCCTCGCCCCGCGGGGCTGCAGTGGTTGCTATGTGTCTTGCGGCTCCACTCGCCGCGTGGCTCGTCAGCTCGCTTGACAGCCTTTGGGCAGCCGTGACTGGCGTCGTGACGACCGCCACCGCCAGCCTGTGGTCTGTCGTCGCCTTTGTCCGCGAACGTCGTAAGGAATTTGACGCAAAACTGAATGAACTGGAGGCGGAAGAGGCCAAGCGCCTGCAAGACAAAAAAAATCAGCTCGGGCAGAAAAAGAAGGAGGTGGAGGCGAGCTGGGATGAAAAGCTTTCTTCGCTCCGCGGCAGGCTGGAGGAGCAGCGGGTAGCACTCAGCAAACGCGAGGCGGCAGCGGCAGCCGCACTTCAACAGCTTTCCGAGCGCACGAAAGATCTTGATGCGAAGGTCAATGAGCGCACTTTGGCAGAGAAGGCTCTGCTCGACCTCGAGGCGCGGCTGAAACAACTTTCGAGCGCACTCCTGCTGGACGAGTTCATCAAGAGCCGATCCGGGACCGATGAATACCAAAAGCAATTGGGATTCTTGGCTCTTGTGCGTCGGGACTTCGAGCGACTTTCTGATCTCATTGCTGCGGCCAACGAGGAGTGGCGGTCACCGTTCAAAAACACGCCACCACCATCGATCAATCGAATTGTTCTCTACATCGACGATCTCGATCGGTGCAAAGTCGAGACGGTCATCCATGTGCTCGAAGCGGTTCATCTTCTTCTGGCTTTCCCATTGTTTGTTTGTAGCGGTGGACCCTCGATGGATCGAGGACTGCCTAAAGCAGAAGAGCAAGGACCTGTTTGCCCCCAAAAAGGACGAAACAGAAGAGACCGCACTTCACGTCACAGTCGGCGACTACCTTGAGAAAATCTTCCAAATTCCGATTTGGATGTCCCCGATCGAGAGCCGGCGGCGCGCTGAGCTCGTGAAGAATTTGCTCGGTACAACGGCTGCGCCGCCGAAAGCCTCCTCCGCGCCCGCACAAGCCAATGGCGAAGCGGCAACGCTGCCGGAGTCAGGGGGCTCGGCCAGCCTAAAAGGCGCAAGAGCCGCAGACGGATATCAGCTAGCCATCGAGAAGGCTGAAGGTACTCCTGACCCCTTGCGAATAACGCCTGAGGAAGCTCAGTTCGTGGATCGTGTTGCACCGCTCTTAAGTGACAAGCCGCGAGCGCTCAAGCGTTTCGTCAACACCTATCGGCTGCTTAAGGCGAGCCTACCGGATATCGACCGTGAAAACTTTGTCTCCGACGGTCCGTCTAGCCCGCACAAGATCTGTATCAGCCAGCTCGCCTTCTTCACCGGACAGCCACGTTTGGCGCCTCTTCTTGTGAGCCAAATCTCGGCTGACACCGGTCAGACCACGCTGGCGGCTTGGCTCGTCGCACAAACTGGAGATCCTCGGAAGCGGCTGGAGCCTGCCCTAAAGCTCATTCCTGAAAGCGACCGGATGAGTCTGGAAGCTTTTCGGGCGTGGCTGCCCGACACCGGCAAATATCTGTTCCATCTGGATACCGTAAAAGCGGGCGCGCCGAAGAGACGCTCCCAGATACGAGTGGCAGCCAGCTAGCTCGCTGAACAGAACTCCCAATTCTGTTCGGAATGAACGTTCGCGCAAGGCTGGGCAACCTTGTTCCGAAGCACGGATTTGCAGTTCCGCCGCTAGCTAACGCAGACCAAGAGCGAGATCAACGCGCTGCGGCTGATTGGGCGCGGGGCCATGGATCGGGATGTCGCCCGCAAGCTCGGAATCTCCCGTCAACCGCCCGTGAACATGTCGAGAAGGCGAAGATGAAACTGGAGGTTTCGACCCTCGCCGAGGCCATCGCCATCGCGGTCTCGCTCGCGGATCGTGGTGCCTTGAAGACGACGGGCCTCAGGCTTTTGAGCCGAAACGGTGGTCGACTTGACCGAGGATCGAAATCAGACGAAAAAACCTAGTGATTTCTGGTCGGAGTGGCAGGATTTGAACCTGCGACCCCTGCGTCCCGAACGTAAATAGCTCTCGAAAAGATCGATAAAAACAATCATCTTTGTCTGCGATTGACCACCATTATCGCCGTTTGTTCACGGGGTTTCGGTGGTCAATCGGTGGTCGGCCGTACAGACGTAACCTTTGGCTTTTCGATGAGACTGAGAAACAGCTAGCTAACGGCTGGCGCCGTCAAGCTGTCAGCCCTCGTTCTCAAGCGGCTGTATGCGAAGGCTTGGATGCTCCTTTTCCAACCGGGTCTGGCGTCGGGGGCTGCAGCTTGGTATCGGCGCCAAGTGCGGCGCGTATCATCCGTGCAAGATCCGACTTGCGATACGGCTTGGCGAGCAGCAGCACCCCGGCATCGAGACGGCCGTAGTGGATGACAGTATTTTCCGTATAGCCAGATGTGAATAATACGCGCAGCGATGGCCGGCGTCGCCGCGCGGCATCGGAGAGCTGACGGCCGTTCATCGATCCCGGCATGATCATGTCGGTGAGCAGCAGGTCGATGGTCTGCGCGCTGTTGATGATGACAAGGGCCGCGTCCGCGTTGACCGCCGACAGCGCGACGTAACCCAGGCTTTGAATTTGGCCGACTACGAACGTTCGCACCAGATCATCGTCCTCAACGACCAATATGGTCTCATCACCGCCTTCGAGGATCGACGTGCTCGCCAACTCGTCCGTGATGGGTTGAGCGAGACCTATCGCCTGCGGCAGATAAATCCTCACCGTGGTGCCAAGGCCAGCCTCGCTGTAGATCTTGATATGTCCATTGGACTGTTTGACGAAGCCATAGACCATGCTGAGGCCGAGGCCGGAGCCCTTGCCGACATCCTTGGTGGTGAAGAAGGGCTCGAAAACGTTCTCCAGAATGCCGGCCGGGATGCCGTGACCGGAATCGGTCACCGCGATCAGAACATATGGCCCGGCTGTGACTTCGCTGTGGATGCCGGCGTAGCTGTCGTCGAGGATGACGTTGCTGGTCTCGATGGTGAGCTTGCCGCCGTCCGGCATCGCGTCGCGGGCGTTGAGCGCGAGATTGAGGATCGCATTGGTGAGCTGACTGGGATCAATCAGCGCGCGCGCCGTGTCGCCAGACAGCATGATCTGGACCTCGACCTGTTCGCCCAGCGTCGGCCGCAGCAGATTGCTTGCTTCGATGACCAGTGAATTGACATCGACCTCCCGCGGTTGCAGCGGCTGCTTGCGGGCGAACGCGAGCAAGCGCTGGGTCAGATCGGCGCCGCGTTCGGCCGCCTCGTCGATCATCTTCGCAATGGTGACGAGTTCCGGCCGGTCGGCGACGGCTTCCGCCAGGATTTCGATTGTCCCGGTAATCACGGTGAGAATGTTGTTCAGGTCGTGGGCGATGCCGCCGGTCAATTGACCGACCGCCTCCATTTTCTGCGACTGACGAAGTTGCAGATCGGCGGCGTTCTTTTCATACAGCAGACGGTCCTTCTCCTCGACCAGCGCCTTCATGACATCGACGGTGACCTGCAGGGCCGCTCCCCGGGAGGCGGTTGACACGGCTTCGGCCAACACGTTGGCGAACCCGGTGAGAAAATTGATGTCATGCTGGTCGTAATCGTGCCGCCGATTGTTGTCGATCTCCAGTATGCCATAAGGCTGTTCGTCGGTGCCCCTGATGATGACGTCGATGATCGAGACGATGCCGTGCGCGGCATAAAACGGTGGCAGGTCGGAATAGGTACCTGTTTGTAAATCGTCGCAGATCGAAGGTTGCCCGGTGGTGAAGGCGCGCCCCTGCGGCGAACTTAAGTCTGCGCGCGACACGACATCACCGACGACGCCGTCCTGCCAGCCGTAGCCGGCGACAATGAGAAGATCGTTCTGCTTGGCGCGGTATTGGCACACTTTGCTGAAGGGCGCATTGAGGCCATCGGCGCAGACCCGGACAGCTTCAGCCAGGATCTTCGACAGATCCCGCTGGCGCAGCGCGAAGCTGCCGAACTGGGCGATGGCCGCTTGCTGGCGAAGCAGCTTTTGGACTTTCGCGGCGTCGTCGGTCATGCTGTGGTTGCCACAACCCACTCAGAGGGACGGCGGGTCAAACGAGGACAAGTGATCTCGGGGATTGGAACGCGAATCGACCAATACCTTATCTTCAATTCAAGATAGAAGCTGATCTGTTTGGCTCAGGGTAAGCGAGCACCACAAGCTGTAACCGCGACGGGTTTCCGCAAGCATCTCACCGCGATCGACGCCGGCACATTCGGCGGCTCGAATTCGTCGCTGGGCCACGCCGGGTGAAATCGGCGGCGCCTATGTCGGTTCGAGGATCACAAGCG
>Ga0179587_10000636_pt1 | contig 14848 bp, 10 predicted proteins | sample CZODoug2_1_08_16_FD_185932 | JGI IMG/M metagenome (GOLD analysis project Ga0179587, IMG submission 185932) | Vadose zone soil fungal communities from Angelo Coast Range Reserve, California, USA - CZODoug2_1_08_16fungal | ecosystem: Environmental > Terrestrial > Soil > Vadose zone | place: USA...
GTGACTTTTTTTGACGAAAATCTTTATAAAAGATTCATACAGGATGATACGGCCGGCATCTATCTTCAGGCATCCACGAATACGCCGCCGCTTGTTCCCGGGCAAGTGGTGGATGTCGAAGGTGTGAGCAGCCCCGGGGAATATGCGCCCATCGTAGTGCCGGAAAAGGTGCGTGTGGTGGGCCAAACGGCATTGCCGGTGCCAACACCAGTGACTTACGAACAACTTGCCAGCGGCCAGGAAGACAGCCAGTTCATCGAGATCACCGGCGTTGTGCGGTCAGTTGAATCGCTCGAAGACTCGCAATATCACCTGATTGAGATTGCCACGGGTGGCGGACGGCTTTCGGTTTATGCATGGGAGTTGCCAGTGAAGCGGGCCGAGGAATTGCTGGACAGCACCGTGCGCGTGCGAGGCGTCTGCTCGACGCAGTTCAACCACCAGCGCCAACTGTTTGCCATACGGCTCATGGTGCCGCGACCGGAAGATTTTGCCATTGAGCTTCCGGCGCCGGAGGATCCGTTCGCCATTGCCGCCCGCCCCATCGGCAGCCTGCTGCAATTCGCCCCGCAAGAGGCTTTTGGCCACCCGGTAAAAGTGGCAGGCACGGTCATCTGCTTTGAACCGGGCCTGAGGTTTTTTCTGCAGGAGGGCGAGAATGGCGTGGAAGTACAGACGAAACAGCGCGATGCGTTGCAACTGGGTGACCGCGTGGAGGCGCTCGGTTTCGTGAGCCAAGGGACATATACGCCTATCTTACAAGACGCCGTCTATCGTAAAATCTCTCCCGGCCAGCCGGTTCAGCCCTTGCAGGTAACAGTGAACGAAGCGCTGAAAGGAAATCATGATTGCCGGCTGATCCAGGTCACCGCCAGGCTGCTGGATCGCGCGCTGCATGGGTCGGAAAGGTATTTAATTCTGCAAGACGGCGACTTTATTTTTCACGCCTACCTCAAGCAGGCCGAAGGTTCGGACGCCTTTGTCGGGCTGGCAAACGGCAGCCGTGTCGCCGTCACCGGTGTTTGCCAGATTGACCCTGGCGAGTGGCGGGCAGGCGAAGCCTGGCGCGCAAAGGGATTTAGCATCAAATTCCGTTCGGCGGACGATGTCGTCCTGTTGGAATCGCCGCCGTGGTGGACATTGAGAAAGGTTTTTTGGATGGCGGGCGCGCTTGGTTTCGCGGCTCTGGCAGCCTTCGGCTGGGTGGCGGTGTTGCACCGGCAGGTCGCGGAACGCTCACGGCAATTGGAAATCCAAATTCAGGAACGCCAGCGGGTCGAGCGGCGGCGTGAAATCGAGCAGGAGCGCGCGCGCATCGCGCAGGACTTGCATGATGACATTGGCGCAAGTCTTACCCACATCGCCTTGTTGAGCGAATTAGCGCAAAAGAATTTTGAAAAACCGCTTCAAGCGAAAGAGCATCTCGACCAGATTTTTAACACCGCAGGAACTGTGGTTCGCTCGTTGGATGAGATTGTGTGGACGGTGAATCCGAAGAACGACATGCTGGATTTTTTTATTGCCTATCTTTGCACCTACACGCCGTACTATCTTCGGGCCGCAGGCATCCGTTGCCGTTTAGATTTGCCAGTGGACGTGCCGGCCATGCCGTTGCCCTCTGAAGTGGCGCATCATTTGTATCTGGTAGTCAAGGAAACTCTGCGGAATGTGGTCAAACATGCCGACGCAACGGAGGTGTGGTTGCGGTTAAGGCTCGAGACGGGAACGATCGCGCTGGCGATTGAGGACAACGGGCGCGGATTCCAAACGGATAATACGCCAGCGCCGGATGCGAATGGCTTGGGCAACTTGAATCGACGGGCGGGCGAGATTGGGGGACGGTGCGAGCAACGCAGCGAACCTGGGAAAGGCACAACGATCACGTTCACCGTGCCGTTAAGAAATCCACAAACATGAGATGATGGAAGAACGGACTGTCGGTAGAATTAAAAATATGGCCATAAAAATCACAATTGTTGAAGACAACGCCGCAGTGCGCACGAGCATGATCAACATCCTGGAGGGTGCGCCGGATTGTGAGTGCGTCAGCGCCTTCTCCAGTGGCGAAGAAGCGTTGCTTAAAATCCCGAAGTTCAAACCACATGTCGTGCTCATGGACATCAGCTTGCCGAGCATGAATGGCGTAGAGTGTGTGCGCCAACTCGCCAAAGTGATGGAACTTCCACAAATTCTCATGCTCACGGTTCACGAAGACCCGGATTCCATCTTCAATTCGCTCGCGGCGGGCGCGGCGGGCTATCTGCTCAAGCCGGTGCGCGCCGCTAAATTACTGGCAGCGGTAAAGGACGTGTATGCTGGCGGCGCGCCGATGACCAGCAACATTGCGCGCAAGGTCGTGCAGTCGTTCAAGCGTGTTACTCCAACTGCCAGACCCACAGCCGAAAATCTTTCACCGCGCGAACTGGACGTGCTGAATAATCTTGTCAAGGGTTTCAGCTACAAGGAAACCGCCGAGGCAATGGGAATTTCTTACAGCACAGTGCATTCACATATCGAGCACATCTATCACAAACTTCATGTGCAATCCCGCGCACAGGCCGTGGCGCGTTACTTGAAAGTTTGAGGTCGCCGTGTTCTCTCGCGAGGCCGCCAGTCAGGACATTTCCTGTCGGCAGTTTTGCCGACTACTGTTCCTGGATTACGAGGCTGTTGCATGGTAAGCGTCATACGTAGCTTTCAATTACCCACATCTGCGTCGGACTTTTGAGTTCAGGACTCGCGACAGTGAATTGACAAACTGAATTTTGTAAGTACTTGGTACTTGTACTTTTACGACGGATTTGTGAAATAATGTGGATGCGACCTAAAACAGCCACTCGTTACAAAACCAATTCTCTGGGTTGGGAGGCCAAGGCTTGGGTTGATCAGGAACTGGACGGAGCTTATTTTCAGGACGTGCGCCTAGGCAAACGATTGCTTACGTTGCTGGGGCTCATGTCCAACGGGCTCGGCCAAACCATTCCCTTTGCGTGTCAGGATTGGGCGAACACGAAAGCGGCGTATCGGTTCTTTTCCAATCCCCGGATCAGCGAGGAGGAAATACTCAGCGGGCACTTTGCCTCCACGCAGGCTCGCGCTGCCGCCATCCAAGAGCCGCTGCTCGTGCTGCACGACACGACGGAGTTTACCTTCCAGTCCAACGGTCCTTCGATCGGCTTGATCACGAATCTTCCGCGCAAACGCACGGTGTGCGGTCTGCTCATGCATTCCAGTCTGGTGGTCACCACCGATGGTCTTCCCTTGGGATTGGCGGCGGTGAAGTTCTGGACCCGAAAGCACTTCAAAGGAACCACAGCGCTCAAGCGCACAGTCAATCCCACCCGCATTCCGATTGAAGAAAAGGAAAGCTTCAAATGGCTGAAAAACATTCGCCAGGCCACTGGTTTACTCCAGCGTCCGGCCAATTGCATTCATGTCGCAGACCGGGAGGGTGATATTTTTGAGTTGTTCTGCGCGGCGCAGGAAGTGGGCGCAAAGTTTCTGGTGCGCACGTGCGTGGATCGCCTGGCCAGGGACGGAGGCACAACGATCAACCGGGTGATGAAACGCGTAGAGGTAAAAGGCACCCACGAAATTGAAGTCCAGGATGTGGATGGCAAAAAGGACACGGCCACCCTGGAAATAAAATACGAAACCATTTGCGTTCTGCCTCCCATAGGGAAACAGGCTGCCTATCCGAAATTGGAACTGACGGTCATTCACGCCCGAGAAACGTCCAAGCCGCGCCGGCGAGAGCGGATTGAATGGAAACTGTTGACGAACCTGCCGGTACATACGCTAGAGGACGCGCTGGAGAAAATCAGATGGTATGCACTGCGGTGGAAGATCGAGACGTTCCACAAAATACTCAAATCAGGCTGCCGGGCCGAACAAGCCAAATTGCGGACCGCCGAGCGGCTGACCCGGTTGCTGGCGGTTTTCTGCATTCTGAGTTGGCGAATATTTTGGATGACGATGGTCCAGAGAACGGATCCTGAGATTACCGCGAGTGCGGCTATCACGGCGCAAGAGCAAACGATTTTGGACAAGCTGTTCGGAAGCCCTGAAAAGCCGGATGGCCTCTCGACTTATCTGATCCGAATCGCCCGGCTGGGAGGTTATTTGGCGCGGGCCAACGACGCCCCACCGGGTAACACGGTCATGTGGCGCGGGCTTTGCAGGCTCACGGACATTCAATTCGGGTTCCTATTGGCCAAAGGAGATGTGGGTAATTGAAAGCGCCATCACTGCCAAGTGTATAGGCCCAGCCGTCAGCCGAGTAGATCGCGCCCGGAGCTGCTGGATTGTCCTGATATATACCCGTGTAATTCTGCGCGCCGTTGTACGAACCATAGACTTTGTAATAGTTCACCCCGCCATGGGCAATGCCGGCAGTGTTTTCGCTGTAATTATTTGGCCCGAAGGTCGTCCAACCGGCGAGGCCGGTCGTCTCAAATCCTGGATTGGTCAAAACATTGACCGCGCGAGCTTCAATCGCACACAACAATCCAATGGCAAAAGTAAAACCGGCAGCCGCTCTTGTCAGAAAAGCCGTTTTTAAAATCCCAGTCCCAACAAGAGAAATGCTTTTACGTGTCATTTGGATGGGAGTATTTCACAATCACCTCGAGCATCGCGCCTGAAAGCAATTTTTTAAATTCATTAGTGTTCATTTGTAAGATTAAAGGGTCGGCACCGACTTTACCTCGGTGCCGACCCAGTTGTTTTCTTAATCCAAATGCAATCCACAACCGGCTTTACTCAATCTGCAACTTGTAGAATCGTTGTGAGCCCGCCACCACCGTGTCAGTCACAGTATTGACCGTGCCGTCGCCGGCAACAGGGGCGGACAGTGGTTGCCAGCTGCCTCCGCTCAGACTGTTCTTGTAAAGCACCACATAAAAGTGCCCGGCCTGGGTCGGGAATTTCAGCAGAATGCTGGATCCGCTTAATGAGGCGGTCAACTGCACGGATGGGGAAAAGGCCGGCACAAACATATAGTAGTTTGCATTGAGATTATTCCCGCTTTTCGCCTGCAACGTTTCAACCCCTCCAAGTGAAACAGTCACAAGGTTGCCGTTTGTGTCCCGCATTGGCACCCAGTGCCATGTATCCCAGCCGGCTGCGTTTGCATCAGCAAATGAGCCTAGAAGCTGGGTTGTTTGATTCGTCGTGCCTCTACCGGCGGTCACCAATGACAATGTGGTATTGTTGAAGGGGCCATTACCGCCCGCCAACCGGCCATAGACATTGTATTTATTTGCAGGGAATGTGCGGGTGTAATCAAGCCATTGACCGCCATTCCAATATCCTACATCTAAATCCGACAAGCCGCCAACAGGAACACCAACAACACTGTTAGAAAGAAACTTGTCGCGCTTGAAGTCAGTATTGGGTTCGCAGTTCACACCATTATCCAAGTCCCGGTAACCATGCAAGGCTTCACCATCGTATGTGCCGTCATAATCTATGTTAAACACGGCCGCATTGGTCTGACTGACGCCACCTGCATAATAACTGTTCGTAGCCGTGGTGATGGGATACGTTGGAACCGGGTTGTCAATAAATTGACCGCCATTGAAGTCAAAGTCTTCAGCTTCGATCATCAAATTACCCTGGCTGAAGGTGTCAAAGGTCTCCGTAACACTGTTGGACAATCCACTGGCATCCGTCGCATTTATGACCAGTGTGATCAGTTGATTTTGCGGGCTGGGAATACTCACACTCCAATTCGTATTATTACCGGAAATGGTTGCGAATGGCGAGAGGTCAACCCCGTTCACCGATGCGTGAATATTGTTTGACGCAACAGTGCTGAAAGCCGAACTGACCGAGAAGGTTATGTTCGTGACATTCAGGAATATATTCGCATTAACCGGTGGATTTACATTATTAGGACTTAGATTATTAATGACCGGAGGGAACCCAGTACCCGCTGGAACAAATATGAAATCAACAAAATTTGCAATGCCGCCAACACCAGGACCACCACTCAGCAGTTGCAGCGTGTTTTGTCCCGCCGACAAATTCACGATTACTTTATTGCCAAAAGCGTCCGTCAGGGGCACCCACGCATAACCAGCCCCTGTGTTGGCACCGATAAACTCCCCTATATTATTGCTCGTTTGAGTAGCCGTCCCATGCCCGCTGGTCAAGACGTTGAGCATTTCAACATTGCCGGCATTGTTATTATTGTATCGCAAGTAAACAAGATAATTGCCTGCCGGATAATTCCTCGTGTAATTCTCCCAGTTGCCCCCGTTGTTGTATGCTATCTGGACGTTATACACATTCGGATCATTCGCGGCCAGGTATTGGGGCAACTGTATGTCGTCAGCTTTTTGCATTGCCACGTTGTTATCCGAACGGACAAGCTGCGAAGCGCCTCCCGGCAATACCCCGGTTCCACCGTATGTTGACATATCCACCCCTAAAGTGCCCGCCAGCCCGTCATAGCTGTTGGGAGCAGGCGTGGAAGTGGGTGTCGGATTTTCGAAGAATTGACCGCTGGTGTAATCATAGTCTTCGGCGCTAACGATGAAAACATTGGTGGGGAAAGTATCAAAATTGACGGTTTTGGAGGAAACCAAACCTGCACTATTGGTGACTGACACACTTATAGTGTAAAGCGAGTTTGATGCCAAACCCGGCAGAGTCACCGCCAAATTAGTGGATGGCCCGCTAAACTGCAGGCTCCCCGTTTCATTCACGCCATTCACAACAATCCCAACGCTACTGGTTGAATTGGTGGGGAGAGGCGCGCCTCCCGTTGACGCCGAAGTGACATTGAAAGTGAAATTGGTGCTGGCACCGCTGAAAAATTTCGAGCCATCCGGAGATATATTTCCGATGATTGATGGAGACACACCACCCACCTGGTTCAGGGTTGCATCATCCCAGAAGGGAGCGCCGGCCTCGAAGGCAGCCTGATAGAGATTTATCCTGAATTCCACTTTTACCGCTCCCGGAGGCGCTGTTATAAACTGGCCGCTGCCCAGCGTATTTGTGATGCCGCCAGCAACGGCGGGATCGGTATTTGGCGTTACGGTAGTGATGTCATATTGATTGGTTACCGGACAATCTATCCAAGCCAGAAAAATGTTGCTGATTGAATTGGTTACGACAGGCAGTGTGCCATTATAATTTGTACCCGTCGCAGTGCCGACGAAGGCAGGGGTAACAATAAATGACTTATAATCCGCAAGCAAAACGTTGCCTGAATTAAAGAACATCACTTCCACCCAGCCGTCTTCGTTGCCGGACCCGTCGGCCTGAAAAAGACCGGAACCTCCAGGAGAATCGGTGCCGTCATCACCACCAATATGGGACTTGCAATACGTATATGCGGAATACCATGCATCGGCGGTATAGGTGTTCCCGGGAGTACAGGCAAAGTCCTGCGCAGCAAATGAAGTTTGAGGGCCTCCCTGGCCGTTGCCATACAAGCCCTGCATCCATAAGCCATTAGCCCCGCTGCGAATCAGCTTGACCGAAGTGGGATCGGCTGCGGTGGCGGAAGACATGCTCCAGGTTTCGGAAGCATGTTGCGACCAACTCCCGGAGGCGAAAAGCGGGGACGCATCAAAACTGGGATTTACCAGAACGTTGCCAGCTTTGCCAGACATCGCAACAAATGTCATGATGATGGCGGAAAGGAGCGCCATCAGAATCCGGCGGCGTTTGCTCAAAGGTTGGTTTGTACTTTGGATTTGCTGGGTTTCTTCGTTGATTTTCATAAGGACTTTGTTGTTTGACCGGCGACAAGTGCTAAGTGGTTTACAATGGTTGCTTTTGGGGACATTAGTAGATATTCATAACATGACTCCGCAGCGCTGGGAATCGGCAATTCTGCGGATTGCCTGACACCGATGGTGTCCTTTCGGGTTGGTGCTGATTTTCAGCAAAGTCTGATTCTAAAGTCGTGGGTGACATAAAGTTGTGGCGGCGGCATTTATATTTTCAATAGCTATTGATGGCAAAGACATCATTTTTATCTGTTACCAAATCAGTCCATTTCCAACTTTCGGAGTGTCCATCGCATAACACGAAGGTGGCGCGTTGGGCGTGACGGCAGGCTGCCTGCTTGTTAGGCGCCGGCACTGTAGCAGCTGCCCAGCCTTGACCTGGAAGTAACCCTGGGACCGGCTGTCTGGTGGTGAACTCGGTGCTATAGCCACTTGTGGGAAATCTGTTCGCAGACTGATCGCCGATACTTTTTGGAAGTCCCACATCGCCGAACAACCAGAGTTGGCTCGCACGTGTTAATGATACTAATTTTCGGCTGCCCTCCTTCTGGCCATTAACAACACCGAAACGAAGAATACCTGAATCGTTCCCCTGGTTGCCTTCCATCGGGCCATAGCCTTCCAATTTAATGCCATAAAAAAGGCCTGATATCAAATCCTTATCTTGCACCGCCGGACAGCGCCAGACATTGTTTGAAACCGTGTCACTGGTAATGTATTTACCGTTAGAGAGATTTTCGAAATACCAATAGACTCCCGGTGGCTCTGGATTCGGAGGAGGAAAGGCGGCCGTATTCAAAGGGGGTAAGGTGTCATTGTTGTCGCCAGCATACATGATCATGGCCAAGCCGATTTGCTTGTTGTTGCTGAGGCATTTGATTGCCTGTGCCTTTACCTTGGCCCTGGCCAGCGCGGGCAGCAACAACGAGGCCAGAATGGCGATGATGGCGATGACCACCAACAGTTCTATAAGGGTGAACCCGCTCTTGCTGGAATACCTGCGACGTTGGAGACAATGGAGTTGTTTTTTTCGCATAGAATGAATATGCAGTATATTTAAGCGAGGCCTGCCGGATCCGCTATCGGCAAAACTGGGGACAGGCGATGTTTGCGTGGAATCATGCACGTGACAAATAATGATGCCCTCGATGGCATGGAGCGCCCCACTTGGCTGGCGATTGGCAGACCATTTTTTCAATGAAATGACACCTGCGACTCTCTGCCGAGAAACCGCTTAGCTGGTTCTGCAGAGTTCTCTTCATTTGGTTGCATTCGTCACACTCGTTACATTCCCGGGGGGCAAAAGCGTGTCGTTTCGGTTTTTGATTTTTGAAGCGACGGCGGCCTGTGGAATTTTTTCGGGCAGGGCTGTTCCCTCGGCGCTGTATTTGGGGAAGTTGGCCGCGAATTCGGTACGTTCGGAATCGAGGCGTTTCTCGAACCGAAGGCCATCCTCGAGTGACAGCTCTTGCCGCGCCTGAACGAATCAGACAACATCGACTCATGAGCAAACACGCAACCCTCTCTCCCCAAGAAGCCGCGGATCGCCTCGCCATCCGGGAGCTCGTCGAGGCTTACGCGCACTGCGCCGATCGTCGCGATGCGAAAGGTCAAATGTCGCTCTTTACCGCCGACACCCACTTCGCGGCGCACATGAATGCCAAGGATCCGACCCCCCTCACAGGAGTTGCACTCACGTGAGGCGTTGGCTCCAGTCTTCGCCGGGCTGAACAAGTACGATGCCACCACGCACTACGTCGGACAGAGCACAATCTTCACACTGACGGACGTTCGAGCCACCGGGGAAGCCTACTGCCTGGCGCACCACGTCACGGTCGAAGGTGGAAAGGAACGCTTGATGCTCGCCTCGCTCCCTACCTCGACACATTTGTGAAGATCGATGGCGCGTGGCTGTTTGCAGAGCGCCAGCTCTACGTAGACTGGTTGGAGGAGCGCACACTGTCCTGACAGCAACTAATTATTCCACATTCGCAGAAAGGTGTCACACACCTCGATCTACTGAATGTTTCATTAAAAGTCGACACCTCGGTTTTTCCAACTTGCCGTAGAAAAATGATTTCGAATTGGAACTGAGGGTCGGAATCGGGCAGGAGGTTAAGCTTTCATTGGCTGCGAGTTTTTGGCGCCTGAATTTTGGCCTGAATAGCTTCGAGATTTTGCCGCGCCACCGTATTTGTTGGATTCAGTTGCAGTGTGATTTGAAACTCCTTGAATGCTTCATCCAGTTTCCCCAGCTTTGCGAGGGCGACGCCATCGTTCAAATGCGCGCGCGCAAAGTCCGGGCGAATGCGGACCACTTCGGAAAACTGCGCCTGCGCCTCTTCAATTCTTCCTTCACCTGCCAGTTCGCATCCTAATAAATACCGAGCCTGCCAAAATTTCGGGTTCAGCCAGATGGCAGTGCGAAAGTAACCGATGGAGTCATCCCCGTGGCGCGCCGCTGCCAACGCGACAGCTTGATTGAAATGGGCCGACGGCCCCCCCGGCTGAAGTCCGGCGGCTTCATGATAATGAGCCATGGCCTGATCCAATTTTCCCTCGCATTGTTCCATGAATCCCCAGTTCACGTAAGTTTCAACGTAGCCGGGGTTTATCTTAACGACCTGGTTAAAAAAACCGGCGGCTTCGTCTGTTTTCTGCTGGTTCGCCCGAATCAATCCCAATTCGTTCAGGGCTGGCAGATAATCACTGCGAATGGCCAGTGCCCCTAAAAAGCATTTTTCCGCTCCACTGGTATTCCCCAGCCGGACAAGCAACCGGCCAATTATGCAAGGAGTCATGGGGTTCTGCGGCAGTAGTTCGCTGACTTGTTGCTCTTCCCTGGGGGCTTCGGCTAAATCGCCGGTTTGATCCAAAAATTGCGCGAAATTTTCGCGCAAAAAATAGTCGTCGGGAGTTAGAGCCAATCCCTCCTCATATGTGGCGCGGGATTGCGCGCGGGTTTCTTCGGTCATTTGCGAGCTTAATTCCTTCAGCTTGGCCATGTAAAATTTTGCGCGCGGAACATCATTCAACTGGCCGGTAAATGGCGGCTCAGAGACCCGGCTGAAATTTTCCTGCCAGACACGGCAACGATCCCACGGCGAAACCGCCAGCCGCCGGTCGCATAATTTCGCAGATGCCCATTCGCTTTTGCCCTGTGCCAGAACGGATTTCGGGAGCAGCTTCGCAACGTGTTCGGCAAATGCGCGGCCCAACAAATAGTTGCCGTCAAAGTTCAAATGCACATGTTCATAAAACAATTCGTTGCCCGGAATTTTTGCCGGAGAACCCTGCGCGATTGCTTCGCTGGCATCCAAAAAATAAACGCCTTGGTCCGCTTTTGCCTCCGCCCCGTCTTTAATGATTTGGTTGATACGGCTGTCGGCGCGAAAAGCCAGCGTGTCATCATCTCTGGCCAGTTTAAAATCGCGCAAGGCCTCCTCGGAATTCGTCAGCGCAAGCTGGCAACGCCCCGCGCGAAAATGCAGTTCGGCATACTGAGGATCAACCGCCGCAGCCTGTTCAAATTTTTTGATCGCGCCTTGATAATCACCCGCCGCTTCAAGCGCGACACCCTCCTGATAAAGACCGTTCCATTCGGTTTGTTGGGTTTCATTGAAGCCGGCTGAATGGAGCGAACTAAACGGAGCACAGTCCTTCAAATTGCTTCCCACCGTGCTTAGAATGACGGGCACGCCGGCGTTTTGCCCCGCGCGTAAAATGTCCTCCATATTTTGTTTGAAATTGGCGTAAGCGCGCAGACGATTTGGATCATCATATCGAAGCTGATGATCTTTGAACATGTTCAGCCCGCTCCATGTTTTCGGGGTTGAGGAATGACCACCCCATCGTTGCATCAAACCGTCCAGCAATTGCCCGATTTTCGTCGTTTTCAACGCCAGTTCAGTGCGGATTAAATCTATTCCCGGTGTGCGCGCGCCGAATACCGTGCCCGGGCCGAAAGGCCCCACCATTTCATTATTGCCCATGTAAATAATCCACAAATCGCCATCACGCCGGGCGCATTCGCGGGCAAGCGGCAAAATCGCGTGCGAATTAATGGCGGTCATCGCCACGCAGACCACTTCAAAATCCGTTCCGGGAAAACGTTCCCGCAGCAGGACCTGCAAATAACGCCAGGCGCCGAAGGTCGGATCGGGATCGCCCATTGCCGCCGATTCGCCAAACACAAAAATGCGATAGGTGTTGGCGGGTTTTTTTACGGCCATGCGCAAAGGCACCGGCGTGCGAGCCAAAGCAGGTGGGAAAAACCTGCAACCAAACCGGTCATTGGACACATAATAATCTTTTCCGCCGACTTTGGTTTTTACAAAAAAACTTGTGGGATAACCATGGCCGGACAAGCGCAGGCCCAGTTCAAGGCCGCCGATGACGAGCAATGGGATTACCACTGCCGCAAAGATTCGGAATAACCACAGACGACGCGGAGGAATTTTGGACGTCAGCTTTTCAGGCGCTACTTTCTTTTCGTTCGTAGAACGTGCTTTTTTTGGAAACTGTTTTTTTGGTTTCAAATGAGTTCATTTCCATCAAAGCAAGTTGACGAAATAAATCAACCGCGAACACATTCTTGGATGTTATTACTTACGCCTCACGCCTGGCCGCATCAGCCTCTACCGCAAGGGACAGCACGAAGTCAAAGAACGCCTCGCTTTGTCCCTTAAACAGGCCCATCTCGGTGAAAAAGGCGATGGTCGCCGTAGCGCCGGCCACCTGCGTGGATATTGGACGAATCGAGGAGCAGGTTGGCAGGTTATTGGCAATGAACTCGCACGGCGCTGCGAAGATTTGATTCGTATCGTTTGGATCGGCGTTATCCGTCCCGTCGGGAGGATTGGGCAGCGCTGGGGCCAGTGGCAGTTGCGGAAACAGCACCGCGCCAGTATTTGGATTCACCACTGGAATCGCGTTGCCGGCTTTATCCTGCCAGGTCTGGAAGTGCTGTATTTCGGTGCCACCGATCGCGCCGATAATTTTGATAACCTCCGGGCTGTCCGCTTTGGGGAGGAACGATTGGTACAGGCTAAGACCACCCTCTTCAATGGTCGCGAAATGAAATCCCGCGACATTCGCAATGAATTGGATTTCAAACCCGCTTGCAACCGGAACCCCGTTCGAATCAACAGGCGATGGCAGATCACTGTTCGGAATGCCAGGCACGTCCACCAAATCCACCAATTGCGGGAACATGGCTCCAAAATCTGGATTCAAGGCGCTCCGATAGCGGAAATACCAGCTTGTATCCACGTTCAGGTTCATCAAGTTGGTCAACCGCCCGGCAGTCTTGTTTGACCCCGTCGCCTGACTACTCGGGAGCCTGCGAAACGGCTCAAGACTCACGGCCTTCTGGCCCTTTGACATCAAATAACCATTGAGAAAATTCGCGTGGCTGATCTCATCACGGGTGTTGAGGTTGACATACGTGGCCTCGTCGCCATCCAGAATATTCAAGGCCAGTTGATAGGATTCATTGCCCAGGGCCAGTTCATTGTATTGTTGCCAGAGGTCCATCTCCAGAATTTCAGCCACCGCCAAAAATCGCAGAATCGCCACGTCACCGTCACTGAGTCTGCCACTTCGTCGGTCATCGCGATCGTCCGCGCGCGCGCGCGTTTGTGCGGTCAACAAAGCGCCGGCTGGCAATGACGCCACGCCCGCCATTCCCAACCGTTTCATAAAGGACCGGCGTCCAATGGTGTCTTCGGATATGAGTTTTTTGTCCATAATCAACCTATGTTCTTTTGTTTTTTTTCTTGAAAACCATTTGAAGTTTACGACTTGGGTAAGTTATTCACCCTTTGGGAGAAATTACTTTCGGATTTGTTCCACAAAACATTTCCAGTGAGAGAGTTTATTTCAATTAATTTTAACCCTTTAATGTTCGCACGAAAGCGATCAACGCCTGCACGTCGGCGTCGGTCAGCTTTGTGCCAAATTTTGGCATCTCGCCCTTGACGCCGTTTTTGATCATTGAGGCAATGCGGGCATCAGACTTTGTTACGCCATGCAAATCTGGCCCTTCGTCGCCGCGCGCATCGTTGCCGTGGCAGTGGGCACAATTCATCATGAACAACGTATAGCCTTGATGCGCCTGCGTGCCTGCGGGCGGGATCACCAACGCTTCATCCACACCGTTTGTTCCGGCGGCACTGACCGCCCCGGAAGCGGTGCCGGATGCGTCGGTCGCTGCCGCAGGCCTGGGCTGGAACATTTCACCGGCGGCGAAAGCGATGCCAATCGCCGCCAGCCCGGAAACAGTTGCCAGGACCATTGCCTTGCGTTCGAGAGATAATTTCATGCCCGGCTGTCAATTGCCGATGATCATCTCCCCGCCCCAATAACCTGCCGTCATCATGGCCACCAGCGCGATGGAGGCGAGCGCGAGATAATATCGGTCCACGCGGCTTAATCCGATTCAAGCGGCCGCATTAGCCCCATCTTTTTTATCCTTGAAAGCAACGTAGTCGGCTTAACCCCCAATAGCTCCGCCGCGCCATCCGCACCCTTGATTTTCCAATCAGTTTTCTGAAGAACAACAAGGAGGTTTTCGCGTTCGCGCCGCTGCAGTTCCGGTTCGGTAAGGAATTCCAGTTCGGCACTGTCCGCCTCTCGCGGCCCAAAGCGAGGTGGCGGAGGAAGGGATTCTGTCACCGGCAGATCAAAGTCCAGTGCGCCGCCGCGCGAAATGATAACGGCCCGTTCGATCACGTTCCGCAGTTCACGGATATTGCCGGGCCAGTCGTAGGTTTGAAGTTTGGCAACACCGGCCCGCGTTAATCGCGGTTTCGGGCAGCGCAATTCCTTGACCGACAGTTCAATAAAATGCCTTGCCAGGAGCACGATGTCGTCTGCCCGCTCTCTTAGCGCGGGGACCTGAATCGGAAATACATTGAGCCGGTAATAGAGGTCTTCGCGAAAGCGGCCCGCCGCGACTTCCTTCTTCAAGTCACGATTGGTCGCGCCCACGATACGCACATCCGCAAGCCGCGTCCGGTCCTCGCCCACACGCTCGTAACGCTTTTCCTGCAAGACACGGAGCAGTTTGCTCTGCAATTCCAAGGGAACTTCTCCGATTTCAT
>Ga0179587_10000637_pt1 | contig 14840 bp, 22 predicted proteins | sample CZODoug2_1_08_16_FD_185932 | JGI IMG/M metagenome (GOLD analysis project Ga0179587, IMG submission 185932) | Vadose zone soil fungal communities from Angelo Coast Range Reserve, California, USA - CZODoug2_1_08_16fungal | ecosystem: Environmental > Terrestrial > Soil > Vadose zone | place: USA...
TGGTTTGTGCTTGGGGATGATTTCACATATGTGAGGTTTATAGATCAATGGGCTGCCTGGTAATAAATCCTTATTGAAACAGCTTTTCACATGCAGCTCCTTGGTAAATGTCAAATCACCAGGATGAAGATCAGTATATGGAGCAAATGTCACTGATGTCATGCTTGTGTGTGAGCCTCTGCTTCCAACTGTCAGCTGGGCAACCTTAAAATCCACATCAAAGTTATCATAAATGAACTGGGATGGCAGTAAGTGTCAATTTCATTCAGTAGCACTTTCATTAATGACTGAACCATGTTGCATGTAGTCTGTGTTGATACTAATACACCCATGTGAGCAAGGAGCTCAATTCTCCCCTCAGCAGCACACTTTGACTCCAAAAAGAAGCCAATGACACACTGGAGTGCATTGAAGCATTCATTTGAGCTGTTGCCAATTATGACAGTTATCAGCATGCATTTCTACATTAGAAGTTAGGCAGAGCTATTCATGATGAGTGCTATATCTTACCATAAACATGAGGATCCTGTTATGTCGAGCATGATTTTGCTTGCAATAGTGCCGCTTCTTCATCAATGGCTCTGATGCACTACTATCTTGTTCCCCATTGTTCCCCATCTCTTCATCTCCTGGATCTGCTTCACTGCCACCTTCATCTCCTGAGCCTTCCTCTTCACTCCCCTCATCATTCCCACTCACAGCTAAGGCTATGTCTGCAAGTTCAATCTCAACATCCTCATCTGTTACCTCATCACTTGGAGCTGTGTGTCATCAATTCAGGTCTGCATCCAGCAGTATTCCAAAGAGATTCCATAGATTTGGAGCAACCTCTTGGATTTTCACCCCAATCTGGGTGATGGAGAATGTCTTGAGCTGGTTGAGGTTAGTTTTGTTGCCAGTCAAGTGGAACCCTGTCTGTGGCTGAATCAAGTCTTGGACCTCATTTCGATGGGTTGCAGCTGCTGTCATGGTTATAGCCACTTTTAATTGCTGTGGTGACTGTTCCGATAATAGGCTGAACAAATCAGGCATTTGGTTGAGGATGGATGCATGATGGCAGCCATGCCTCACATCACAGCTTTGCAATGTTTCCAAGACCATGTCATATAGTGACATGCTGTGTGCATTGGTAAGAGCATCAAGTATTTGATCAAGTAGTTTTTGGTCCATTGTGGAGAATGGTAAATAGTATCTATGTGGCATATAACTTATTTACATGACTCAAACATGACTCAGACATGATGCACAATGAGATTACTGTAATGCAACTAAAACATGACTTGTTGTTCTGCTCCAAGAACCAAACAAGACCATGCTGTCACAGTCAGTGAGATTTCAAGATTTGTGCCACCAGAGCCAAACATGCATCTACTGCCACAGCAAGTTTCAGCAGTTGCTATAGGAAATTGTCCAAATATTAAGGTTCAAACCAAACATGTACAAACTCATAAGATAATGTCTCATGGACCTATTTCCTTTAGCAAATGGGTTGGAGTCTGATGATCCTTGTGCTGGGAATCTAGACTTTCCAAATTATATTACATAACTGCTAAGTACTCAAATATAACTGCCACACCCACCAGTTGAGTTTCAACTGCCCTGGGTTTTGCCCATGGTGAGAGGAGCAGATTAATTTCAACATATGTAATAGTACAGAAACTGGTTGTTCCACTTTAGACCATGCCAAGCTTCCTTCCTTCCTTTCTTCCTTCCTTCCTTCCTGTTGTGGAAACCTGCAGAATTCCAGAAGGCAAATATTTGCAATTCCCAGCTGATGTTGTAAACAATCTAATAGATTCCCTTATGCACACTGTATGACACATCATGTGTCCCCCCAATCTACAAAATGCAAACATTTTGAACATACAAGGGGACAAGGAGATAATTGGTTACTGAATGCATCAGGATAGTCAACTTAAAGTGTCCAAGATCCAAGAATGGAAGAACATACACATCAACAAGTTCAATAGTACATCCCACTAATGGCTTGTAGCTGCTGATATTTGTCGTCGCCCTGGTTTTCACCCTCAGCTTTTGTAACGAGCCTCCACGGGATCACCACTTGTCCAACATATCTGCGATCAAGGCTTGCCCCTATTCCAAGCCGATACTCCTCCGTATTGATGAGAATAATGTTGAGAGTTTGATCAGTGCCAGCAAAGGAACCAATGAAAATGCGTGTATCCGAGATGGTGACACGGAGGATTCGGCGTAGTAGACCTTTGAGGTGATCTAGAGAAGTACCTGTATCAGAGGGACTAGGAAGTGAGGAATGAATAGATGAAAGGATCATGAGCCTAAACTGAGGCGAAGTGTGAGGCGAAGAATTTCATTTGTTTGCGCATGCGCGGCACTCGACAAATACCGTGTGCTCTACTTGGACTGTCCGGCCAACAGCAACACACCCGAAGTACTCTGGTAGCAGTAACTGCAAAACCAAGTACTTGATAACCACTGGAATTTGTAGCCAATGGCATCCGACTTGTCTGCTTTATTGACTGCCTCAAAAAGTTTAACATCCCATCTTTCCAGGCCTGATCTCCCTTCCGTTCACTTGTCTCTAGATCAAGTTGAAGCTCAGTCTCGTCGCCTAGTATCACGACAGCCGGGCACCTCAAATGACACAGATCGCGCGTATGTATTTATTTCTCATTCAATTTTGTTGGTCCTGCTTACCATCACGCTTCTAGTAATTACCTTCTCGCCCAAGCACATGTCGACGCTTCTGCCCTCTCAAATTCTATCGCACACCTTAACACTTCGACCACATTCTCGCCGTTGCAACCTTTGCAAGATACAGATGTCGCCGGTTATCTTCGCCATGCTCACGAACAAAATCTTATTTCAACAATAGAAGAAGGGAGGAAGGAAACTCAGGATGAATTTTACCGAGTTCTGGAGGAACGTAGTCAGCGTGATTGGGAAGCCAAAAAAAGACGCGTATTTGAGGAACTCGGTGGACGAGAAGTTGGAGAAAACAAAGCGATGGCTGAAGTTAAAAAAAGCATTCAATGAAAAAGCACTGTTTTAGTAAGCGCCTACCAAGCAATGTTGTTTTGTCTAACTCGACAGGCAGTCGTCAAGTATCTCTCTCGGTCTTACCCTGCAGATGCAAAGCAAAATGATGGCTTACGATCGCGTTGTGTCCGAGTTGAATGCTGCACGGCTTCGTGGGACTTCATATCCCGTTGTCCACTCTCTTATATCTGCATCTTTGACTGGGGCCTCTGATGTGAGTAGTGGTTATGATATCTGCTACCTGCTAAAATTTCCTCAGTCCCATTCCGTGCAAATGACCCAAAATTTCCATGTACTGTCTAAAATTACCGCAGAACCCCCGACCCTCCCTCCTGTTGAGCATGCTGGAGCTCATATACTCAACGCACCTTTATTCGAGCGAAAATATGCCCGCGTATACTTGGGCGACCCCGAGTCACGCGAAGCCAGCGCACTAAGGCGACAGATTGCAACAGGGGCAAGGGAGGCATTAGAGGAGCAGTATTGGGATATATTGGAACGCACTGTACATGCGAAGCCGGCAGAAGCTCGGTTAGGTGGTGATCCTAGCATCACCAACAAGGTTCGAGCCTTCTTACTTGTCCGGTATTACAAAAATGGGGAATGGGAGGATAGGATTGAGGTCAGCCTTATTCATCACCAGCGGGATTTTGTATTGACTCAGTCGTTACTCAGATAGTAGCTGGACAGCCCTTATGGGCACGATTGTTTTACCTCATTCGTACAGGGCACATTGAGGAAGCTTTGCACCAAGCTTTGCAATTTCAACATGCAATCGAGCACCGAGAAGCTAGTTTTGTGAACCATCTTAGAACATGGATTGAATCACCTGAACGAAAGCGCGTCCTTATACTACTATTTGCTGCTGTCAACCTCATTAATTAATCAATGTTGCTGACTGCAGATTACCGAAGCCTCATCGCGACCACTTGCAAGCGATCTACAATGCCCACATGTTGCACTCAGCTACAGCTGATCCGTTCAAACTGGCGTTATACAAGCTGATGGGCAAACTTGAACCATCCCGCAGAAGTGTCCCACATGTGACCACGACAACGGAAGATTGGCTCTGGTTCCAACTTGCTATGGTTAGTTATTCTGTGTTCAATCAATGAACGACGACTGACAATCTGTTGCAGGTTGACGAGGATGAAGATGGCGGTCTACGGGCTCTCACTCAGATTCTTCTGAGCTATGGGGAACGTCACTTTGACGGTGTGCCCAAGCAACAGGGATCCAGAAGAGGTGTATGGGCTGGTGTACTTCTTATGTGTGGCCAGTTTGAACGGGTCTGTCGTCCGCCCATTCTCCTGGTGTTGCTACTCACTATATTGACAGGCCGTGACGGCGCTGTGGGAGCATCAAGACACGGAAGTGGAAGCCGTACATCTTGCTATCGCCCTTGCATATTATGGTTTACTTCGCGTCCCGTCGCGTGCGGAGACGTCCGATATGACACCACGTACGAACTTTTGCTCGCTTCTTTTAACGCCCGATTAATTTCAATCAAAGTTTCGCTGTCTCCCCTTTCTCCCCCGGCCCTCAGCTTACCCACCTTAATATGGCGTTATGTACGACAGTTTGTGAAGACAGATACTAAAGAAGCTCTTCAATATGTCTACTGTGTATGTCTTGCAGCTAACCAAGGTGATGGCGTCGGGAAAGAGCAGGTTGAGAATGCTTGGGAGCTTGTTAGACGGATCATTATTCTGGGTAACAGCGGGTCTGGCTGGGAAGAGCTGGTTGGAGGATTCAGGCCAGATGGGTCTCGATTTGTCAGTCCTTGCATTTACCATCGATGGTTGATGCACCTTTTCACACTTGTACAGAGCGGTATCATCGAGCAAGGGGCGACATTGTTGCAACTCAAAGACAGCAAGCAGTTCAACGAACAAATCCTTGTTCGGGCAGCGAAGCATTCTGAGGAGAACGACCGAATTTCGGAGGCGATTAAGCTGTACAACCTCGCTGAAGACTATCCCACTGTAATATCTTGCCTTGCCCAGTCCTTAGGCAACACTATTACACAACCCAGTCCAGACGAAAAAGCGCGCGCCATTGAAAAGACTGCGACCGAGATCTTGAGGCATTATGAGAGAATGAATAGGGCTGTTGGAAAGGATCGGGACGCTGTCATCAGGTTATTGAGAATCCGAGAGGCTATGGAAGCAAAGAGTGCAGGCCGACCTGAGATAGCCCTCGACGTCGGTTCTTCTCTTGTTGTTGAGAACCGTTCGCTCATCCTTTATGCCCAGGTCATGGAATCAACTGATTTGATTCCTCTCAGCGGAGATGTTGCAAAAATTACGCGGAGAGCGGAAGAATTTAAAGACTTGCACGAATCCTTGCAGCGTAATCTGCAGATATACCTTCCACTTACAATGGATTCCCTCGTAGGCGTGCATCAAAGAGTGAAGGGTTCCATCATTGCGGACGCTACGCGACAGATGGTGAATGATTTCCATTCCATTTTGAATGATTCTTATGCCATAGTTGTTTCAGACGCTTGCGACGGTGAGAAAGAAGTCGAGGTCACTCATGATCTTTGCTGGGATGCTGAAGTACCGCATGTCGCCCGACATCTATTCATACCTTGCTCGGCTGGATGTCGAAATCGCGCTGTGATTCTACGTATTATATTATTTCCCAGTTTCTGTAGCAGACCGATGGCTACACTGGAGAATTCAACTCTCGAAATTCCACTAACAGACTTCGTTCCTTATGTGAAGACGCTTGTGCAAATGTGAGTATCTGATACTTTATGGAAAGGTAGGATAGCGTCAAACAGACCTGGACAACATATAACGTGTAGGGGCAGAAGCGGTTAAAGAATCGGCATCATCGCTGTGTAGAAACAAAACGTTCCAATTCTACCATCCCCTCTTTCTTTCCGTCCTCATCTTCGTCACAGTCTTTCTCTGTAACCTCATCATCATCTTTGTCCTCGCTTTGGACTGCAATCTCTTCGTCCCTCGGTCGTTTTTGGGCAACAGATTTTCGACACTGCGAGAAAACATCTAATAAGATTTTTCGATACGATACATTAAAGCAATGACTTACATGATACACAGCAGTCCAATACCCACCCCAATACGTTGCACCCAAGGCACGCATGAAGGCTTCGTCTTCATCAACTATGGTGTCTTGTGGTCCTGGGGAAAAACGTGACATATAATCTGGCCCTGGAAAGTGTGGAGGTAACGGAAGTTCTAACGACGGATTGTAGGATGGTACGAAAGTGTTGAAGTCCAAGGGTGTAGAGTCTTCCTGATCATTGCCCACATGAGCATTGCGTAGTCCAGGAAGCGCTGTTACTGTCGAGTCCACGGTAAGATTAGCCCTGGGCCTTTTTTCCGTGCGTGAAGGCATATTATACCATCTAAAAATTTTGTGAGTGTCGACGGGAAAGAATGCTCACGACCGTGCTTACAGTGGAGATTTGTGAACCTGTTCCGCTTTCCAACCTTTCTGAGGCCCATTATAGGCTTCGTATTCCTCTGTGGCAGCATTCCATGCAGCGATAAGGGCGGAGTCGTCCCAGATGTCTTCGTGGGTCAATTCTTGGCCTTGGACCTCAGCATTGGTATCCCCTACCTCCAGCGATAAAAGTGGATCGATGTAAGGGCTGGTATGGCTATCGGGATGTGATTGCTGTGAAGGCCGTTTAGATTTTTGGTTGGCCCATTTTTGTCTTTTGTTTGGTGGAGGCCTGGAAGAATGAAGGCTAGAGGGTGAGGAAGTCTCCGCATGGTATGGAAGAGTTATATCATCGTAGGATATCACTGGTCTCATCGTAAATTTAAAGGATTCAAGTTGGTTTGTCAAAGGTGGGTGAACCAAATATCACATACGTTTATGCGGTGTATAATCTAGTACTTGCTGAGTGCTCGACATAAGTATTTACAAATTACCAGACTGGTTCTTCGTCTGCCCAACCACCCTTATCTCTAATCCCGGAACTCCCAAGTTTGGCTTTGCCCCTGGATTTACGACCGCCCAATTCTTTATACATTGTTCGCATCTCCAGCTTGTTGGGTTTTGCGACGGCCTGTGCTTCTTGTCTCCACTGTTCCTCCTTCAATTCGCGTGGTGTCTGATAACCAGATATCGAAGGTGAGGAGTATTCCGAACCACGGGAGAAGCTAGTGAGAGTCGGCGAGCGATCATCGCATGGTTTTAGATAAGTAACGCGCTGTGCAGGATCGTCAGCTTTGATGCCAGAACGAGTAACGCAACATACCCAGTTCTGCTTAGATTCTCGCTTCGTCCATTTCCCTGGAGGCAAACTATCATCGTGAAAATTTTCCCTTCTATAATGCTGGAACCAGACTGATATGGTAGGCATCAGTATGAAAGCTATATACGAGAAAGAAGTCGCAAGTACCATAGTTTATTGTCTGACTCCTATTCCACTTTTTTGACACGAGTGCACATCTTGCTAGGTCTTGAATAGGTAGACAAGCAAATATGCGTTGATTAATCTCCGTGGGCAATGCTTTCAAAAGATCACGTCGAGAAGAGATGTGTAGGGGGCCAGGAAGCGGCCGTGAGGATGCGCCGCGAACAGGAGAAGATGGACGAGTGCGATCCGGCGTCCCTGGAAGAGATACCTAGTTATCGTGAGCGATATGGTCAAGGCAATAGGTAGAAACTCACCACGTTAACCAAATCATCGTCTGAATCATCTTTATCAGGGCTGAAGATGTTCCTGTGATGAATGTCCAAGTTTCCAAGCGATTTCTCGACAGACTGCGCATCCACAGTTGTGGATCGCAGCACTCCTTGTAGTAAACTCATGGAAGGAACGGGTCTAACAAAACTTGAACAAAAAGCAATTGCATTGCTGACAAACCAGCTGATGATGTCATCCTATACACCTAAACCACTTTAAAGAGCGTCCACACACCCCGTGCGTACGAAACAACCTCGTCCGCACCCAATTTGCTCTCTCCAAATATCCGGTCAACGAATGTAATGGGTATCTCACCCACAGTATAGCCAAGAGCCCGTGCTCTTACCATCATTTCCATCTGGAAGACGTAACCTTTCGATTGGGTAACAGCGATGATATGACGCAGTACTGCGAGTCGATAAAGCCTTTATATTTTCAACGTGAGAAACCAAAGCAACATCACATATGTCCAATCTGCTCATACCGGAAGCTTCCTGTGAGATCGCTGACTCCTGGGTTCAACACCGTATCAGCCAAAAAGTTTGCTCCTCTAGATACTAACTTCCGTCGCAAATCCCAACCATGTACGCCATTAAGCGTTGCATCAGCCAAGTGGGGCGTAGACATGGCCCGATACCGGGTACCAGTCACGATGTCTAAATTGTGCGCCTTCTGTAGTCTGCCGTTACGATAAGTATCCATGGCTCTGGAGGATGATGCCACCGCACCGAATGAACTGAGGAATGAATTTTGGCTGTGCGAGCATTACTAGTTAAGTACGAAACGTAGCAAAGGAAACGGGACGTACATGATGAGAGAAGTCTGCATCCATGATAATGACGAAATCACCCGTACAGAAGTTCAACCCGTGAATGTATGCCGTCCTAACAAAGGTAATCATAAGAGATAGAAAACAGATAAAATCACAAAAATTCGTACCCCAAACCCAGTTTCCCAGAACGAGGTTTCAAAACCTGCAATAGGTAAGAGAAAATATCTGAGCGTGAAAGCTCGAGAGACAAACTATCTTGTCTTCCCCGTACACATCCGCAAGCTGTTTGGCAATTTCTTGTGTACCGTCAGGACTCGCATCATCTACAATAATTATTTCCCAAGAAAGCTGCCTAAGCTTCTGTGTGTAAGTTCACTTCGTGGCGAGCGGATTCCTCTAGGCGCAACGTACTGTTCATTGAAGACCTTCACTAGCAGCCAGACAATTACTGGAAGATTTTTCCGCTCATTGTACGTTGGAAGGATTACCGAATATTTGTGAGTATCTTGGGTGGGATATTGACCTTGCATATTCAAAGACGCGCTGCTCTCGAAGGGGTTCATTAATAAGAGAGCCACTTGGAAAATGAATTCAGACGCTTACAGATCGGCAACTCCCGAATCAAACAGATCCAAATTATTACCGCAAAAGCTTCGACGATATCTATATCATCAAAACTTCTCATTCCCTGCGCACAAAACAGCATGACTGTGAGTCTTATTTACGCTGGTTATACTCCCAGTTAGTCGTCAGAAGCATCCCGTGGGGAGAAAAGCAGGAAGAAATGCATGTGTTGGATGGATGGATTCATTTTCACCTGATGTCATTCCTGGGAAGAGAATTCCTCCGGTAGCTCTATGAGCAGGACTGTGAAAGGCTGAGACTGCTGTAATATTTTAGGAATCTAACTTCAAGCACTTCGTTGAGGTCGGGCGAGGTACGCGTACATTAACATAACGTTTTCAAAGTGGTTGACGATTGCTGGCAACTTCACAGCCGTGCTCCTGAAATCGGGGCCCTCTTCAGGGAAGATTGCGATCATTGCCGAAATCATCGACCACAACCGCGTATTTCAATTGGGTTTTTAAGTCTGTTGAAACTTTTCTCAAAACTTTCGTGTTTCTAGGTTATTATCGACGGCCCAACGACATCAGTTCCTCGCCAAGCCTTCCCTTTCAAGCATCTTACGCTTACGCCTCTGAAGCTTTCCAGATTGCCCCGCGGTGCTGGCACAGGTGTTGTGCGAAAGCAGGTCGAGAAAGAGGCACTCGTGGAGAAGTGGGACAAGTCGAGCTGGGCACAAAAGCGAGCTGCGATGGACAAGAGGCGATCACTGAACGATTTTGGCCGTTTCAGTGTCATGTTGGCGAAGAAGCAACGGAGAGACGTTGTGAGAAGGACACTCGCGAAGGCGAAAAAGGCATAGTTGTTATGGGATGGTATAGCGTCATTTCTTGAGCGTGGGTGCTGCCATTAGCGTCGTGATCTGTTATTTTATCAACGTGCTCTGAGTGACTCCACTTCTGTAATGAGTTGCGCATATGTCCATGCAAGCATGACCAAAGTAGTAATACATCAGAGCTTGTCGCTTTGTGTTTTTACAACGACGTCCAATGGACACGAAAGACATACAAAACATCATTCGTCTACCGACTCCGACACCACCATTGCTTCCACCATATATCGAGTCGTACAATGACCATCGCTCGCGTAACACCCCCCTTATCATCGACAACGGCTCAACCACCCTTCGTTGGGGGTTCTCCACTTCATCAGTGCCCCAATTCGGCACCAACGCCGTAGCAAAGTATAAGGAGCGCCGAAGTAACAAGCCTCTTCTTCTTTTCGGCGAAGGCATCGACGCAGAAGGTGGTGCGAAGGGGCAAGCCAAGACGCCTTGGGAGGGCGATGTGCTACTAAATTTCGATGCTTTGGTGTGTATCTGTCCTTGATGTATACATTCCAATAACAAATGCGATAACTTGTCCTCGAGACGTAGGAAAACGCTCTCGATTATGCTTTCTTGACGTTAGGTATTGACACCCCATCTGTGAACCACCCGATCCTTATGACGGAGAGATTGTGCACGCCTTTGCATTCTCGAGCATGTGAGTTCAGTTTTTTCGCCCTCACTTCCGATTGATTGCTAGCAAACTAATAGTAACTTCGGAGCTCATGTTTGAACTGTATTCCGTACCCTCATTGGCGTATTGTGCCGATGGGCTGATGTCTTTTTATCGCAACAATCTACCATCGCGAGGGGCTCCATTTGTGTCCGATGGACTCGTTGTCTCATTTAATACCGCTTCAACATCAATCGTTCCCATGTTGGGTGGGAAAGGTATTATGAGCCATGCGAAGCGGTAAGTTATAATATACTTGGCAAGACACTAATGTACGAGTATTCTCAGGATTCCATGGGGTGCTTCGCAGTCATCTGAGTATCTGCTGAAACTCATCCAACTCAAATACTCAAACTTTCCGACCCGTGTGACGTCCTTTCAATCGAATGTAATCGTCCCTTTCTCGAACGCGGACGCTCAACTGATGCTTGTAGCTGTTCCCGTTTTTATTCAGTGGATGTTACAGAACCTTTGTGAATTTAGTACCGATTACCAGGCATCTCTTCGTATCTTGCAAGATCCGCTCAAATTGCGGGAGGTCGGACGTATCGTCCAATTCCCCTTTGCTTTACCTGCACTTGAGGAGAAAACGGAGGAAGAGCTTGTCAAGGTCGCGGAGAGGAGGAAGGAACAAGGAAGGAAGCTCCAGGAATTGGCTGCAAAGACGAGGATGGAGAAGGTATGTTATATTTGTGCACTAATTAGGATTCCAGCTCATACGCAGGTGCAGCTTGTACAAAAGGAGAATGACCTTCATTACCTACTAGATCTCAGGGAAGGGCGGGGACAGGAAGGAAGGAAAGAGTGGATGGCACGTCGTAAACTTTCTTGGTGCTTTGTCTACTCACAACAATGCAGAACAAGCTACGGGAAGAAGGATTTGATGATGATGCGGGATTGGATGAAGCCATAAAGAAGCTTGAGACTGATCTTAAAAGAGCGCGGAAAAAGGAGGCGGATGGAGAGGATATTACTGTTGTACGGTCATTTGTCTTTGCTGCACATAGGTCAACTCACTTTGCTTGCAGGAAGAGCCTTCATTCCCGCTTGTGGACGTGCCTGACGCCGATGTTTGTCTTTGTTCTCGTTTCTTCGTTTGCGCCATTGACCGCGTTTCCTCCCTTCCAGCTAGATGAAGAAGGTTTGAAAGAGAAGAAGAAACAGAAACTGCTGAAAGCCGGTTTTGAGGCGCGAGCACGTGCCAGGCGCGAAAAAGAGAGAGAAAGAGAGGAAAAGGTGAGAGAAGAAAAGAAGGAAGAGGAAGAAAGAGAGATGGATCTTGTTGGGTGGTCCAAAAAGATGAGACAGGAACAGGACGTTCGTATTTCCTTGTTCCTTATACTACTGCTGGTACTTACACGTTGCGATAGATGCTGATGACCAGGATTAAGGACCGATCCAGACGCAAGGCTGCTTTGGGCGACCGCAAAAGTGCCGCCGCGCAGGCAAGAATGAAAAGCATCGCAAACCTGGCAGCCGACGATCGAGTGACAAAGAAAAAGAGAAAAGGCGGTGGTGGTAATACAGTTGCTCGCGTTTTGTCATAGTACTGTCTAACAGATCACGGTAGAGGACTTGTTCGGGGCTGACGACGCGGACTGGGCGATTTATCGCAAGATTGTAAGCCCATTAGGTTTCCATATTAAGTGGCATGATCTCAATCCATTTCCAGAATACTGCAGCTGTGTCATCTGATGAAGAAGAGGATCTGAATCAGCTTCAAGTGGTGGAACAAAAGCTGCTGAGCTACGATCCTACTTTCACCGACGAGCATACTCATGCTTCCATTACTTCTCGACGTTCCGCCCTTATTTCGGCCTTCAGGCCTTTATATAAAGAAGGAGATATAGAAGGTATGTATTCTAGCGTGCGTGGCCTGGAAGGTGACATAGATCTTCCGTAGGTGGCATGCGAATACATTTAAACACGGAACGCTGGAGAGTGTGTGAGGCGTGGTTCTCGCCAGGGATGGCAGGGGTCGATGCCGCGGGGCTCGGGGAAGTGATGCAGAATATCCTTGCGAGGTTTTCTGATTCTGAGAAAGGGCGGCTGGTCAAGGTCCGTTTTTAGGCATGACTACTGAGCTTCTGTCAACTGATGTTCCGCGCCATCGCATACTCAGAACGTATTTCTAACTGGATCGCCTTCACAACTTCCGGGACTCATTCCACGCCTTCGTTCCACGCTGCGTCCGATTCTTCCCCCCGAGATGCCGATCGCAGTCGTGCGTGCGGATGATGCAGCATTGGACGCATGGAAGGGAATGGCTGAGTTCACTTCGACGCAAGAGTTCACAACAATAGGAGTCTCACGGGAAGAATACGAAGAAAATGGTGGAGAGAGAGTCAAGAGGTGGTGGGGAGGGAACTGGAATGGTGACTTGCTTTCTTGATGCACACATTTGTAGGTCTGTTATCCGTGGCAGGTGTATTATAACATGACAGAAATCTGAGGCTGAGAAAGATGTACAGAACAGTTGGTGAGGATACGAAGGTGCCAACTGCACGCAGGGAGGGAGAGGTGTTGAGATGCAGTAGAAGATGTGTCCAGTACTACCATGACCATACATAAAATAAAGGCCACTGGCTAGTAGAAGAGCCACGCACTCAACAACACGGGCTCTGAGAAGTTTGTGCAGTAGCCTGGTTGACTCGAACTGAACTGTCTGTAACAGAGGGTCCCTGTGGGCCTGGTCCATCTGCTTGAGAGTCAATCAAGCGGGCTTTGATATCCCTTGAGATCGCAGTTTCAGCAGACGATACGTAGGTCGACTCCCGCTGGAACTCACCTAGCCAGAGTAAAGAAAGCCTCTTCGACGCCTTCGTTGACCTTCGCCGAAGTTTCCATGAATCTGATGCCAAATTCGCTCGCCAGCTCACGCCCTTGTTCCTCAGTGACAGCTTTCTTGTCTACCCAATCTGATTTGTTACCTATAAGGATCTTGTTGACACCTTCAGAAGCGTGTTGCTCGATGTTACTATGCCAACTGCGGATGTCTGGGACACAGAATAATAACAGAATATGCATGAGAAACAGAGACTTACTGTTGAATGAACGCTCATCAGTAACATCGTATACCAACAGAATTCCCATCGCCCCGCGATAGTACGCTGTTGTTATGGTTCTAAATCGTTCCTGTCCAGCTGTGTCCCACTGCATTTTATACTGTAAGGCGTGATGAGGCACAGCGCGAATTGAGAAACCCACAATTTGCAACTTGATTCGTTTCCCATCCAGTTCAATTGTGCGAATCTTAAAGTCGATACCGATCGTAGTTATGAATGAGGGTGTCCATGCGTCGTCACAGAAGCGTAGCAAGAGGCACGATTTTCCAACCCCTGTCAAATGATCGAAAACTCAGTAAGAAGTCCAAAGAGAGAGGGTAGCCCACACCAGAGTCACCAATAAGAAGAAGCTGGAAAACGTTAAAATGTTAGCGCTAGTGCAAGTGGAATCAATGGGAATGTCTACTTTTATAAGGAAATCATAGTGAGGAGGGGGCATGCTGATTTGGTACGAGATGAAAGGGAAGCAGAAATCGAATGTATAAACTTTACTGGGCGGTAACGAGTTGGCTGGTCCCAGCGTTGAGCAGGTGTTTCGACTCCGCTACCGATGAGCACGTTATCCTCTCCACATGACATCCCTTGTGCCAAAAGTTTACTTAAGACTAATCACCGCAAAGGCAATACTCTGGCGATGACAGCCGCACTTCCGAGTGCCCGTACACCTTCGCGTACCTCTTCGAGCTTCTGCAGCTCTTCTGTATGCCTCTTGGTATAATTTTTACGACCTTTTCAGCTCTCTGCATGCTACTTCGCTTACATGTTGTCCCTTCTGATGACATCTGTTTCACAACTGGTATATAATTGCACGAGAGTTTTCTTGTCGCCTCCTTCAACTCTTAACTCTCGTGCCTCGGGTAAGCTCTTCTTCTTGTTCTTTGTTGCCTCTTTCAACTCATAATTCTCAAACCCAAAGTTGCTTAATTTGTACTTAATTTTCCTTTTTCTACTTGATTTCAGATTATGTAATCAAAATAAGCAAAATAAGAGATGAGACCTACTGATTTTACCGGTGAGAGTGGCACAAGGAGTTTGTTAGGGCAACACTATAACCAACCGAAGCTTCACCCGAAGGTATACTGGTTCAGAGGCAAGCGGGCTCCCACAAGAATAGCTCAGTGAGGAAGGAGGGGGATCTTATAGTCTAAGGGGTTCACACTGGTTTAGTGGAAATCCTAAGAGAACTCGAT
>Ga0179587_10000638_pt1 | contig 14816 bp, 11 predicted proteins | sample CZODoug2_1_08_16_FD_185932 | JGI IMG/M metagenome (GOLD analysis project Ga0179587, IMG submission 185932) | Vadose zone soil fungal communities from Angelo Coast Range Reserve, California, USA - CZODoug2_1_08_16fungal | ecosystem: Environmental > Terrestrial > Soil > Vadose zone | place: USA...
ACCGCCGTGATTTTGGATTGCGTACCCGGCAGCGCGGTTCCCAGCAAGAACCCTTTGCCGTCCTTGCAGACGACCTCCGAGTATTCGGACTGACTCGACACACTGCGGCCGAACAATTGCACATTGGTCACTTCACAGGTCGCCCCGGCATTCGCCGCAATCAGCGACGCCACCATCGCGTACACATCTTTGTTCCCGGGCAGCTTGCAGTAGAATCCCGGCTGCTTGCCCTTCGACACATCGGCGGCGCGCGCCTCCTCCGCGGACAGGCAGGAAATGGCGATCGGGTTTTCGGCTCCCTGGGTCTCCAGGAGATAGCCCATGGCGCCTTGACACGCGGCCTCATAGACGCTCGTCTCTATCGCCCGGCCACCCCCCGCGCGTTTGCGCGTGCCGGAGACCACCAGTTGAGCGTCGCTCACGTCGCACGGGAGACGAAGACCAGCGAGCAACTTCTCGCTCTGTGTCTTGGCCTTTGCGCGCGCTTGAGGGGTTTGATTGGCCGCATCGGCGCCGGCGTCCTGCGGATGGTCGCCGCTGAGCTTCTCCAGATCGCCGCGACTGAGGGAGCCGTTGAGCCCCCCATTCTCCTGATGCACGCCGGGCGCATTCTGGGCCCAAACCGGGATGATCGAAGCGCCCATCATCCCGAGGAATGCGATGATCGCCATCGCACGGATGTTGCTCGCCGACTTCCGAAAACTCGCTGACTTCTGGGAACTCGGTGACTTCTTGTAGCTCGCCGACTTAAACATGATTGTGGCTCCCGAAAAAAAGTGCTAGTTCGGCGAGGCCCTGAGAGATCGCCGGCTGGTCCGCAGCGCCGCCGAGGAGAAATGTCGGCGGCGTGTAGCACGGACTGCCGCGGGACGGCGACCGCGGCGGCGCACAACAGGAGCGACAGGCAGAACCCCGCTGCCCTGCGCAAGGCTATTGCTGTGCGGAGTGCGGCGGCCATTCGAGCACCTCGTCCGCGACGGCGACACCGGTCGGACTCTGCAGCTCAACGTTCAACCGCAATGCGTGTCCCTCAGCGGGTTGCAGCGCACCGGATTGCAACGTGCCGGTGACCCCCACCGCATCGTTCAGCAGGGCGATCCGGCGCTCGCCGCCATCGAGGGACTTGCCCCGCTCGTCGACGACACTCCAGATCAATCGATAATCGTGCAGTGGATAGAATGGCAGACTCCGCTCCGAGTTCGGTGTCACCAGCAGTGCAAATCCGGTCGGCGCCCGATCAGCGGTGCTCACCCAATGCACGGTGATCGTTGCCGGCTCGGTCAATTTTTTCCAAACCTGGTAGGACGGCTTGCGCTGGCGCGCCTCGTCGACGACACCATGCTCGACGTATCCTTCGCTCATCCCCGGCCAGAGATTGCGCGGCGACTTGTAGTCCTGGTAGCACCACAAGATGGCGCCGGCAATCCAATCCCGTGCTGCCAGCAGCGGCATCTGATCCCGCATTGTCGCGACGCGAATCCGATCGGCTTCCAGCGGGCCTTTCGCAAATATCCCTGCAAAGCCCATTTCTGAAATGACGACCATCTTACCGGGAAATAGGCGATCGATCTGGTCGAGCGCGGGGACCAGCGCCTCGGCCGGGCCGTGCCAAGACCCGTAATACTGATTCATCATCACGAAATCCGCATCGTTGGCAGCAGACTGTTCCGCTCGCTCGAGCTTCGGCAGCTTGTCATCCGTGAAACTGACAAACCGGTCGGGATCGAGCTTGCGGATCATGTCGCGCATGGCTCGAAAATAGGCGATGCCGCCTGGCGTGCTCATGGCGCTCTCGTTCGCGACACTCCATGCGAAGATGCTCGGATGGTTGCCGGCCTCCTCGATCATTTCACGCATCTGTCGTTGCGCCAGGGCCAGCACTCGGGGGTCCGATAACTGCTCTTCACTGAATTGCCACACCGGAATTTCAGGAATCAGAAGAATTCCGTGCCGGTCGGCATAGTCGAGCACCAACGGATGTTGAGGATAGTGAACCGGGCGCGTCAGCGTGGTGTGCAGAGCCCGCATGTCGTCAAAGTCGCGCCATATGGTTCCTCGCGTTTCCGCGAGCCCCTCCCAGGGAGAATCCTCGTGCCGGGCGAGCCCGGTGAGACGAACTCGCTCCCCGTTGACGAGCAGATGACGCTCGCGAATCTCGACGGTGCGCACCCCAAACGCGTCGCTGTGCTGGTCCAGCAGCTCGTGATTCCGGCCGATAAGCTCGACGACCATGCGGTATAGATTCGGATGATCGATGCTCCACAGCATCGGATGCTCAAGCTTGAGCGACACCGCAATGTCCGTGGCGCCGGCGGCCAAGGAGATCATTCGCGTCTCGCTCGCCGCCGCGCGATCGTCCGGACCATATGCCGTGACTCGCATCGCTATCGGTGCGCTGAGAACCATCGTCGGTGCGCCACGATCCGTCGCCGACGCGTTGCGCGTAACCGGCGCCCCCGGCGCGAGCGCACGCTCGACGATGATCCGATCGTGAATCACGGCGCCATCGGCTTCGGCTTCGGTGCGGATAGTCTGGCGGCCGACCCAGGCCATCCCGCTGGTGGTCAGCCACACGTCGCGGACGATGCCGCCGTACGTCCACCAGTCGTACCGCACCTCGGGAGATCCCCTCTGCGCAAACCCGGGTATGGTCGCGATGCCCGGCCGATTGTCGATCCGCACGGCGATCACGTTTTGTGCACGGAGCTTGGACGTGACGTCGAAGGAATAGGCCGTAAAGCCGCCCTCGTGCTCGCCGAGCTCCACGCCGTTCAGCCAAACATGGGCGCTATAGAATGTTGCCCCGAAGTGCAGTTCGACATGCGCACCCGGTGCCAGGGGCGGCATGTAGAAGCGATGGAAGTACCAGGCAACGCCGAGGTAGTCGTGAAGTCCGCCGGCGTTCCAAGTGTGCGGAACGTCGATTGACTGCGTGCCGGTGGGAATGTTCGAATTCCAGCCGGCCGCATCGCCGGCAAGCTCCGGGTCGGCGCGGAATTGCCAATCCCGATCCAAATCCGTTCGTCCCCCGCCCAACGCGGGTACCGAGAGGAGCAGCAGCCACCACCCAAACCAACTTAAAACTCGCGCGAGCCGGTCTGCAGCACTGACATCCCGATCGGTCACGGCATCACCTGTCCGCCATTGACATGAATAATCTGACCGGTGATATAGCCGCTCAACTGCTGCGATGCCAGGAACAGAAAGGCTCCGACGCAATCGCCGGGTGTGCCGATCCTGCCAAGATACACCGTCTTGCGCATGGCCTCCATGCGCTCCGGGGGAGTCGCCGAGTGGAAGGACGTAGCGACGACACCCGGAGATACGGTATTGACGCGAATGTTGCGGGCGGCGAATTCCCGGGCAAGATGCCGCGATAGATTGTGGACGAATGCCTTGCTCGACCCATACACGCCGGTGCCGGGACCGCCGCCATCCAATCCCGCGATGGATCCCACATTGATGATGACACCGCCGCCGCGCCGGTCCATATGAGGAAACGCCGCCTGACTGGTGGCGATCACCGCCCGCGCGTTGAGATTGAATACCGCATCCACCCAGGCGTCGTCCGCTTCGAGAATCGGCCGCCGGCTGACGAGTGAACCTGCATTGTTGATGAGAATGTCGAGACCGCCGAGAACTCCGGCCGCCTCGTCGACAACGCGTCCCGGCACACCGCGTTTTGTTAGATCGCCTTGAACGGCAACGGCCGTGCCGTCGGCCCGGCAAATGTCCTCGACCAGCGCATCGGCCGCGGCCCGGTTCGAGTGCCAGTGCACCGCAACGCGTGCCCCTTGCCGTGCGAATGCCCGGCTGACCGCCGCGCCGATGCCGGTGCCCGCACCGGTGACCAGTACCGACTTGTTCTCGAGGTCATCAATTCGAAGCATGGCTTTGGATCAGGACCGGCGCGTTCGCGTTGTGTAATGCGGCGTGTACGTGTTTAAGCGCAACCCCCGACCAACGCTCCCGACATTCGGTATCGCTTAAATCTCATTAATAATATAATATGCGTTAAACTACAGTCAAGACAGCCATTTGGCGGCGCACTGAGCAGCCCCGCGGTTCGCTCGGGCGCGCATCTGCATGGTATATTCATCATATAAAACGGAGACCTCGAGAGTGCGGCCGTTGATTCGCGGACGACAGACATCACTGCCATGACGACAGATAAAAAGCCGCTGCGAAGTGCCAAGAGCTACGGTCCTAAAGACAAGGATGGCTTCATTCATCGCAGTTGGATGAAGAGTCAGGGCTTCCCCTCGGACGTCTTCGACGGTCGTCCCGTGATCGGCATCTGCAATACCTGGTCCGAGCTCACCCCCTGCAATTCCGGGCTGCGAGACGTCGCTGAACACGTCAAGAAAGGCGTGTGGGAGGCCGGCGGCTTACCGCTCGAATTCCCCGCCATGTCGCTGGGTGAGACGCAAATGCGTCCCACGGCCATGTTGTTCCGCAATTTGCTGGCGATGGAAGTCGAGGAATCCATTCGCGGCAATCCGATCGACGCCGTGGTCCTGCTCGGCGGCTGCGACAAGACCACTCCCGGTCAGTTGATGGGCGCGGCCAGCGTCGACCTACCGACCATGGTGGTGTCCACCGGCCCGATGCTGAATGGCAAGTTCCGCGGCCGCGACATTGGATCCGGCACCGACGTCTGGAAATTCAGCGAAGCGGTGCGCGCCGGCACGATGTCGCTCGGCGAATTCATGGGCGCGGAGTCGGGCATGTCACGAACGCCCGGAACCTGCATGACCATGGGCAGTGCGTCCACCATGGCTTGCTTGATGGAAGCCATGGGCATCGCCCTGCCCTTCAACGCGACCACCCCGGCCGTGGACGCGGGACGACGTCGGATCGCGCACGAAACCGGCCGGCTGATCGTACGCCTGGCGCGCGAGGATGTCCGGCTGTCGAAGGTGCTGACACGCACCGCGTTCGAAAACGCCATCCGGGTTCTGGGCGCCATCGGCGGCTCCACCAACGCGGTGCTGCACTTGCTGGCGCTGGCCGGCCGGCTCGGCATACCGCTCGAACTCGCGGATTTCGACCGGCTGACGGCAAATGTGCCGCTATTGGTCGACCTGCAGCCATCGGGACGGTTTCTGATGGAGGATCTTCACTATGCCGGTGGACTGCCGGCCGTCATGAAGGAACTCGGGCCCCTCTTCCAGGGCGCTGCGGTCACGGCATGGGGGCAGCCCGTCGGCGATAGTTTCGCGGCGGCCGAGTGCTACAACCGCGAGGTGATACACACCCTGGCCGAGCCCGCGAATGCGGTATCCGGGATTTGGGTACTCAAGGGGAATCTCTGTCCGCAGGGCGCGGTGCTCAAGCCGAGTGCGGCCAGCCCGGCGCTTTTCAGCCACCGCGGGCCGGCCATCGTGTTCGAATCGATCGAAGATCTGCGGGCGCGCATCGACGACCCCGGTCTCGAAGTGGACGCGAATTCGGTTCTCGTATTGAAAGGCTGCGGTCCCAAGGGTTATCCGGGCATGCCCGAAGTCGGCAATATGCCTCTGCCGCGCAAACTCCTCGAACGCGGCGTGCGGGACATGCTGCGTATTTCCGATGCGCGCATGAGCGGTACCGCCTTCGGCACCGTCGTGCTGCACGTGGCGCCCGAGTCGGATGCCGGCGGTCCGCTCGCCCTGGTGCGGGACGGCGATGAAATTTCATTCGATGGACCGAGCCGCACTTTGGATCTGCTGATCCCGCCCGAGGAACTTGCCGCGCGCGCCGCGGCCTGGAAGCGGCGCCAGCCGGCGCCGAAATATTCTCGCGGCTACTACCGCCTGTACGTGGAACACGTGATGCAGGCCGATCGCGGATGCGACCTTGATTTCTTGATCGGATCGAGCGGCAGCACCGTCGACCGGGAATCACATTGATGACCGGTGCGAGCTTCATCGCCGGCGACTGGGGCACCAGCAATTTACGGCTTTATCTATGCGACGCGCAGGGAATTGCACTCGACGGCCGCACCGGACCGGGCGCGGCCGACTCCGGCGGTCGCTTCGCGGATATTCTGCAGTCACTGATTGCACCTTGGGCTGCATCGTGCCGCCCCACCCTCCCGACGGTTCTAAGCGGTATGGTTGGCTCCAACATCGGCTGGACCGAGGCGCCGTACGTCGCCTGCCCGGCGCTGCCCGAACAGATTGCGGATGCCTGTGTGGCTTTGTGCGGCGGCCGCGTGCATATCGTGCCGGGTCTGTCGTGCAGCAACCGATTCAACGCCCCCGACTTTCTGCGCGGCGAAGAAACCCAGATTCTCGGCGCATTGAATCTCATCGAATCGCTGCGCCGGGAGCGCCGGCTGCTGTGTCTTCCGGGGACCCACACCAAATGGGTGGTCCTGCAGGACGGAGCGGTGCGGGAATTCTTCACCGCACCGACCGGCGAACTGTTCGCTCTCGTGTGCGAGCATAGCGTTCTGTTGCGCAGGCACGGCCAAACGGCGGCGGCGGTCGACGCGGACGCTTTCACGAAGGGTCTGGCGCACTTCGATGAATTTCCGCAGGCTCAGCTTCTGCATCGCCTCTTCGAGTGCAGAAGCCGCCAGCTCAGCGGCGAATTCTCGCTTCCAGCGGCAACCGGGTATCTGTCGGGTCTTCTGGTCGCGAGCGACGTGCAAGGAGCGCTCTGCGCGCTTACGGAACTCATCGCCAACCGGTCGGTGTACTTGATCGGCGCACCGGAACTGACGCGGCGCTACGCCGCCGCCTTAGGCAGACACGGCTGCGACACTTACGCGGTGGACGGCGCAGCGGCATCGCTAGCCGGCCTCGCACAAGTGCACCGGCGATTGTCACAGCAGGTTGTCGCATGACGCAGCAGGTTGACGCGTGATCTCGCTCGTGCCGGGCGGTGAGCCCGCGCTCGTCGCCATCCTGCGCGGCGTCACTCCGGAAAAGGTCGTGGCGATCGCCGATGCGTTGTACGATGCCGGTATTCGTAAAATCGAAGTCCCGTTGAACTCACCCGAGCCGTTCGCGAGCATCGCGCGGCTCGCCGCCTTGCGTAGAACCGACTGGCTCGTCGGCGCCGGCACGGTGCTGAGCGTCGCCGACGTGCGCCGCACTCACGCGGCCGGGGGGCGCCTGATCGTGTCGCCGAATTGCAATACCGACGTCATCCGCGGCGCCTTGGAGCTCGGCATGGAAGTGATGCCGGGCATTGCAACGGCCACGGAAGCCTTTAGCGCCATCGACGCCGGCGCCAAGCACATCAAACTATTCCCCGCGGTGACCTACGGGCCCCGGCATCTGGAAGCGCTGCGCGCCGTGCTACCGACGGATGTCGGGGTGTTTCCGGTCGGCGGCGTCGGCGCCCAGGATATCGCCGGCTGGCTCAGCGCGGGCGCCGCCGGCTTCGGCTTCGGTTCCGAGCTTTTTCGTCCCAACTACACTCTCCCGGAGATCGAGCAGCGTGCCAGGCAACTGGTGCAATCCTTGCAAGAAGCACGTAGTCAGCTCGACCGGAGATAGCGGCGTTGGCGGCATCAAAACTCAGGAAGCGTTCGTGAAACCCCTCGATATCGCAATCATCGCCATCTATGCAGTCTCGATCTTCGCCCTGGCACAGTGGGTATCCCGCGAAAAGGGTACTCACAAGAAGGATGCGCAGGACTACTTTCTCGCCGGCCGCACGCTGCCCTGGTGGGCCATCGGTACCTCGCTGATCGCCGCGAACATCTCGGCCGAGCAGATCATCGGCATGTCGGGCTCCGGTTATGTCATCGGCCTCGGGATTGCCTCCTACGAATGGATGGCGGCGCTCACGCTCATCATCGTCGGCAAGTACTTCCTGCCGATCTTTCTGAAGAACGGCATCTACACCATGCCGGAATTCCTGGAGCGGCGTTACAGCCCCAGCGTCCGCACCGTCATGGCGATCTTCTGGTTAGGCGTCTACGTTTTCGTCAATCTAACGGCGATCCTGTGGTTGGGAGCGACCGCGGTGCATACGGTCACCGGCATCGACGTGCAGATCGCATTGGTGGCGCTCGGACTATTCGCCGGCGCCTATGCTCTGTACGGCGGGCTCAAGGCGGTGGCCCTGACGGACATCGTCCAGGTCTCGCTACTGGTGCTCGGCGGCCTCGTCATCAGCTACATCGCACTCAACAAGATATCCGGCGGCGCCGGCGTGGTGGCCGGATTCCATGACTTGACGCAGCGCTTTCCCGACCGGTTCCACATGATCCTGCCGAAGGGCAATCCGAACTACAAGGATCTGCCGGGGTTGTCGGTACTGCTCGGCGGAATGTGGGTCATGAACGTCTCCTACTGGGGCTTCAACCAGTACATCATTCAGCGGGCGTTGGCCGCAAAAAACATCCGCGAGGCCCAGAAAGGCATCGTACTCGCCGCCTTTTTGAAATTGCTGATGCCGGTGATCATCGTTCTGCCCGGCATCGCGGCCGTGGCCTTGGCGCCCAACCTGGCGCGCCCGGACGAGGCCTACCCGCATCTGATGGCCATGCTGCCCACGGGTCTTCTGGGTCTGGTGTTCGCGGCGCTGATCGCCGCCATCGTGGCGTCGATGGGTTCGAAGATCAATTCCATCGCCACGATTTTCACTATGGACGTATATCGGCCCCTGCGTCCGCAAACCTCGCAGCGCAACTTGGTGCTGATCGGCCGAATCACCGCCGCGGCGGCGCTCACCGTCGCCATCCTGATGGCGAAGCCGCTGCTCGGCAGCTTCACCCAGGCGTTCCAGTACATACAGGAGTTCACCGGTTTTTTTACTCCCGGCATCTGCGTCATTTTCCTGCTCGGCATGTTTTGGGAGCGCTGTACGGCGGTCGGCGCGATGGCGGCCGCCATCGCCTCCGTACTGCTCTCGGGCGCGCTATATTTGGGTTGGCCCTCTCTGCCCTTCATGGACCGCGTCGGTCTGGTGTTCGTGGCATGCTTTGGCGTCGCAATCGTGCTCTCGCTCCTGCAGGCGCCGCGCGAGTCCGCGCTCCGAGTGGATCTCAAACAGGTGGACTACTCGACGAGCACGGGCTTCAACGTGGCGGCGCTGGCCGTCACCGCGATTTTGGTCGGACTTTACACCGTTTGGTGGTAGGCGACGCGCGTTAGCATGACGGCACTCGCGCCAATCGACATTTTCCGTGTGGCGAATATCGTCGGCGAGGGCATCCTGTGGGACTGGCGCCGGCAGGTGTTGTGGTGGACCGACATTCAAGGGCGAAAGCTGCACCGCTTTGACTGGGCGTCCGCAACCCCGCAAGCCGTGGGCACCCCCGAGCGCGTCGGATCGTTTGGCTTGATCGCGGGCAGTGAGCGGTTGATTACCGCCTTTGCCGGCGGCATCGCGTTCTATGACGTCGATCGGCAATCCGTCGAATGGCTGCCGGTGCAGCCGGTGCTCGACGCCGGCGTACGCTTCAATGACGGCCGGGTGGACCGCCGCGGCCGTTTCTGGAGCGGCACCATGGTGGAAGGAGAACAGGACGGCGCGAGCGCATGTTTATACTCGGTCGACGGCACCGGCGCAGTGAGGTGCCAGGCACGCGGCATCCGTATTTCGAACGGCCTTTGCCACAGCCCGGACGGCGAGCGGCTGTATTTTGCGGATTCGCCGACCCGAACGATCTTCGAGTACGAGCTTCTCGAACCGGAGGGAACGTTGGGACCACGCCGAGTATTCGCACGGACGCCGGAGGGCGCCTTTCCGGACGGCGCGGCCGTCGACGCCGACGGCTGCGTGTGGAGTGCGCACTGGGGTGCCGGGTGCATCGTGCGGTACACTCCCGACGGCCGAATTGATCGCACGCTGCGGGTGCAGACCTGCCAGCCAAGCTGCGTTTGCTTCGCCGGACCCGATCTTGACGTGCTCTGCGTCACGAGCGCGCGTGAAGGACTCGACGCTGGGACCTTGCGCGCGGAGCCGCACGCCGGCGACGTATTTCTATATCGCACTGGCGTGCAAGGGCTGCCTGAGTCAGAGTACCGGCCATGACAGCATCCGTACGTGGCCAAAACCTGACTTATAGCGTCGCCGACAGTCTCGGCACCGCAATCGTCACCGGCGTGTATACGGCCGGCAATCCGATGCCCATTGAGGCCGAATTGTGCCAACAGTATGGTGCGAGCCGCTCGGTCGTGCGCGAGGCCGTCAAGATGCTCACCGCCAAGGGATTGCTGGGATCCCGGCCGCGGCTGGGCACGTGGGTGCAGCCGGAAACGAATTGGAATCTGCTCGACCCCGACGTGCTCGGGTGGCTTCTGGAGCGGAAGTTCTCGGCGCCGCTGCTCATCGAGTTCACCGAGCTGCGCCTGGCCGTCGAGCCCGGTGCGGCGGTGCTCGCGGCCCGCGTGGCGGGACCCGATGAGAAAGCAGCCATTCGCAACGCGATCGAACGGATGCAGGCGGCCGAACGCGGCGATGGGGACCCGCTGGAGCCCGATATCGCCTTTCATGTAGCCGTGCTGCGGGCGAGCCGCAATCGATTTTATGCGCAACTCACGGGATTTACCGCAACCGCACTACGTATCAGCATCCGCATGACGAATCGATACAAGGGCGTGCGGCTCGCGAGCGTCGCCGATCACAAGAAGGTCGCGGACGCCATTATCGCCGGACGGGCGGCCGCGGCCGGCGAAGCCATGCGCAAGCTCATCCAGGAGGCGTTGGATCTCATCACGAAACGCGAGGCTCTGCAGGTGGCCCGCCGCCTCTCGGTCAACGCCAACCGGTAGCTCATGGGAAAAACCAAAATCGCAATCGTCGGTCTGGGCAAAATCGCCCGGGACCAACACATTCCTTCCCTTCTATTGAGCGATGCATTCGAGCTGATTGCCGTTGCCAGCCCTCATCACCAACTCGACGGGATGCCGAGCTTCGGCGACCTGCCGGCACTGTTGCACGCGGTCCCCGAGGTCGAAGCGGGGGCGCTCTGCACGACGCCGCAGGTGCGTTACGAACTCGCCCGCTACGCGCTGGAACACGGCCGGCACGTTCTTCTGGAAAAACCGCCGGGCGTGACGGTCAGCGAAGTGCTGGCGCTCGTCGATCTTGCCAAACAACATGGCGTGGGGCTTTTCGCTTCCTGGCACTCGCGTCACGCGCGGGCCGTTGAACCTGCGCGCATTTGGCTCGCCGGTCGCAAGATTCTAGGCGCAACGATCACCTGGAAAGAGGACGTGCGGGTCTGGCATCCCGGGCAACCGTGGATCTGGCAAGCCGGCGGTCTCGGCGTGTTCGATCCGGGCATCAATGCGCTGTCGATACTGACCCGCATCATACCCGGCGCCCTCGCACTGAAACGCGCGGAGCTTTCCTACCCCCGAAACTGCGAGACGCCGATCGCCGCGCGCCTGCTGCTGACCGACTCGCGCGGCGCGGCGGCACAGGTCGAGCTGGATTTTCGCCAGACCGGCCGTCAAATCTGGGACATCGAGGTCGACACCGATGCCGGCCGGCTGCACCTGTCCTCAGGCGGCGCCGTGATGGCGGTGAACGGTTTGGCGGTGGAAACCGTTGAGAGTTCGGAATATGCGGGTCTGTACGCGCATTTTGCCACCCTCGTCCGCGGGCGCGCCATCGATGTGGACTCGGCGCCCCTGCAGTTGGTGGCCGATGCTTTTTTGTGCGGTCGACGCGTCGAGGTCGAGCCGTTCATCGAGTGATGCCGGACACCTAAGAACCGCTCAATGGATGTGCGTTCGCGCAGTTTGGATTGCCGGCGAATCAGATTTTCTGGAGGCCATAGCGCCGCACTTTCGAGAGCAAGTCGCGGTTACCGGGTAGCGACGCGGTGAGAGCCTTGGCGTATTTGGCCGACTCGTTCATCTTTTCCCGCGCCAGATTTCGCTCGCGGTCGTTCAGCAGCCAAGTTGCCGGGTGAGTCTGGAATCCCATCCCGTAGAGGATGTATTGATAGCTCGCCGCCGAGAACACTTCTTCACGGTGTGCGAAGTCTTCATGCCACGGGCAATGGTCCCGCCAGTATTCCAGGTACTCGCGCAGGCTGTCCGGAATCGATTCGCGAGCTCGGTTGTCGCTCCAGAACCGAGAGTCGGTCCGTCGACTCAGCACGTAGTGCAGCTTGAGGAAATCGACAATGCGCTCCCAGCGATAACGAAAAGTGTCGTTGAATAATCGCGCAGCCTGCCGCATGCCGCCGCCGCAACTCGGCAGCAGGTTTGCAATCGACTTGGCCGACAGTTCGATCATGACGATGGCCGATGCCTCGAGAGGCTCGAGAAAACCCGCGGAAAGTCCCACCGCGACGCAGTTACGGGTCCAGAATTCTTGGCGATATCCCGAATTGATGTCGATTTTTCGATAGCTCAAATCCCGCGTGGGATCGCCTCGAGCGCCGAGGTAGCCGTTCAGTTCCTCGAGCGCGCCCTCGTCCGACACGTAACGGCTGGAGAAAACGTACCCGACGCCGCGGCGGGTCGTGAGTCCGATGTCCCACACCCAGCCCGAGGACTGCGCGGTGGCCACGGTCGCCGAGGCGATCGGGGTGTCATCGGTCGGGTACGGTATCTGGACCGCCCAGGCCTTGTCGATGAAAAGCACGTCCTTCTGCGAGAGAAACGGAACGCCAAGGTGCTTGCCGATCAATAGCGAGGAAAATCCACTGCAATCGATGAATAGATCTGCGGTGAGCAGCTCGCCGGACTTCGTCACCAAGTGCGCAATGTCACCCGTGTCCTTGGACTCGACCCGCACGATCTCCTCAACCAGGTGCCTGACGCCGAGCTTGTCGACGCAGTGCTTCTGGAGAAAGGGCCCGAATTTTCCGGCGTCCAGGTGGTAGGCGTAATTCGCCAAGCCGGTGAATTCCGGCGTCGTGATCTGCTTGGGCGCCAAGGCCTGGCCGCAGATCGCCGCCTGAAAGCACATGCTGTCCGCGAAGCTCTGGCCCCGCGGATCCTCGAGCCAGTAAGGAGCCAGGTTATGCTCTTCGTAGCCGACCGGTAGCGTGAACGGATGGTAGTAAGCGTCCGCATCGCTGCCGTCCACCCACTTCACGAAATGCGAACCTTGCTTGAAGGACGCATCGCACTCACGCAGAAAATCAGTCTCGGTGACGCCGATCTGTTTCAAGGTGGCTCGAATCGTCGGCCAGGTGCCTTCACCGACGCCAATCGGCGGCTGCCCGCGCGACTCGATGAGCGTGACTGCAAATCCGTCTTCGCCCCGTAGTGGAAAACGCGACGCGAGCACCCCGGCGGTGATCCAGCCGGCGGTGCCGCCCCCGACGACGACGACTTTTCGGACCGGCGGCAGTTCATCCCGGGCCGGCATTTTGCACCTCGGGGCGCCGCGGCCCAGTCACGCCGCTCAACCGCCGGTTCTTGCGGGCGACCAGAGCCGACACGTGCGAGATCGATGCCATCTGAAAGTACATCCATTCGAGAAACTCGCGATCGCGCAACTCCGCCAATTGCGCCGCAGGCAATGCCTTGAGCGCAGCGGCGGCTATCCAGTAAAGGCCCTGCAATTTGGTCTCGCTGCCGTCGACGAACTCGATCTCGATCTGCACGGGCTCGATCAAGCTGAGCTCCGCCAGCCGGCCGGTGAACGCATAAGTCTCCTTCGCTCCCGCAACCAGCACCGATAGCATCGATGTGATGTCTTGCAAGAATTTTGTCGGTTGGCCGTCTTCCAGGAACAGGCGTTCACCCTCCGGCGATTGAACGGCCTGGCTCAGATCAATCGCCACCTCGAGAGAGGGCGGCTTGCCTTCAGAATCCTTCGCGCGGCGGGTGAACAGCGAGAACGGCTGGCGCTGGATCTGCAGCGGCACGTAAGCAGCATCCCAGCGACCGTCCACGAAGAACAAGTTCTCCTGGGGTTGGAAACCGAGCAGCGCGGAAGGCTCGAATCGACCCGTTTCCATGTTTTTGGTGTAGAAGATCGGATAATGCGCCAGGAGTCGCGGAAATTCTCGAGGGATCACGCTGATCGCGTTGACTTCTGCGTTCTCCCGCGTCGGCCGCGTGGCGGCAATGCGGACATCCCGGTGAATCTGATTGTTGAGAACTACTCGGTCGACCACTTTCACCTCCAGCCCGGCCGAAGATTATAGCGCGCATTCTGACGTCCTCGTCGGCGGGTAACGAACGAGCGGCGCAAGTCGCGGTACAATAGGCTTGGTTGCTCACCGCGGGTGCTTCGAATATGCATGTCGAACCAAAAAAGGCGGAGGAGTGGGAAGACGTCGATGCGCTTATCTTCAAGGATACGATAAAGACACGGGATCGCCCGGCGGTACTGCGCGGTCTGGTGCGGGCTTGGCCTGCGACCCAGGCGGGCCTTGAATCGGCGCACTCGCTCACCGCCTATCTCAAGACATTTTACAGCGGCCATGCTGCGCCCATGTTCGAAGGGCCCGCATCCATCGAGGGACGATTCTTCTATAACGACACGCTGGACGGTTTCAATTTCGAGTCCAAACGGGCGCTGCTCAGCGATGTACTGGAACGGCTCTGTCAGGAATTAGGGAACGAGTCCGCGCCGGCGCTCTACTCCGGTTCCGCGTCGCTGCCGATTTACTTTCCCGGTTTTTCCAACGCCAACCACGTCCGTAGCCTGATTACCGCCGAGTCGGCGCGCGAGTCGATCTGGATCGGAAACCGTACCCGCATTGCGGCGCATTTCGACCATATCGAAAACCTGGCCTGTGTCGTGGGAGGGCGGCGCCGCTTCACCCTGTTTCCGCCTGACCAGATCAGAAATCTCTATGTGGGCCCGCTCGATTTGACCCCGGCGGGTCAGCCCATCACTCTGGTCGATATCCGCAATCCGGACCTCGAGCGTTTTCCCCGCTATGCCGAGGCGGC
>Ga0179587_10000640_pt1 | contig 14806 bp, 15 predicted proteins | sample CZODoug2_1_08_16_FD_185932 | JGI IMG/M metagenome (GOLD analysis project Ga0179587, IMG submission 185932) | Vadose zone soil fungal communities from Angelo Coast Range Reserve, California, USA - CZODoug2_1_08_16fungal | ecosystem: Environmental > Terrestrial > Soil > Vadose zone | place: USA...
GGTATCGGCGCGATGCCCCACGCGTCGCGTGGCGGAATGGTCCCCGGCGGCACGCCGGCTCCCAAGGCCGCGAGGCGCCCCGCGCGTTCCCAGGTGGCGGCGATGCGTATGAACGCGATTCGATGAGCGGTTGAGCTGTCGAGCCAAGTGTCAAGCTCCGCCTGATCGGCGGCGCTCCAATTGCCGCCCTTACGCTTGGCAAACCACGCCGCGGCAGTGGCCTCGATTTGCTCGCTATTGCTGGTCAGGCTCATGTCGAGCTCTCTTCCTGGATTGTTGCGGACTAGCGGGATTGGCCGTGCCGAACACGGCGACGGTCAGCGCTTGCACGCCACGGGCCAGTTGACTCTCTACCGCCCCTTCCTGAAGTCCGAGGCGTTGGGCCGTTTGGCGCTGCGAGAGACCCTCAACCCGCCGCAGCCAAATCACGCTTCGGCATTTGTCCGAAAGCGAATCCAGCGCACGAGCCAAATTGAACAGCTCCTGACGAGCACTGACGCGGCGCTCCGGCGAGATCTCATCGACTAGAGCCTCCAGACCCTCGAAGTCCGGCCTCGAGTCGATCAGAACCACGCGACTGTGTCGCAATCGGTCCGTCATCAAATTGCGGGCTGTCGTGAATAGAAAGGCCTTCGGCGCCGCCGGCCGACTCACGCGCGCACTCTCATAGACACGCACGTAGATGTCTTGGCGCAGGTCTGAAACGTCCGATGAGTTCCGCCACACGCGATTCAAATAGCGCACCAATACCCCCTCATGAGGCAGGATTTCCGTGGTGAACCATAGATCGAGGGATGTAAGCACAAAATCACGATACTGAAACGATGAGCGAAAATATATAGATCAAGAAATATAGTCGAACACGCGAAGGATTTGTCCAGGCCGCTCGTCTACCTCAGGATGAACATCGAAAGGACTCCCTGATGAACAATGCTTGTGTAGTTGCCGCAATATCCCTTCTCGCAGCGGCGAGTGCCGCCACGGCGGACTTCGGTGACGGCGATACAACCAAGACCGGGTTTTCATTCGGTGTCGGCGGTGACGTGAAGTTGACGCGTAGACTCGTCCCTTAAAATGGGACTCCGCCGCATGATTGCTCGCACACAAGCTACACTCACGGGGCGTTCGGCAGCCCTTGTGGCGATGGTTGCAATCGCAGGCGCGGCATCCGCGCAGAGCGATATTCCTTGGAACGGCGTTTACCTTGGCGTGAATGCGGGTGAGGCTTCAAGTAGTACGTGCAACCGATGGGCGCTGAACGGCGCGATGATCGCTCCCGCCGTTGCATTTAAGTTCAGCAATCGAGATTGCTCCAATAGCAGCGCGCTTGTCGGTGGCGTGCGGTTAGGCGAGAACTTTCAGTACAAACGGCTGGTTCTGGGCATTGACGCCGATCTCGACTTCTGGGGCGCAAAGGGATTCAATCAGTCGCTGAAATATTCAGGCGCAGTACCTTTGCCGGGTACATACCACTATTCAGACAAACCAAGCCCCGGCGGGTTCGCCGTCATCGGTCCTCGGATCGGTTACGCCGGGGATACATGGCTGCCATATATTCAGGTGGGCACCATCATTGCTGCGGGCTCACACGGCAGCACGCTCTACTACACGCCGACGGGAGCAAAAGTGCCCACGGCCTCGTTTAGCGGGGGAAGAGATTTCTCATCCACCGGATGGGTGGCCGGCGGTGGTTTCGAACTTGGCTTGAACGGCGCATGGTCAATCACTGCGGAGTATCTTCATTCGAATTTCGGCAAGGGATCGAACTCCTCAGGAACTTGCAACGGCTCCGTACCAGCGTGTTCTGCATTCTCCGGCATATCATTCAACAATATTCACGAAGGCTTCAGCGCGAACATAGTCCGCGTCGGCATCACCTACTGGTTCGGGTATTGGGAGCCGTGAGTCGGCTCAACATTTAGATTTTGACCACCCAGCGCAATGGGGTGCAAACTCCCGCCTAAGTCGCGCCGCAAACGTACGGCAAGCAAAGAGAGCGATCTGCGAGTCAAGCGAGAGAAGCGGTGAAATGACCGCTCCGTCCCATTCCGCTCATTGCGGCGAGTGCAGGCCTCGAGTGCCCGTCTTGGTCGCACTATCAAGTCCACGCACACCTTGCATGTTGGCGCCCGTGAGATCCGCGTCGGTAAGATTGGCTCCGGTCAAGTCGACATTGATGAGCTGCGCATCCTGCAACTGGGCGCCCGTCAGATCGGCGCCCGTCAAGTCCGAGCCGCTGAAGTCGGCTCGGAACAATCGGGTATTGACCATTTTCGAATGGCTGAAATTGGAGAAGGTGAATTCGCCGCGAGAGAAGTCGGAATAGGATAGATCCGCGTTGACCGCCGTGGCATTGACCATACTCGTCCGCATCAATCCCATCGACTGGTTCTTCATGTCCGCAGCCCCTTTCATATGCGTCATTGTCGCGTCGGTAAAGTCGGTGTTTTTCAAATCCCCAATGAAGCGGGCACCGGAGAGGTTCGCACCGCGCAATATCCCACCGGCCAATTGAACCGAAAACAGGATCGCATTGCGCAGCGAAGCGTTGGTCAAATCGGCATGTTCGAAAAATGCCACCGTCAGGTTGGCGTCATCAAAATTGGCATCACGCAAGTTGGCACCATTGAAGACCCCGGAGGACAAATCGGCACCTCGAAAATTAATGCCATGAAGATCGAGGCCCGATAGATTTTTGGCCTTTAGGTTAATCCGCCCGGAATCGGGCGCGCGGCTGAGCTGGGCCAGCAGTACCTCACGGGTGAGGCGCTCGTGGTCTTCCCAGTCGGCAAACGCCACAGGGGGAAAATACATAAGAGCGGCCGCAGCAACCGCGGTCATCGTTGCAAGAATCGTGCGGTAGCGGTCCGCGGCGCGAACCTCACCGCAACACCCCGCCCGCCGCACGAAACGATTCACTGCTCCCCCAACATCGCCAGGCTGAGCGCACCGGTCAGTGCCAAGTACGCAAGCACCGGCAGCAGCAGCAAGGACAGCACCGCCGAGATCCGTGCCATTCGACCCCAGAACTTGGAGGCGCAATTGCCGGCACAACGATACGTCGCGACGGTCACATAGACGCAGAAGAGCAGTCCGCCCACGGTATACACCCGCATCGCGAAATCATTGCCCGGATCCAAGAACAACTCGATCGCACCATACGCGATCGATCCCAGCAAACCGTAACCCCAGAACACCGTCGACAATGAAGTCTTGCCCTGCAGTGGATCGCTCAATGCGGACCATACTTTCAAGTCAGCTCCTTTGATTCGCCGGCATCGGTCAGGTCGTGACTCGTCCGCCCAGAAAGTTCGCGACGGCAGTACCTAACTCCGATTTCGTCACCGCGTTCATATGGTTGCCGGGCACCGAAACGAACTCCCCATTCGGCAGGGCGGCGGCCAAGCCTTCCGCGGAACCGTTATCATGGTCGTCGGCGCCCGTCAGCACCAGCGTCGGAGTACGAATCCTCGCCACATCCTCGATTGGCGTATCGACGAATGTGGCAAGGACATGGATCAATGCCAACGGGTCCCCGCCTACCGTCTTGAGGAAGGCCTCCGTCATCCATTCAATCGATCCCCGCTCGAAGGTACCGAGTTGGGTGAGGATGCGCCGGAAGAAGGCGGATCGCCCGCCCGAATGGACGATTCCGTCCAGACCCATCCCTGCGACGATCGCGCGTCCCGGCATCGCGCCGCGGACCAGCATCCGCATCGTCGTTCGCCCGCCCAGCGAATAGCCGCCGAGATCATAGTCGGTGAGGCCAAGATGATGGATCAACGCGAATCCATCGTCGGCCAGAACATCGGGGGGATACGCGGCTGCCGCATGTGGTTTCGCGCTGTCGCCGTGGCCGCGCAGGTCCGGCATGATGACTCGATGCCCATGGGCGGCGAGCATCGCGGCGTGGCCGTAGCGCATCCAGTTCACCACCGCGGTCGAGAAGTACCCGTGGATCAGCACCAGCGGCCTACCCTCCCCCATCTCGCGATAGGCAAGTTGAACGCCGTCCCCAGCGTGGAAGTAGCGGACGGGAATGCCTGCGGGCACATCTGTTGAGGCCATTGATTCAGCCGGCAGTAGTCGGGCTCCTATTATAACCGCGATATGAGGCTGCATTTGCGCTCGCTCGCGGAAAGAATCGCTCAAGATAAGCAGCAGGAGGCCGTGCGTGTCGTTCGTATTAGGTTTATTGTTGTTTGTGGTTGTCATCGGATTTCTCGACTCGCGGCTGCCGTGGCCCTCGGAATCCCGCCCGGTCGATCGTCCGTGATCGCCGGACATTTTGGCTTCGCGGCAGCCGTGAAGGCGAAGGCGACCGCGGTGCCACTGTGGGCGTTGATGCTGGCGTGCCAGTGGCTGACATGCCGATCCTTCCCGGGGGCGGCGGATCACTGTCGCACCTTGGATTCGGACTATGGAGGTACCCGACAGAAGCTGCGCTGCTGGAACTCGCGCTCGTCGTCACGGGAGCCTACCTCTACTGGCGGGCTGCACGGCGAGTAGCCGGAACGGATCCGAACACCACACGCCGCGCCAATCTCTGTGGCCTCTCCGTACTCGGTGCGGGCGTGGTGACTCTCGCAATCAACCTGCTCGGAGCGTAAGTTCGTTGCGCCGGCACGCTGCGCAACTCAATGCCCATGAGAACCGCCTTCACAGCCACCATCAGGATTCGAAACGGCAATCCGTATATTCCCGTCGATGCGTCACGAGCCGCCGCGATCAAGGAAGGATGGCGTAAACCGTTGCCGGTCCGGTTACGCATTAACGGCCTGCCCAGAGAGGCATGGCGCGTGAACATGATGCCCGTTGGCGACGGGAGCTTCTATCTCTACTTGCACGGGACTGTCCGCGAAGCCTCCGAAACTGTGGTGGGCGACCGGGTAGACGTCGAGATTGCGTTCGACCCGCGCTATCGCGGTGGTCCGCAGCATCGTATGCCTCCGTGGTTCAAGCGCGGGCTTGCCTCGAATCCTCAGGCCCTGAAGAATTGGAAAGCACTCCCGCCGAGCCGCAGGAAGGAAGTCCTTCGCTACTTTTCACGCCTCATCTCGGCAGAGGCCCGCGCACGGAATCTAGCCAAGGCCCTCCACGTCCTTTCCGGCGAAGCCGGCCGATTTATGGCTCGAGCCTGGAGGCACGGAGTCTAGCCGGACGCTTGGCGGTGTCGTTGGAGAATCAAACTTCCGGCCTCGCCACCCACCAGGTGGTGACGTCTCAATATTTACGTTGGCGGCTTGCCGTTGCGATCTGCCGCTACCGCCCAAGTTCCCCTATATTGAGCCTCTTTCGCGCGAACTAGAACGATCATCATGCAGGGGACGCGAAATGAGCGCACGTGATGTTGCTGCCGGATCCTCCCCGGTCCCGTCTTCCATCGAGGAGCCGGATTACTTCATTCGACTGGCCCTTCTCGCGGCTATCGTGGAATCTTCCGACGATGCGATCGTCAGTAAGACACTCGACGGCCGGATCCTGTCATGGAACGCAGGCGCCTCGCGGATATTCGGGTACACGGCGGAGGAGGTCATCGGCCGGCCGATCACCATCATCATTCCCCCCGAGCTGCATGAAGAAGAACGGCGCATATTGGAACAGGTGAGAGGCGGCCAGCGCATCGAACATTTCGATACGATCCGTATAGCTAAGGATGGCCGACGCGTTTTCATCTCGCTCACGGTATCTCCGGTCCGCGATTCCCGCGGCGTCATCATCGGCGCCTCCAAAGTCGCGCGTGACGTCTCCGAGCGCAAGCGCGCGGAACACGCAGTGCTCGAGAGCGAAAGACGGCTGGCGACGCAAGCGGATGCGCTCGCAAAGCTGAACGAGTTGAGCACCCGCCTGTGGCGTTCTGGCAGCCTCAATGAGGGACTCGATGAAATACTCGCCGCCGTCATTGATTTGCTCGGAGCCGATAAGGGCAACATTCAGCTCTTGGACGCCGAAGGCTCCAAGCTATCCATCGTGGCGCAACGGGGTTTCGAGCCGGACTTCCTGGAGTTCTTTGGCGAGGTCTCCGCCACCGACGATTCCCCGTGCAGCAGGGCATTGCGATCCGGACAACGGATCCTCATTGAAAATGTCGAGACCGATGGTCCCGACGCGCCGTTTCGCGCTGTCGCTCGTGCCGCCGGGTATCGCTCGATGATATCCACTCCGCTGACGCGTGCCGACGGAGCGCCGCTTGGGATGGTTTCCAGTCACTTCCGATTGGTTCATCGACCCTCCGAGCAGGAACTCCGTCGCCTGGACCTGTATTTGCGCCAAGCGTCCGATTTCATTCAGCGCTGCAGGCTGGAGCAGGAACTGCAGCAAAGCGAAGAAGCCCTGCGTGATGCCGATCGCCGCAAAGACGAATTCCTGGCGCTTCTCGCCCACGAACTGCGTAACCCGCTCGCCCCCATCCGTTATACGCTGGCTGCGAACAGGAAGACCGGCAGGACACCCGAGCAGCGGAAGCGCGCCGAGGAGATCATCGAACGACAGGTGACGCACATGAGCCGCCTGCTCGATGACCTTCTCGATGTCTCACGCATTACTCGAAGTACGCTCGAACTGAAGATGAACCCCACCGAGCTGACTCTGGTGGTTGGGTCCGCGATCGAAACTGCCCGGCCGATTCTGGACACGAAGCATCACTCGCTCTCGGTCGAACTGCCGAAGCAGGCAGTGCGGCTCGAGGCGGACGCCATACGCCTGGCACAGGTATTTTCCAACCTTCTGATCAATGCGGCCAAGTACACCGATCCCGGCGGCCACATCCAGTTGCGGGCGGCTCGCGAGGGAAATGAGATCGTCGTTGCGGTCCGGGATGACGGTATCGGTATTTCCGCGGACATGATGCCGCGATTGTTCGAGATGTTCTCGCAGGCCCAAGCAGCCTTAGGACGCGCGGAGGGCGGACTCGGCATCGGACTGTCGTTGGTGCGCGGGCTCGTGACTCTGCACGGTGGGAGCGTGGAAGCGCACAGTGACGGACCAGGCCGTGGAAGCGAGTTCATCGTGCGCTTGCCGGCGAGAACCCCGGCAGAGGAGCCCGCTGACATCGAAGTGGAAGCGGACGCTCCCGTGGCTGGTGCCGGGATGAAGATCCTGGTTGTCGATGACAATCGAGATGCGGCGGATGCTTGCGCAGCGCTCTTGGAACTATCAGGTCACCACGTCCAGACGGCCTATACCGGCCGACGTGCGCTCGAACTCGCCGAGACTTTTCGTCCTCATGTGCTTCTGCTCGATATCGGACTCCCGGATCTCGATGGATACCAGCTGGCCGCGAAGGTCCGAGCGACCCCGTGGGGTCGCGGCATCGCCCTCATTGCGGCAACCGGCTGGGGTCAGGAGGAGGACCGGCGCCGCGCCTTCGATGCGGGGTTCGACCATCACCTGACAAAACCGATTGCGGCGGAGACCGTGGAGTCTCTGCTTCAATCGTTGCGGCCGCTTGAGCCTTCGTCCGTTCGCTGCAAGCGAAGCGGGCTGCAGGAAAAATGACTTGCCTCGAGCCTGGCGGCAAGCTGCGACGCCTTTCCATCGCAGTAAGACCGGCTGGTCCGGGACGACCAGATGGTTTTGGTCATGCCGTTTTTGATGTAATCCACGCGACAGCCGCGAGCTATCGCGAGGTCACTATCCGACGAATTGGAAATATAGGTCTTGATCTCTCTGACTTCCGTATTGGATTTGCATAGGAAGCTCTCGCGAGTGGTCGCCCAATCATCTTGGGCCCCCGCGCTGCCCGCCGCCACCAGGCAAGAAATGACAACGGCTCCGCAACGCGCGCCGATCGGACATGCCGCCAACCCGAACGACGGAAACGCCAGCAATGACCGCATCGAGTAGACTCCCTGCTGTATGCCACATTCGCCACGAACCGGTGCGCCGCCGCGACCACACTATAACGGAACCCCCGCGTGAACCTCGCCTCTCTCTGGTGCCTGGACCCGTCGGTCACCTACTTGAACCACGGATCCTTCGGCGCCTGCCCATCCGCTGTGCTGGAGGTGCAGGCGTCGCTGCGCATGGAGATGGAGCGCGAGCCTGTTGATTTCTTGGTGGAGATCCTGCCCTCTCGCCTCGACGCAGCACGGGAAGCGCTGGCCGCTTTTCTGGGCGCCGCGCCCGAGGATCTGGTCTTCGTGCCGAACGCGACGGCCGGGGTAAACGCGGTGCTGCGCTCAGCGATTCTCGGGCCGGGGGATGAACTGCTTCTCACGAATCATACCTACGCGGCGTGCCGCAAGACCGTCGATTACGTGGCGGGTCACACCGGAGCCAAGGTCGTGGTGGCGCACTTGCCGTTCCCGTGCCGAAATGACGAGGAGATGGTCTCCTCGGTGATGAAATGCGTTTCGCCTCGCACGCGGCTGGCGCTTCTGGATCATGTGACCAGCCCCACGGCCCTGGTCCTGCCCATTGCGCGCTTGGTGAACGGCCTGCGGGCTCGCGGCGTCGATACGTTGGTGGATGGCGCGCACGCCCCCGGGATGGTGCCACTTAGGCTGTCGGAACTCGGCGCCGCTTATTACACGGGCAACGCTCATAAGTGGCTTTGCGCTCCCAAGGGCGCCGCATTCCTGCACGTGCGCCGCGACCGCCAGGCGCAGCTGCATCCAAATGTCATCAGCCACGGCTACACCGCGGGATTCCACGCGGAATTCGATTGGCCCGGAACGTTCGATCCGACGGCTTGGCTGTGCGTCCCGGAGGCGTTGCGTTTCATCGGCGGCCTGTTGCCCGCCGGATGGCCGCAGGTGATGGCGGTCAATCGTGACCTGACGCTGAAGGCCCGTGTCTTGATGCTGGAATCCTCCGGAGTCGATGCTCCTTGTCCGGACGCGATGATCGGATCGATGGCGTCCGTACCGTTGCCGCCGGCCGCGGTGGGTGCCCCGGCTCACCGGCTCGACTGCGAAGGCTTGCACGACTGGTTCCGCCAACGCGGCGTCGAAACATGGCTCCATCCGCATCCCTTGCCGCTGCTGCGCATCTCAGCGCAGCTTTACAATGATCTCGATCAGTTCAAGCGGCTCGCGGCCCTGCTCGAGGAGGCACTGCATGGCCGGTGAAACCGGGGAGATCCGGAAGACCATCCGGGCACGGCTATCGACCTTCGATACCGCGATGGTGGTGTTCAGCCTGGTGGTCGGCATCGGCATCTTTCGTACGCCGGCGATCGTGGCCGGCGCGGCAGGCGGCACTTCCCTGTTCTTTGCCGCGTGGATCGCCGGCGGCTTCATCGCTCTGATCGGCGCCCTGACCTTCGCCGAGATCGGGTCGCGATATCCGCGCGCCGGCGGTTATTACCGCGTGGTCGCCGACTGCTATCATCCGACGCTGGCATTCATGCTGAATTGGTCGCAGACGCTGATGCAGGGCGCCGGCGCGGCCGGCGTCGCGTTCATCGGTGCCGACTACCTCATGCCGGTACTGCTGCCGCCGCCATGGCGCACCCCGCAAGCGTCGCTCATTCTCGCGTTCGCGACGATGCTGATTCTATTGGTCCTGAACTACCGCGGGGTAAAGCCGGGTGCGCGCGTCCAGAATCTACTGTCGATCCTCAAGATCGTGATGATCGTGGGTCTTGCAGTGCTTGCGCTGCTGATCGCTCCGCGAACTACCGCCATGGAGCCCCGTTCCGACGCTCCCGTCGCACTGCGCCTGGCATCGGCACTGATACCGTGCTTCTACGCATACGGCGGGTATCACCTGACCATGAACCTCGGAGCCGACTTGAAGGACGCGCGGCGGCGCTTTCCACTCGCCATCACCGCCGGCATGTTCACCGTGGTCGGTCTTTACCTGCTGCTCAATTTCGCCTATCAGCGCGTGTTGGGGATCGGCGGCATCGCCGAATCGAAGCTGGCGGCGGCGGCCTTGTCGCGAGCGACATTCGGTCCCGCCGGCGAAGTGCTGATCTCGATAGCCGTATTCCTGTCCGCGGCCGGATTCGTGAACGCGACCATCATTCAGATGCCGCGTAGTTTCTACGCGATGGCGGAGGACGGCGTATTCCCGCGCGCGTTCCTGCGGGTCAATCCGGACACTCAAGTTCAAGAGTTGGGACTGCTGTTCTTCGGCGCCACGATGCTGATACCGGCATTCTTGCTCGGATCGTTCGAGAAGCTGCTGAACTATGTGATCTTCACCGACACCCTGACGCTCGCGGTCGTCGCCTCGACGATATTCGTCCTGCGCCGCCGCGGGACGGGCGACGGCGGATTCTCGATGCGGGGATATCCGCTGCTGCCGGCTTTCTACATGGTCTGTCTGCTCGGCGTAGCGGCGCGTGTCTTCACGTTGGAGCCCCGGCTCGCGCTGGCGGGCATTGTCATACTGGCCACCGGCTGGCCTCTGTATCGGTTGGGGCACCGGCTGTTCGGCGGCGCACCCGCGCCTTAGGCACCCGCTCGCCTTGGTACCGCGATGCGAGCGTGTGCTAGCGGTAGTCGCGCTCCTCGGATGCTTGAGTCGTTCGAGCCCACCGGCGCACGCCGCGATTCAGAGCGCTCATCCCCAGCTTGATCTCATCCTTCCATGCTGAATCTCCCGGGGACTGAGGAACAAGTCCCAGGCGGCGCAGCCTGCCGTTGAGACGATGGATCCGACCGACCCGCTCGACGGAGATCAGGTCAAAATTGATGCTGAGCGCAACTGATACGTTGTCGAGATTCTGCGCCCAATGCGGAGCGTGGCTGGGGATATGCACGGCCGAACCGGCATGCAAATCGAATACTTGTGCATCGGCCTGGCGCTGCGGTTTGTATTGAGCGGCGCTGACATTGCCGCTGTAGTAACCCTCCAGTTCCTCGGGCGTGACCAGCGTCCGATCGCTTGGATCGAAGACGCTCAAGCGCTTGTCGCCGTGGATCTGGTAGAGAAAGTTGGTGTTGGAGTCGAGGTGATACGACGTGATACGCCGCGGGGAGGCGATCAGCAACGTTGCGCGCGAAGTCATTATGTCGGTTCGCAGTACCGGCCCCACGGCGACGACCACCTGCTCCATGAACTCCCGCAGCACGGGCCCAACGCTCACGCTACGCTCGATGTGACGAAGTATGATGAGCGAGTCGTTGGTTGCAACCTCGCGTACCGCGTCACGGACGGTGTCGGGTGACGGCACCCCCGAGGCCCAGGGATCCTTGACCGAAGCCGGCGCGCAGGAACAGTACGCGGACCGGGACAGTTCAGGTTCCCTGCAGACGAGCTCCGCAAGTTGATCGAGGTCAAAGAGCGGATTTTCGTGAAGGTCGTGTTTGAAAAGAAAGCATCTACGGTTGTAGTGCCTGCGCACAACGGACGAATCGGGAATCATGACACCACCCCCATTCCACCCATCCGGGCAACTCCATTGCGGTTACCCGGCGCCGAAAAAAATCTAGCGCTTTACGGCTCGCACCGCTAGAGGCAGCGACGCATTTCGCGTGTAGGACTCGCTGGTAGAGCGGCCGTTAGCGAGTAGGCGCCTTTGACGCCGTCGTGACGCTCGGATGCTCGGATGCTCGGATGCTCGTATTTGGAATATGCAACGGCAACCGCGCCAAGTTAACGCCGCCGCGCCGATGAACAGCGACAGCGCCCTCCTACCCCGCGTAGGCGGCGGGCGGACCTTGGAAGCTCACGTGGAATCAGACGGGCTTACTGCCCCAACAGCGTTCCGGCGCGAATGCCCGCCTCGGCGCAGAACTGCGACGCCGGCACTTTTCCACGGTCTCCGTGTTTGACCTTGGACACTTCGATTTCTCCGCCGTGTGCTGCCACGCGGAAACTGCGATCGCCGACGGTTGTGACCGTTCCGACGTTGCCGGAGACCTGCGAAAACGCTCGCACCGCGTGCTTGCGCGTGTCGAAGAGTTGGAGCTTCTCACTATTCCAGAGCGTCCATGCCCCGGGGGCGGGGTCGCAGCCGCGGATGAGGTCATACAGCAGGTCGACATGTGTATGCCAGTTGATTTTCGCTTCGGCGGAACGGCACCAGCCTTCATAGCTGGCGCTCGAGTGGTCCTGCGGCGTCGCCCGCGCGCGGCCCGCCGCAATGAGATCCGCGGCTTCCACCAGCGCCGCAACGCCCATCGGGAACAGCCGGTCGAAATAGACGGAACCCAGGGTGTCGTCCGGACCGATGGGGGTCTCCTTCTGCAGGATCACCGGACCCTCATCCAAACCGTCCGTCGGCCGGAATATCGTGAGACCGGTGCGGGTGTCGCCGCGAATGATCGGCCAGTTGATGGCGCTCGGTCCGCGGTAGCACGGCAGCAACGATGGATGGTATTGAATGGTGCCGTGGCCGGGAATTGACGTGAGGTGTTGCGGTGCAAACTGCAACACGTAGGCCATGACGCCCAGGTCGACCGCCATTCCCCGCAGGATTTCCCCCGCCTCGGCAGTTCGGAGCGAGGGCAGCTGGTGAACCGGAATCCCCAGGGACTCGGCCGCCAACCTCAAGGGGTCGGGCGCCGCGCCTGCCTTATCCGGCGCGCAAAACACACCAGCCACCGTGTCTCCCCGTCCGGTAAACGCCTCCAGGACGGATTTTCCGAACTTTTGCTGACCCAATATGGCGATTCGCATAGTCCTTCCATCGGTCTAGGCACTCCATGATATCTCATATATCATGGAGGCATGAGAGCACCCAGCGTAGGTAGCCGCTGAGAGTGTCGCCCCTTGTCAATCATGCCTAAGGCAGCCGCAACGCTAAAGGAGATCATCAATGGCTGGTCGAAACTTCCTATTCGTCCCGGGACCCACCAACGTGCCCGACCGAGTCCTCCGCGCCATGATGGTGCCCATGGAGGACCACCGCTCCCCCATCTTTCCTGAGCTGACCCGGGCCTGCCTCACGGGGCTCAAGCCGATCTTCAAGACCTCGACCGGCGTTCCCATCATTTTTCCCTCATCGGGCACCGGTTGCTGGGAAGCGGCGCTGACCAATTGCTTGAATTCAGGGGACAAGATCCTAGCCTCACGGTTTGGCCAGTTCAGCCATCTGTGGGTCGACATGTGCACTCGGTTGGGATTCGAGGTGGAAGCGCTGGAAACCCCCTGGGGAGAAGGCGCGCCCGTGGAGCGCTATCTGGCTTCGCTCGCGGCGGACAAGCAGCACAAGATCAAGGCGGTGCTGGTGTGTCAAAACGAGACCGCCACCGGGGTGACCAGCGATGTTAAAGCGGTGCGCGAGGCCATGGACAGCGTCAAGCATCCTGCCTTGCTCTTCGTCGACTCGGTGAGCGCGCTGGCGAGCATCGACTTTCGCATGGACGACTGGCGCGTCGATGTCTGTGTCAGCGGTTCTCAGAAGGGCTTGATGCTCCCCGCGGGCATGGGCGTCACCTGCGTCAGTCAACGAGCGCTCGAGGCCTCCAAGACGGCAACTTCGAAACGGTGCTACTTCGACTACGCCGACATGGTTCAGGCGAATGCCTCCGGCTACTTTCCGTATACCCCGTCCGTGCCCATGCTGTATGGCCTGCGCGAATCGCTCGCCATGCTGGCGGAAGAAGGCTTGGAGAACGTGCTCCGTCGCCACACCTATCTTGCCGGCGGCATGCGCGCCGCGGTCTTCGAAGGCTGGAAGCTCAAGCTGTGCGCGACCGCTCCGAAGTGGCATTCGGACACCGTCTCCGCCATCATGGTGCCCGAGGGCGTGAACGGCGCCGATGTTATCGCGCGCGCCTTCAAGCGCTATAATCTCGCGCTCGGCGCCGGACTGTCCAAAGTGGCGGGCAAGCTGTTCCGCATCGGTCACTTGGGGGATCTGAACGAACTCATGCTGCTCGGCGGCATCGCCGGCGCGGAGATGGCCATGCTCGATGTGGGTGTTAAGATCGAACCTGGCAGCGGCGTCGCTGCCGCACAGAATTTCTGGCGCAACGCGCACAACAATTCTGCCAAGAGCACCGCCGAGGCGAAAGCGGGCATCGCCGCGTGATTCAGCGGGCCGTGTTCCTGGACCGCGCATCCCTCAAGGCGAAGGTGCGCAAGCCCGCAGGCGTCACGGACTACGTGGAGTATGAAAAGACCGCGGTTGGCGAGATCGTGCCGCGCTTGGACGGTGCCACCGTCGCCATCATCAACAAGGTGCCCATGCGCGCACCCACCTTGGAGCAGTTGCCGGATTTGAAGATGATCGCGGTGGCGGCCACCGGCTATGACGTGGTGGATGTCCCCTACTGCAAGCAACACGGGATCGCGGTAGCGAACATCCGCAACTACGCGGTGCACACCGTGCCCGAACACGCGTTCGCGATGATTCTCGCGCTGCGGCGCAATCTCCTTGCGTACCGGCACGATGTGGAAAACGGCGTCTGGAATCGGTCGGAGCAGTTTTGCTTCTTCACGCACCCGATCGGCGATCTGCACGGCGCCACTCTCGGTATCATCGGCGAAGGCGCCATCGGCCAGGCGACGGCGGCGATCGGGCGTGCATTCGGCATGCGCGTGCTCTTCGCCGACCATGCGCCGCCCAAAATGGACGGTGTGGTGTTTACGCCGCACGAAACGGTGCTTGCCGCATCCGACGTGATCTCGCTCCACTGCCCGCTCATGCCCGCGACCCGAAATCTCATCGACTTGGCGGCGTTCCGCAAGATGAAGCGCAATGCGCTCCTCATCAATACCGCACGCGGCGGCTTGGTGGATGAAGCGGCGCTGATACAGGCACTCGATGAGGGGCTCATCGCGGGTGCGGGTTTCGACGTCTTGACGGTCGAACCGCCGCGCGACGGCCATCCGCTGCTCGATGTGCGCCGTTCGAACTTCATTTTGACGCCGCATGTGGCATGGGCGTCGGATGGCGCCATGCAAT
>Ga0179587_10000642_pt1 | contig 14794 bp, 12 predicted proteins | sample CZODoug2_1_08_16_FD_185932 | JGI IMG/M metagenome (GOLD analysis project Ga0179587, IMG submission 185932) | Vadose zone soil fungal communities from Angelo Coast Range Reserve, California, USA - CZODoug2_1_08_16fungal | ecosystem: Environmental > Terrestrial > Soil > Vadose zone | place: USA...
CTTGTCCATAGTATCCACTATGGACCGCGCCGCGCGCCTTGCATCCGCTCCCTCTCCTTGCCAACGCGGCTCACGCGAAATACTCAGACAGGCTCCTAGCTAGGCTTGCGCATGAAACCGTCGGCATCGACGTCGAACTCAGCGCCCCGCCACGTGATGCGAGAGGTGAAGAAGCTCCGGAACCAAACCCAGCACAGCAGGCCGTCCCGTACCGGCAGCAGCCAAAGGTCCGAGAACGGGTGCGGATCATCCGTCAGCCGGTACCGGTAATAGAGCGCCAGACGCATCATGGCCGTGATGCCGAAGAGCGTCCAGACCAGGGTGGAATGCACTCCACCTCCCGCGGCGAGGATCAGACCGAGGATGGCGAGAGGAAAGCTGAAGCTTAAGAATATCATCCTGAAGCTCCAGGGCCGCAGGACCTGAATGGTACGCATCCAGCGAATTTCATGCCGGGTCAGCGAGCCGAAGTTCTGCTCGTGGTGCACCCCCTGGACCAAGTACGGCGACAAGACGACCCGCAGCCTCAAGCCGCGAATGAGCTCGCCGAGGCGGTGATCGTCGGCAAGGTGGTTTGCTATCGCGCGAAACCCTCCGATCGCCCGCAGGGTATCGTGTCGCAGGCACATGGTCTGTCCGGACACATACCCTTCGTACCCGAACAGCCACGCCACGAGCACGGAGGGGAGGTACCATTCATTGATGTACATGGCGCCGAGGCGCGACCAGATCCTATCGGTGGGCACGGCCCGGTAGGTGCACGTGACGAGACCCACCTGCGGGTCCAACAGGGGCGCCGTCACGGTTGCGAGATAGTCGGGCCCGACAAAGGCGTCGCTGTCGGCCATCACCAACATATCGTGCCGCGCCTGCTCCAGCATGTTGATCAAATTGCTGATCTTGTGGTTGTTGCCGTGCTGCTGCGGATTGACGACGATGTCGATGGGCAGCGAGGGAAACTCCGCAGCCAGCCGTTCCGCGACGGAGCGCGCCGGATCCGCCGGATCACGCACGCCGAAGATGATCTGGTACTCCGGATAGTCCTGCAGGCAAAAAGCCCGCAGGTGCTCGTACAGGCCCGGTTCCGCGCCGCACAGCGGTTTGAGCAAGGTCACCGGAGGCCGCTCCGTCACAACGGTCGGGGCCCTACGGAACCGCCAGACAGCCAGCGCGAGCAGCGTCGTAACGGAATACCCCGCCGCTATGCCTAACGCGGCGATGCCGATGACGGCAGGCAGCGCATGAAGAAACGACATGTGCGTCTCGACGATTGATGTTGCTTAGCTCATGCCTCGTGTGCGCGCAGGAACCGGAAAAATTCGACGCCCTCGCGCAGGCGCCGCTTCATCATGTCCCAACTCCCCAGCATCTCCCGGACGATTTCCCAGATCTTGTTCGGCCGGAAGTAAAAGCGCTTATAGAAAACCTCCATGCTGTGGAAGATCTCCTCCTTCGACAGGTGCGGGTACGAGATCGCGGCGAGCTGCACGCCCTTGTCGTTCACGAGATTGACCGCATCATTTTCCTGAAGCCAGCCGTTGTCCACCGCTTGTTTGTACAGCGTAGTGCCGGGGTAGGGCGCCGCCAGGGAGACCTGGATGGTATGGGGATTGATCTCTTTCGCGAAGTTGATGGTCTTCTCGATGGTTTCCTTGGTTTCGCCGGGAAGACCCAGAATAAACGTGCCATGCACCAAGATGCCGAGCTTTCGGCAATCGCTGCTGAAGCGCCGTGCGATATCCGTGCGCAATCCCTTCTTGATGTTGTGCAGGATCTGATCATCGCCCGACTCGAAGCCCACCAACAACAGGCGCAGACCGTTGTCCTTCATCACTTTCAACGTCTTATAAGGGACATTCGCCTTGGCATTGCAGCTCCAGGTCATGCCGAGTTTGCCCATGCCCTGTGCTATCTCCTCGACCCGCGGCAGGTTCGACGTGTCGGTAAACGTATCGTCGTCGAACATGATCTCCTCGACTTCGGGCATGTTCTCCTTGATCCACCGCACTTCCGCGATCACGTTCGAGGCGGATCGCACCCGGTAGCGGTGGCCGCCGACCGTCTGCGGCCAGAGGCAGAAAGTGCACTTCGACCGGCAGCCCCGGCCGGTATAAAAACTCACGTAGGGATGCTTCAAATAGCCGATGAAATAGTTTTTGATTTTCAGATCGCGCTTGTAAACCGGCGCGACGAACGGCAACTCGTCCATATTCTCGAGGATGGGGCGGGGCAGGTTGTGAACTACGCGGCCCTCCTCATCCCGGTAGGAGAGTCCCTTGATATCCTTGAGCGGCAGCCCCTCGGCCACCTCCTTGCAGGTGTAGTCGAATTCCTCGCGGCAAACGAAGTCGACGGCGGCGGCGGCCTTGAGCGAACCCTCCGGATCGACCATGGTCTTGGCTCCGACGAGACCAATCTTGACGTCGGGATTATCCTCGCGCAGCAGTTCCGCGAACCGTGCATCGGTGGGGAACGAGGGTGTACTGGTATGCATGATGACGAGTTCGTATCCGCGGGCAATCTCGCGGCTCTCAGCGACGGTCAACTCGTCGGCCGGGGCATCGAGAACCCGCGAATTCGGCACCAGCGCGGCCGGCTGCGCCAGCCACGTCGGGAACCAGAATGACTTGATCTCGCGCTTCGCCTGGTAGCGCGACCCCGCACCACCATCAAAACCGTCGAACGACGGTGCCTGCAGAAACAGCGTTTTCATTGATCGTCCGGACGAAGATTCCACAGTCATCAATAGCCTCACGGAAATAGCACTTTGCCGCTCAAAGTCTGATGATAATACAGGGTTTTCGGGCGACCGCGCCATTTCCGCGGCAGGCCGGGCAGCGGACGCATATCTCGAGTCGATCTAGGCGGCTACCGCCTCATTTCGCCAATCCGCTGGCTTGCTTGGGCTGAGTCGACGACGCCAAGGTGGGCGCCTTGGGCTTCAATTGTGCCTTGCACACCGCCGTCGCCTGATTGTAGGAAATGGTCCTGCTCGCCGACATTTGCCTGTTCATGCAGACCGTCAATTGGCGTCGTGGGGAAACCGGCCGGTTGAGGTCGACCGCCACGGCTTGAATGCTCACCGCGCACGCGCCGATCAGAGAGAACAGCGTTCCCCTGCGAATCATATGGATACCCCCGCCCCATGAGCCCCTCAACCACGGAGGAGTATGTCGGGGCCGGTGAATGCCGCAAGACGCAATGCTAGCAACCAATTGTCAGAGTTACGCCGACATGGGCCGGTCGAACGACGGCGGGCGAGGCGCCGACCCTGACAACGGGCGCTAGGGTCAACCGCTAATCATACACGGAGATTTCCGACAGCGGGTCCCGAACCAACGTGATACAAGAGGCCCTTGCCGCACTGCAATCTTCGCGATACGAGTGCTATATTTCAGGCAGAGGCGGGTTTGCCAGTTCAAGAAGCAAGAGGGCTGATCGCCCGGAGAGAACGTATTCCCATGACCCCAGTCAATAAAGCACAAGCGGAATCGATTCCGCGAAATTGGATTACAACCGCCATGTTTACCGTCACCTTTGCAACGGCCCTGACCGTCGTGCCTTGGTACGGATTCAGCCACGGCTTCACCACTGCAGCGTGGGTCTGGTTCGTGCTCCTGCTGGGCGCCAACGGCATGGCGATCACCTGCGGATACCATCGGTTGTTCGCACACGCGACCTACGACGCCCATCCCGTCCTGAAAGTGGCCTATCTGCTTTTCGGTGCGATGGCGCTGCAAAACAGTGCATTGATCTGGAGCGCCGGCCATCGGGTGCATCACCGCCACATCGACGACCTCGAGCTCGACCCGTACTGCGCACGTCGGGGATTTTGGTTCTCCCACATCGGTTGGATGCTGCGCCACTACCCGAGCGGCGAGGCGGACTTCCGCACCGTACGCGATCTGGAGCGCGACCCCTTATTGCGGTACCAACATCGTTACTATCTGCCGCTCACGCTGGCGATGAACATCGGCCTGCCGATGCTGCTCGGATGGGCCGGCGGCGATGTCCTGGGAACGTTTCTGCTCGTGGGGGTTCTACGGCTCGTCGTGAGCCATCACGTGACGTTTTTCATCAATTCGCTGGCGCATATGTGGGGGACGCAGCCGTATTCGGAAGACAATACCGCGCGCGACAACCCGGTTATCGCAGTGCTCACCTACGGCGAGGGGTACCATAATTTTCATCATATGTTTGCGCATGACTACCGCAATGGGGTGCGCGCGTGGCAGTGGGATCCCTCGAAGTGGTTCATCGCCCTCATGGGCTGGGCCGGCCTGGCCTGGAATCTAAAGCGTGTTCCCCGGTTCAAGATTCAGCGTGCGCTCCTCGATGCCCAATTCCGCCGCGCCGAAATCCAGCTGTCGAATCATTCGGGACGCGTACAGATCGAGCAGTTCAAGCGGCGAGTGGCCGAGGAGTACGAGGTGTTCTGCAACGCAGTTGCCGCCTGGACGCATCTACGCGAACAGCGGCTAGCCGACGCGAAACGCGCGGTGCTCGATCGCTGGGAGCACTCGCTGCTGCAATCGCGGCTCCACGAGTTGGAGCGTGGACTGAAAACGCAGCACCGCCGGATGCGGGCGCTGGGCGATCAGATCACCTTGTTCGTGACTTAGGGGGACGCCATGCCGAGCGGGTTAGGGCCACAAAGCATCGCCGAACAAGACGACAGGGCGGCGGACCATCCGGAACGTCGTTCACTGGAAGCGCGTCTGCTGCGCCGCCTCCTGTCGAGTCTCGGCGACCCGCCGATCGAGTTTCATCTGGCGTGGTCGGGCGAGCGCATAGCGCCGACTACGGTTCCCGCGACGGAACGTGTGCGAATCGCGGACCGCGCCACCTTGCGCGGCTTGCTGCGGGATGCTCAGATACGCTTCGGCGATGCCTACAGCAGAGGGCGGATCGAGATCGAAGGCGATGTGGTCCGGTTCATGGAGACCGTATTCCGGGGTCTCAATCGATCAAGCGCCCGTGAAACCATCGCGACCCGGGTAGCCGGCTGGCTGCACCGCCCGCGCCGCAACTCTCTCGCCGGATCGCGCGACAATATCCACCGGCATTACGATCTTGGCAACGACTTTTATTCGCTTTGGCTCGGCGAGACCATGGCCTACACCTGCGCCTATTACCCGAGCGCCGAAGCGACCCTCGACCAGGCGCAGGTCGCCAAGATGGAGCACGTGTGCCGTAAGCTGCGAATCGGCGCGAGCGATCGCGTCGTTGAAGCCGGTTGCGGCTGGGGAAGCCTGGCGCTGCATATCGCCCGGCGCCATGGCGCGAAAGTGCGCGCGTTCAACATTTCCAAGGAACAACTGGAATTCGCGCGTCACCGGGCTCGTGCCCTGGGTCTCGAGCACCGCGTCGAATTCATTGAGGACGATTATCGTAATATCCAGGACAGCGCCGATGTCTTCGTCTCGGTGGGCATGCTGGAACACGTCGGCCTCGATCACTATCCGGAACTGGGCGGCGTGATCTCCCGATCCCTCTCGAGCGAGGGACGCGGATTGATCCACTCGATCGGCCGCAACCGGCCCGGACTGCTTCATCCCTGGATCGAGCGGCGAATATTTCCCGGCGCGTACCCGCCCTCCTTGGGTGAGATGATGCAGATATTCGAGCCGTGGGACCTTTCGGTGCTCGATGTCGAGAACCTGCGGCTGCACTACGCCCGAACCTGCCGTCACTGGCTGGAGCGGTACGAAGCCGTGTCGGGCAAGGTGCGGGAGATGTTCTCCGACGAGTCCTTCGTTCGTACGTGGCGCCTGTACCTGTCGGGATCGATCGCTGCGTTCAACACGGGGTCACTGCAGCTGTTTCAAGTGCTGTTCACCAAACAGGAGAACAATGCGATCCCGCTCACCCGCGAGTACATGTACTCGAACTAGGAGCGGCGAGGCTCCTGTGCGCTGCGCCGATGCATAGCGCGGAGGCCATTGTCGTCGGCGGCGGCCCGGCGGGTTCCGCCGCGGCAGCGCGGCTCCGGGCGGCGGGCGTGGACGTTCTCGTCCTCGACAGAGAGGAGTTTCCGAGGCAGAAACTATGCGCCGGCTGGATTACTCCCGAGGTCGTGCGGGACTTGCGGTTGGACATCGCCGCCTATCCCCACGGCTTCTTGAGCTTCAGGCGCCTGCACTGGCATGTTCGCGGCCTGCACCTGCCCGTTCCCTGCGTGCAGCATTCCATCCGGCGCTTCGAGTTCGATGCATGGCTCCTCGAGCGCTCGGGAGCCTCGGTGGTCCGGCACAACGTCCGGGACATTGCGCGCGACGGCGAATACTACGTGCTGGACGATGCGTTTCGCTGCCGCTACCTGGTCGGCGCGGCCGGGACGTCCTGCCCGGTGCGCCGAGCCCTGTTCGAGCCGTCCTTGCCGCGTGCCCGCGGCTTGCAAACGGCGACGCTCGAATTGGAGTTCCCGTACGATTGGCGGGACGCGGACTGCCATTTATGGTTCTTCGAGCATGGCTTGCCCGGCTACAGCTGGTACGTTCCCAAAGCCTCGGGCTGGCTCAATGTGGGAGTGGGCGGCATGGCGACGCGGCTGAAGCAGCGCGGCGAGAACATCCGGCAGCACTGGCAGCACCTGTCGGCGAAAATCCTGCGCGATTTCGGGATTCCCATCCCCGGCGAGCCGAAGGGTTATAGTTATTACGTTCGAGGTCCGCTGCCTGGCCGCATCGGCAATGCATTCCTCGCCGGCGATTCCGCCGGTCTTGCGACCCGCGATCTGTGCGAAGGAATCGGACCCGCAATCCGCAGCGGTGAGCGCGCGGCAGAATCGATCATTACCGGCGCTGAATACGATCTCGACGATGTCACCGGCGGCAGCCTCGGCGGCGGCATCTTGACTCGCTGGATGGATTGGGCCTTCACTCGCGGTGTAAGCCGTGTCCCCCTGATCAAAGATCTCGCGTCAAAATCAGCTTGAAGACCCGATGATCCGACGCACCGGTTAGACCCGCGCCGATGCCCGCCTCGATGTCCACCCATCGAGTGTTCATGTCGACGACCGCGAACACTTGATGAGATTGCCTGGCTGCGGGGAGAAAATGCGTGACCCGTCCGAAGTCATCGTACTCCTCCAGCGCTATCTTGTATTTTTCCGACAACGTCAGCGCCAAGCGGGTCGCAGGCACGAATTCGAGCTTCGAGAATCCATTCCACGAGTTATCCACGATGGGATTGAAAATGAAATCGAATCGGCCGAGGTGAGCGCCGATGATGGGACGGATCTCGGAGGTGTAGGTTCGTTGGTCCCAATGGGCTGTATTGAAGCTGAATTCGAGATTGACGCCGTAGAAGAACCGACGCTTGGCCGCATCGGGCGTGGCGAACAAGGTGCGGAGCTTCATTCCGTCGTATAAAACTCCGCCGCTGTGGGTGATCGTATAGAGGGGGAAATAGAGTCCCGCTTCGAACCACGGGGCGGCCCCATAGGCCCATTCGGCCACGCCGTTCAGCGACTTCTCGGGAACGACGGCGCCGGGGAACGCGGGAGCTAAGCTTCCGCTCGGCGTGAAGTTATTATGCACCGTGAGATTGACGGCTCCGGGCGGCGCGATGCCGGCATCGTAAACTTGAATCTCGTCCGTCTGGGCCCAGGCGCCGCATGCAGGTGCCAGCCATGCCGCCAGCATCGCGATGCCGACAGCGCGCCGAATCGGTCGAATAGCGGATCCGCGAAGCGGGAGGTGGGAGGAGTCCATGGATTTCGAATCTATCGTAGCAGGAGACGAAATGAACCAGCCAGTCCGTCGGAGCGCAGCGGTGGCCGTTCAATGATGCCGGCAACGCGGCGAGCCAACGGCGGGATGGTGACGGCGCCCCACGTCCTGGCCGCGGAATCGGGAGCACGAATTCTCACCGACGGTGGGACCGCGATTGAAGCGGCGCTCGCCACCGCGGCGACGCTTGCCGTGGTGTATCCGCATATGACGGGGCTGGGCGGCGATGGTTTCTGGCTGGTCGCGGAACCGGGCTGCGTGCCGCGAACGATCGATGGGGCGGGCCGCGCCGGCTCCCGAGTGAGCGCCACGCTGTATGAGGAGCGTGATATGCACGCCGTGCCATGGCGCGGCCCCCTGGCAGCCAACACGGTCGCAGGGGCCGTCTCGGCCTGGGCGGCGGCGTGGGAGATCAATGCGGAATGGCACGGTCGATTGTCGCTGTCGCGACTCCTCGAAGACGCCATTGCCTTAGGCTTGCGGGGGACCATCGTCACCGCGAGTCACTCGGATGCCGTCAATCGCTTCCGTGCCGAGCTCGAACCCTTGGCCGGCTTCAGCGCTCTGCACTTCATCCGCGGAGAGCCGCCCAACGCGGGCGACCGATTGGTTCAACCGGCGCTGGCGCGCACTCTTGCGGTTCTTGCCGGCGAAGGTCTGGAGAGCTTCTACACCGGTGCGCTTGCCGAACAGATGGCGGCCGAGTTGGCGGCGGCGGGCGCGCCTCTCGGCGCGGCGGACCTTGCGGCTCAAAGGGCGAGTGTGGGCAGACCCTTGAAAGTCTCACTGCCGGTGGCCGACCTCTACAACTGTGGGCCGCCATCGCAGGGGTTGGCATCCCTGTTGATCCTGGGCTTGTTTGCGCGGCTCAACGTGCCACGGGCCGACTCGTTCGATCATGTGCACGGAATCGTCGAGAGCACGAAAATCGCCTTCGCGATCCGCGATCGGGAAATCGGTCACCGGGACGATGATGGTTCCGCACTCCAGCGATATCTCACCGATGCCGAACTCGATCGCACCGCGCCCTCCATCGACCCGCGGCGTGCCGCCGCTTGGGCTGGCGGTGTGGGCGAAGGCGACACGGCCTGGTTTGGCGTGATCGACGCGAAGGGCAGGGCGGTGAGCGCCATTCAAAGTCTGTATTTCGAATTCGGTGCGGGCATCGGGCTGACGCAATCGGGTTTCGTGTGGCAGAACCGCGGTTGTGCATTTCAGCTCAAGGGTGCGGGTCCCAACGTTCTGGCACCGGGACGTAAGCCGTTTCACACCTTGAACCCGGCATTTGCGCGGTTCCGGGACGGCCGAACGATGGTATACGGCGCGATGGGGGGCGACGGCCAACCACAAACTCAGGCGGCGCTGTTCACTCGGTATGCCTTGTACAATCAGGATCTTCAGGACTCGATCTCGGGACCCCGGTGGGTGCTTGGCCGCACGTGGCGCGATGCGAGCACGTCATTGCGCTTGGAAGGCCGGTTTCCCGCCGAACTGTTTGCGGAACTGGCCGCGGCGGGACACTTGGTCGAACGAGCCGCCGATTTTGATCAGGCAATGGGCCACGCCGGTGCAATCGTGCATCGTCCGCTTGAGGGTTTCGAAGGAGCCAGCGATCCGCGCAGCGACGGCGCCGCCGTCGGTTGTTGAGCATCCTGCGTGCCGAGTGGACGCGCTGGTTGCCGCAGCTCGAACCAGTGGAGATGCCGCTGGGTCAGGTTCTCTATGAAGCGGGGGATACGCTCAAGCAACGTCTGTGCGGTGGGCCACATAGAGCGGACCGGTATGAGCCGCGCTGCGTGCTCTAGCGAACAGACCGACGTACCGGCCTCAATTAAACTGCGGTGCCGACCAGCTATCAGGAAGTTTCATTGCGCATCGCCAAAGAGCCTCGCGTCACGAACAGGTTGATTGCGGGCGTGCCCTCAAGAGACCGAGCCAGGCTGTTGGCGAATTGCGAGCAGGTCGACCTCGTGTTCGGCGACAGGTTGTCGGAGGCCGACAAGCCGATAAAACACGTGTACTTCCCGCTCGCCGGGTTTATCTCGCTGGTGGCCACCTTGGACGGACATCAGCCCTTGGAAATGGGCCTCGTGGGCAATGAGGGGATGCTGGGGGTGACTCTCAAGCTAGGCATCAAAACCGCGCCCATGCGAGCGGTCGTCCAAGGCACGGGGACGGCATTGCGCATGACCGGGTCAAATTTCACGCAGCTCCTAGGGCGCACCCCCGCCATGTTTCACATCCTCGACCGGTACCTCTACGTCTTGATGGCGCAGTTGACACGGTCCTCGGCGTGCACTCGATTTCATGAAATCGAGCCTCGACTCGCGCGCTGGTTGTTGATGACTCACGATCGCGCACACGCGGATCACTTTCATCTGACGCACGAGCTCCTCGCGGACATGCTCGGGGTCCGCAGAAGCGGCGTGTCCATCGCGGCGGGCGCGCTTCAGTTACGGAAGCTCATTCGCTATTCCCGCGGCGAGATCACGATCTTGAATCGCAGGGGTCTGGAGGCGGCGTCCTGCGAGTGCTACGGCGCCACGCAGGAGGACTATGCCAATGTTCTAGGGTAGCGGCGCGGAGCCTCGGACCGCGCCAACCTGACCCACCCGGCCCCGGGGCCCAGCAGCCTGTAGCCTTCGCGAGGGCGCATCGCCGGAAGCTTTTTTGAAACGATCAGCCGTGTGCTATATTTCTGGACGTTGCGCTGCAATGACAGGATGTAATTCGTTTCGCGGAGGACCGTCATCGCAACGGAAGCGAGAGTGCCCGTGACCTGTAACCCCCGAGAAAACCAGCTTCTGGCGGCATTGAAGGAACCCGAATGGGGGGAATGGGGCCCGCATCTGGAACTCGTGGACTTGCAGCTTGGGCAGGTGATCTCCGAGCCCGGCAGCAAATTAACTCACGTGTATTTTCCGACGTCGTGCATCGTCTCCTTGCTGTACGTGACGGAGGAAGGTGACTCCGCAGAAATTGCCGTCGTCGGTCACGAGGGCATTGTAGGGATTTCCCTGTTCATGGGGGGCGAGACGACGCCGAGCCGCGCCATCGTGCAGAGTTCCGGCAAAGCGTTCCGGCTCAAGGGCAGCGTGATGATGAAGGAGTTCGCCCGGGCCGGAACAGTCATGCATTTGTTGCTCCGCTACACGCAAGCCCTCATCACTCAGATGTCCCAGACCGCGGTCTGCAACCGCCACCACACCCTCGATCAGCAGCTTTGCCGTTGGCTCCTCTTGAGCTTGGACTGCCTGAGATCGAATGAACTCATCATGACTCAGGAGCTGATTGCGAACATGCTGGGTGTCCGACGTGAGGGAGTCACCGAGGTGGCTGGTGTATTGCACAAAACGGGGTTGATCGACTATCGACGAGGCCATATCACGGTGATTGATCGCGGCAGATTGGAAAAGCGCACCTGCGAGTGCTACGCGGTCGTCAAGAAAGAATATGACCGACTATTGCCAAGACCGACGGCTTTGTGATCGCGTCCATATGCCGAAAGTCGGGCAAAAATCGGGCCGGCACCAAGTCCTGCGGCGCAAAAAACGACCAACCTTCGGTCGCCTTTGCTATTTAGATTATGTACGGTAGCGCACAGACGAATTGCCATTCGCCCTCGTAGCTTTGGAGCGAGCGAGGAGAACGACGATTGCCACCGTACGCAACGTGGTTGAAGCAGATCCGGTCCGCATGCCGACGGGCTATTCCGCCCATCGGGTAGTTCTCGAGGCGATGCTGAACGAGGTGCTGGCCACGGAACTGGTCTGCGTTCTGCGATACCGCCGCTACTCCTTCATCACCAAACCTTCGCGGGCGGACGGGGTCAAGCCAAGCTTTCTACAGTATGCCCACTTGCAGCAGGAACAGGCCGACCGCATCGCCGAACGCATCGTGCAGTTGGGCGGCTCACCCCACGTCGACCCCAGCGACCTCGCCGCGAGGAGTCAGTCGCGATGTGCGGCGGGAGCGGATCTTCAAGACATGGTGAAAGAGGATCTTCTGTTCGTGCGAACAGCGATCGAGACTTACGATGACATGGTGCGGTATTTCGAGACACATGACCTCACGACGGCACGCATGCTCGCGTCGATCCTCGCGATTCATGAGCACCATGCGGAAGAATTGACGGTGCTGATGATCGGACTGACGCCGCCGCTGCACGGGTGAGTTCAGCAACCCCAGACTTTGGCGCAATCGCCGGTAGGGGAGAGGCTGCTCCCTTAAAACTAAATAACTCTTACAGATCAATAGATTAAATAAATTATGTGATATCACATCGAGTCGACCGTGGACTTTTGCGGTGCGCGAGGCGAGGATGCGACGGGCGGGGCCGCATTTCTTACGAGAGCGACAACAGTGACAGCATACCGGGACGCTTTCGATCAAGCGATGCGGTCGCCGGAGACCTTCTGGCGGCGGGCTGCCGAAGCGATCACCTGGTCAAGACCATTCGAACGCGTCCTGGATGACTCGCGCGCGCCGCTGTACCGCTGGTTCTCGGGCGGCGAACTCAACACCTGTTACAACGCCATCGACTTTCACGTCGAGAATGGCCGCGCCTCGCAAACGGCCGTCATCTATGACAGCCCGGTGACGGCGACAAAGCGTACCTTGTCCTATCGCGATCTATTGCAGCAGGTTGCGCGATTCGCTGGGGCGCTCTCGGCTCTGGGCGTGGTCAAGGGCGACCGCGTCGTGATTTACATGCCGATGATGCCGGAAACTCTCATCGCCATGTATGCCTGTGCTCGCATAGGCGCGATTCATTCGGTGGTCTTCGGTGGATTTGCCGCGAATGAACTGGCGGTCCGGATCGAGGATGCCGCACCTAAGATCGTGCTGTCGGCATCCTGCGGAATCGAAGGCACCCGGGTGGTGCCCTACAAGCCGCTGCTGGATGAAGCCATCAAACTCTCGAGCCATAAGCCGGAGCGCAGCGTGATCTTGCAGAGGCCGCAGCGGCGCTGCGATCTCGGGCCTTCCGATCTGGACTGGGAGGGAACGGCGGCGGCGGCGTCCCCCGTCACCTGTGTGCCGGTTGCGGCGACTGATCCTCTCTACATCTTGTATACGTCGGGCACGACCGGGAAGCCCAAGGGCGTGGTGCGGGACAACGGCGGGCACGCGGTGGCCCTGAAGTGGTCGATGCAATACGTGTACGGCGTCAACGCCGGCGACGTGTTCTGGGCAGCATCGGATTTCGGGTGGACGGTGGGCCACTCCTATATTGCTTATGCTCCCCTCCTGTTCGGCTGCACCACGGTCATCTACGAGGGCAAGCCCGTCGGCACTCCTGACCCCGGCGAGTTCTGGCGGGTCATCGAGGAACACCGGGTGAAGGTATTGTTCACGGCTCCCACCGCCATCCGCGCCATCAAGCGCGAAGATCCGACGGGCACATATCTCGGCCGCCACGACATTTCCGGTCTGCGGTATCTCTTTCTCGCCGGCGAGCGCCTCGATCCGGATACCTATCACTGGGCGCGGGGATTGTTGCAGCGGCCGGTCATCGATCACTGGTGGCAGACGGAGACCGGATGGCCGGTCGCGGCGAACTGCATGGGATTGGAGGCATTTCCGTTCAAGCCGGGTTCGCCGACCAAGGCCGTGCCCGGATACTGCGTGGAGATTCTCGATGGCGACGGCGTGGCAATGCCGCCGAACCAGGAAGGCGCGGTGGCTATCCGCCTACCGCTGCCGCCGGGGTCCATGCTGACATTGTGGAACGATGAGGCGCGGCTCAAGGATACGTACTTGACTCGGTATCCAGGATATTACCTGACCGGCGACGGCGGCTATATCGATGAGGATGAGTACATCTTCATCATGGGTCGCATTGACGACGTGATCATCGTCGCCGGTCACAATCTCTCGACCGGCAGCATGGAGGAGGCCTTGTCGAGCCATGAAAGCGTCGCCGAGTGCGCGGTGTTCGGGGTGAAGGATCCCCTGAAAACCCAAGTACCGCTGGCGCTGGTGGTGCTGAAGGTGAACGTTCGGCGCGATCCATCCGCCCTCGTCGCAGAGCTGGTCGAGCTCGTCCGAAACAAGGTCGGGCCGGTCGCCAATCTGAAGCAGATCGGGATCGTTGCACGCCTGCCCAAGACGCGTTCGGGCAAGGTGCTCCGCGGTACCATGCGGAAGATGGCGGATGGGGAGCCGTTCCAGATTCCCGCGACGATCGACGAACCGGCCGTGCTCGGCGACATTGGAAAGGCGTTGCGCTCGTTGGGCTACGCCCGCGAGTCCGGGTCTCGAATCGGTGGTATCGAATAGGTGCCCACCGCGTGAGCCACCATTCTTTCCTCGCCTTGCGAATATAGCGCAACTTCGCCGACGGCTAGCGTGCGGCCCACCTTGATGAGCCTGCACTTGCCGACAATGTCCCTGTCGGGCGAGGGTTTTCTCAGGAAATTGATTGTCAGGTTGGTCGTCACGGCCAGCGGAACGATACCGATGGTCGCGAGCACCGCTACGTAGAGGGCCACGTCGGCCACGGTCATCAGCACGGGCCCCGAGACCGTACCGCCGGGGCGCAGCTCGTCGGTTCCAACTCGATGCGTTATCGTGGCCGCGTTGCGGCCCGCCGCCTCGACGACGCACTTGTTCTGTGGAAACGCGCGCGCCAGGAAGTCGACGATTTCACTCTTGGTTGGCATGACGCGGAGCAAGACGGGCGGCGGCTGATGGCGCCGCCGCCCGCTTCACTCTAATCTATTCAATCGTCGAGCGAGATCGCTTGCGTGTACGCGTCCTGGTTGGGAGCGGTGACGCCCGGCTCACCACGGAAATCGGTCCAGCACGGATGCAATACGCCGTCGGACCCCAACGCCACCGCCGTATAGTCGCCGATGAACACTCCCTGCAGCACATTGCCAGTCACCAATCCGGCGGCCACGAACTGAATCTGTGGGTTCGAGGTCTGCGTGGTGACCCGGTGCACGCGACGGTGGCTTAAGCTGTTCAAATCCTCCGCATTCGCCGCGACATAGGCCATGTCGAGGCCGATGCCGTTCTGGTCGTACACGCGCGTATAGAAACTCACAGCCACCTGG
>Ga0179587_10000643_pt1 | contig 14763 bp, 9 predicted proteins | sample CZODoug2_1_08_16_FD_185932 | JGI IMG/M metagenome (GOLD analysis project Ga0179587, IMG submission 185932) | Vadose zone soil fungal communities from Angelo Coast Range Reserve, California, USA - CZODoug2_1_08_16fungal | ecosystem: Environmental > Terrestrial > Soil > Vadose zone | place: USA...
CGACGCCGCGTTCGAGCAGCTCCCGGACGTGCTGCGTGAACAAATCCAGAAATTGGCCCCCGAACTGCAACGACGCGAGGCTCCGGCCGCGCACTTAGCTCTCGCATTTCTCGCCATGCAGAACGGGAATTCTTCCCGGCAAGTTTCCGAGGGTGAACGAGCCCTCTCTTCCTCCGAGACCCCGCTCTCAGCGATGGTCTGTTCACAGGCCAAGATTCAACAGGCGCTCATGCACGAGCAATTCTCAGCGCTTGCTCATTGCGCGGCGCAGATTTTGACGCCTCGGCCATCCTCCAATTCTAGTTACGCGCTCGCTCGCGCATTGTTTGAGGCGGGGGATTGCGAGGCGTCTCTCAAATTGCTCTCCAGACTGGCACCCCCTGATCAGCATTCCCCGGAAGCGTCATATTGGCGGGCGCGTTGTTATGAGCGGTTAGCCACCGCCGCCTATCTCCGTCTCTTCCAGGCAGACCCGAACTCCTATCGCTTGCATCAGCTGATGGGTGATTTGCATGCCGCAAAGGGCAACGATGGAAAGGCCATAGAAGAATATCGGCTAGCTGTTACGTTGAAACCGACTCTGCCAAATCTGCATTACAGTCTGGGCCATCTGCTGTGGAAGGATCTCAAAGTTGGAGAAGCACGTCAGGAGCTTGAAGCCGAGCTGGCGTTAAATCCAAAAGACGCGGGCGCGCTCATCGACCTTGGCAATACTTACCTTCTGGAGCATCAGCCGGACAAAGCCCTCCCCTATCTAAGCCGGGCACTTGCAGCGAATCCTCAAAATCCTGACATACATCGTGACCTGGGCACTGCCTATTCCGAACTGGGCGACTACGCGAAGGCAGAAGCGGAATTCAAGATCGCCGTCTCCGCTGACCGTGATGGCTCGGTCCACTACAAGCTTGCCAAGGTCTATCAGGCACTTGGTCAAAAAGAGATGGCCGCGCGTGAGTTTGAACTCTCGACGGCGCGGAACGCGGAAACACACAGGAAACTTGAGCAGCAAAGGGAACGATTGGACGAAGTCGAGAAGTCGACCCAAGATCCGTAGGAGACAGGCAATCGGCAAAACATTGTCGTGGCCGGCGTCAGGGGCAGTTATGCTGGCGAGCTGTGAGGCCGCAGTTTGGATGGAATGGCAGAGACAGCAAGTTCGCTGCTTCTGGCTGCGCCGATATCAATTGACCTTCACATGAAATTGAAACATAGATTTCTTGGTTTTGTTTCGTGCCTTTGGGCGACTGGACTGTTCCTTCCCCCTACTTCCCATTGCGAGTTGGCCGTTAGTCAGCAGGGGATACCCCATGACGGCTCAATTCCCCAAAGAGAATCGTTCAAGAAGGGCCTCACGGCCTTAAAGGAGAATCGACTGGAGGCGGCGCTCGTAGAATTAACTGCCGCTGAACGCGAGGACACCAACGACCCCCGTGTCCACAATTTCCGGGGGATTGTGCTGGCCCGCTTGGGCCAAAGCACAGAGGCTGCTGCCGAGTACCAAGAGACCATTCGCTTGGACCCTCTCATGGAGGATGCGTACCGCAATCTCGGGCACCTCGAGTGGACTGAGCACAACCTCGAGCGAGCGCGTGCGGCACTCTTGCGCGCGGTGGGACTCTCGCCCAAGGACTCTTTTGCCCATTATTATCTCGGCAGAGTGCAACTCGATGGGCAGTTCTACGCTGAGGCGTTTCGGGAACTGGAGCTCTCGGATGTGCCGTGGCCTGCCGAACCAGGCTTTCTAATAGAAGCCGCGGAGGGATATCTAGCGCTAGGGCGGCAAGAAGATGCACGCAGGACGCTCCATCAGCTGGCATCACTCCCACTCGTTGATGCTCAATCGGTGCGCGTCGCTTCACTTCTCTTGGCCGTCCACGAGAATGACACCGCCATCGGTCTTTTACGAAAGTTGTGCGCCCGCCAGGGCGCTGCCCTAGCTCCCTGGGCCCAGTTCGACCTGGCGCTGGCGCACCTGCTCGCCGGGAGATACGACGATGCAGCTGATCAAGTCCAACTCTTCATCAGCGCCCTCCATTCGACGCGATCGGAATCTGACCACCTAGTCCCGTGGTGGTCGTTAGCCGGGATTGCGTACGCCCGGCTCGGCCAGGGTGATCGGGCAGCTGATGCTTTGCACCGCGCAGCCGTGCTGGCCCCGGACGGCGAAGAGCACTGGCTCAATTTGACACGCGAATTGATGGAACTGAGCCGTTACAGTGAAGCGATCTCTGCGGTTCAGGAAGGTCTTGTAGCTAGTCCTAAGTCCTACGCTTTGCATCTGCGGCTCGGAGCGGCGGACCTGTCGGCTGGGCGTTACCAGCAGGCGGAAACTGTTTTTCGGAATCTCGTGGAGGCCGGTGACCCCCTGCCGACGAGTTACATCGGATTGGCTCAGGTGTTGCTGCGCATGGGTCGGGCGGAAGAGGCTGCCTCCGAGCTCGCTGCCGCCCAGCGTAAATTGGGAGCAATATTCCTCATCAGTTATTTTCGAGGTTTGTCGCTCGATCGAGCAGGCCAGCAGGAGGAGGCAGTCCCTTCCTTTCAGGAAGCAATACGACTGAATCCGAGTAGCGCCGAAGCTCACTTGGAACTGGGCAAGACCGAGCTGAAAGTGGGGCGCGTAAATGATGCAATCGTTGAACTTGAAGAAGCGCTGCATCTGAGCCCGGGCAACGTACAGGCGCGGCGGGTGCTCAGCCAGGCCTATCAACGGGCGGGGGACGCCAAGCGCGCCGCAAATTATGCCGAGACTTCAGCCGAGTCGCGGCCAGCCACAGAGGGCGATCTGTTGGGTGACTTCGTGCTACCGGAGTGGCAAATGCCTGAGGAAAGCAAGAAAGACTAACCTTTCCACCAAGAGGACCTTTTTGAATCGTCAAACCACATTGCTTCACGTATCCATCGTTTGCCAGCTCGTCTTAGGCTCGGCCGGGTTCCGCGTGCTGGCTGGCGGTTTGGTTCCCGCTCAGGAGCAGGCAGCTTCGCAGAACGCCAAAGCTCCGTTAGTCAATTTCATCGATATTGGAGAGAAGGCTGGGCTAACGATGACAAATGTTTTCGGCGGAGTGGACACCAAGAAATACATCATCGAGACAACCGGAACCGGCATCGCCATTTTCGATTATGACAACGACGGGTGGCCCGACATTTTCATCGTAAATGGCACAACGCTGGAGGGCTTCGCCCCCGATAAGGCTCCCACGAACCATTTGTATCACAACAATCACGATGGAACTTTCACGGACGTGACTGAGAAAGCGGGACTTGTCGCGACGGGTTGGGGCCAGGGAGTTTGTGTCGGAGACTACGACAACGACGGATGGGAGGATCTCTACGTCACCTATTACGGCAAGAACCGGCTCTATCACAATAACCATGGTGTTTTCACGGAGACGGCCGAGAAAGCCGGGTTAGCCGGATCAGGAAAAGCTTGGGGTACCGGCTGTGCGTTTGTTGACTTCAACCGTGACGGACACCTGGATCTATTCGTTGCAAATTACGTAGATTTTAGTTTGTCCACGGCACTTGTACCGGGCGAAGGGACTTCCTGCACGTGGAAGGGAGTGCCGGTGATGTGCGGACCGCGTGGACTGCGCGGTTCGAAGAATATCCTTTATGAAAACCGAGGTGACGGCACCTTCGCGGACGTCACCACCAAGGCCCACATTGATCGCACCAACGGGCATTTCGCCTTCAGTGTTTCCACACTGGACTTTGATGACGATGGCTGGCCGGATATCTACGTGGCCTGTGACAGCGTGCCAAGCATCCTTTATCACAATAATCGCGATGGGACTTTCACGGATGTTGCGGTTATGGCGGGCGTTGCATTTAATGAAGACGGACGCGAACAAGCCGGCATGGGAACTACCGTGGCAGATTACAACGGCGACGGGCGGCTCGACATTTTCAAGACCAATTTCTCAGATGACACTCCAACTCTGTATCGCAACGACGGGGATGGAGTCTTTTCCGATGTCACGTATGGTGCCGGCTTAGGACACCATACGCAATACCTCGGTTGGGGCACCATGTTTCTTGACTTCGACAAAGATGGCTGGCCAGATCTGATCCTCGCTAACGGCCACGTCTATCCGGAAGTGGACAAGTATCACTTGGGGAGCACATATAAGGAGCAGCGCCTCCTCTATCACAACAACAGTGACGGGACTTTTACTGACATTTCTGCGGGTGCCGGCCCCGGTATCAATGCGACGTCGTCCGCGCGGGGTTTGGCTGTGGGTGATCTGTGGAACGATGGGCAACTCTCAGTGCTGATCAATAATGTGTATGCAACTCCGAGCTTGCTGGTGAACAGCATCCATTCCGGGAACCATTGGATTGCGTTTAAGACCATTGGTACCCGCTCTAATCGTGATGGGATCGGCGCAAAAATTAGTGTGAAGAATGGCGACAGAATGCTTGTCGATGAAGTGCGCAGCGGGTCCAGCTATATGTCGCAAAATGACATGCGGGTGCATTTCGGTCTTGGGGCTGCAACCAAGGCGGGACCTGTGCAGGTACGCTGGCCGAGTGGACTTACGGAGCGCTTCGACGATTTATCGGTAGATACGATCCACACTTTGAAGGAGGGTTCGGGCGTGATAGTCAGCACGACCCCGAAAAAACCATAAGGTAAAACAGCGCGCCGTTGCTTTTGATCTATTATTTCACTGTACTGGTTTCCTTTCCCACCCCACTGCCGGAAGATTCGTCGACCTGAAGAATTTGGTCGGTGTGGACATTCTTCAGGGTTTGACGGATTCCGCTGGGCCATCGAATTTCTATCGTTTCGGCGACGGTTTCTGTTCCCATGCCAAAATGGACGCGCTTATCGCTGGAGGAAAGATAGCTGCTCGCGGTCGTTACAGTTGCGACTTGGGTGAATCCCCCAGTCACAACTCGCACTTCCGCCCCGATGGCATCCCGGTTGCTCCTATGCCCGACTAGTTTCAAAATCAGCCAGTGATTAGTGGTTGAGGTCGCATTGTGCAGGACGTAGAGGGGTCCGTCATTGGTGGTCACGACTGCGTCTAGTCGACCGTCATTATCAATATCCCCGATCGCCATACCACGTCCCACCCAGGCTTCTCGAAAAACGCTGCCGGCAGCCGCCGAGACGTCTTCAAAGCCGTGGCCCATGTTCCGTGCCAACAACAGGGGTTCGCGGTAGCGGAGATTTGGAAAGGTCAATTCGATCGTGTCCAAGTCGTGCCCCTGAGCGACTAGGAGATCTTTCCATCCGTCGTTGTCATAATCCAGGAAGCGAACGCCCCATCCAGAATGGGTCATGGTCATGCGGCCGATGCCGGAGGGATAAGTCTCGTAGGTAAATGTGCCGTCGCCGTTATTCCGGTAGAGGGCATACATCTGGGTCGCAAGATCGGTAATCACCAAATCCGGGAAGCCATCGTTATTGTAGTCCGCGAAATCGACCCCCATTCCCGCAAACGCATGGCCCTCTCCATCGACGGCCACACCCGATACAAGGGAAACTTCCTCAAACGTGTCATGGCCTTTGTTGTGATAAAGGAATTCAGACATGGAATCGTTGGCAACAAAGAGATCGATATGCCCGTCGCGGTCGTAATCCGCAATGGCTACGCCCAGGCCTTTGCCCGGCTTTGCCAGGCCAAACTTATTCGAAACTTCGGTGAAGTGACCGTTGCCATCATTGTGGTAAACCAAGGGCGCAATAGGCTTGAAATAGTCGGGATGACAGTACGCGCGATAACCCTCCTTACGTTCGCCGCACCAGATATCGTCAAAGTCCCACGTCAGATACCGGAGGACGACTAATTCGAGCACACCATCCCCATCCAAGTCTACCCATGCGGCGCTGGTGGACCAGCCTCCACCGCCTACGCCCGCTTTTCCCGTCACATCGGCAAAGGTGCCATCACCATTGTTGTGATAGAGCTTGTTGCCTCCGTACGCCGTCACATATAGATCTTCGTAGCCATCATTATCGTAGTCCCCCACCGCAACCCCCATTCCGTATCCGACTCCCTCTAAGCCGGCCTTTTGCGTCACGTCTTCAAACGTGCCGTCTGGCTTCTGATGATAGAGTCGATTCCAGTACTGGGGACCCGACTTCTGCGGGATAGCTCCCTTGGGCGTCGGGTCGGTGAGCGGCGCCCCGTTGACCACGAAAATATCCAGGCGCCCGTCGTTGTCGTAGTCAAATAGGGCCACACCGGGGGCCATCGTTTCAATCAGGTATTTTTTCGAAGTGTGCGAGGCCATGTTCCGAAAATTAATTCCGAGTAGGGAGGTCGTATCGACAAACTTAGGGGAGATTTGTTTCGCTTGTTCTTCCACTGAGTCGCGCTGGGCTATAACTGGAAAAGCTGACGATACGACCATCGCCAAAAAGAATGGGAGTTGCCAGGGCAGGTGAAGTCTCATGTATCCCATCGGCTATCCTTGACGCGAGCGAACGCATGAGATCGAAGACATCTTACTTTACACGTGTTTTTCTCCATAGAGCGGCAATGCTGGTCCCTGGTTCTTTGCCCCAAAGCGTAGTATTCGGCGCAGAGGACGGGCATAGCCCGCCACCGTCATCCGCGCAGCGCATTCCAGCTCAACCAACCGGATCGGCCCGATGAAAAGAGAAGAAATAGTTGTACAATTGCAGCGTTTTCGAAGCTAAGGTAGAGGAAATTCCGCTTGCCAAAGTCGATCGTGCTTGGACCATAGCAATGAATAAGAGGACTTTTATCAGGCTCTTCTCTGCGATGATGGCCAGCCCCGTTATCTCGCCTCTCTTGGCCCGGGCGACAAAGGACAAACTGTCGAACTGGGCGGGTAATCTCGAATACAGTACCGACCGTTTGTACTCCGCCAACTCACTTGAAGAAGTGCGGAAGTACGTTAAGAAACAGCACAAATTAAAGGTGCTGGGAACGCGCCATTGCTTCAACAACATAGCAGATAGCACCGACAATTTCCTGTCCCTGAAGCCGATGGACGAAGTGGTTGCGCTGGACCCGGAGGCACACACCGTAACGGTCCATGCAGGGATGACATATGGTCAACTGTGTCCGCTCCTCCATAGCAAGGGTTTTGCTTTGCACAATCTTGCCTCGTTGCCGCATATTTCGATAGCTGGAGCGATCAGCACCGCAACGCATGGTTCGGGCGAAAAGAATGGCAATCTCGCGACGGCGGTGTCAGCACTTGAAATCGTAACGGCGGCCGGCGAAGTGGTTAAGCTATCCCGCCAACGAGACGGCGAGGCGTTTCTGGGAGCTGTTGTTGGACTTGGTGCGCTGGGCGTAATCACCGAGGTCACGCTCGATATTCAGCCATCCTTCCTGATGCGGCAGTATGTGTACGAAAACATGCCGCTTGCTGAAATGAAAGATCACTTTGATACCATCCAATCCAGCGCTTACAGCGTCAGCCTGTTTACGGACTGGCAGAACGAGCGCTTCAGTGAAATTTGGCTCAAGAGCCGCGTTGAAGATGGACATGCGTTTGATGCAACCTCGGAATTTTTCGGTGCGAAACGTGCTACCAAGAATCTGCATCCCATTGCTGAACTGTCCGCCGAGAACTGTACTGAGCAGATGGGCGTTCCAGGTCCTTGGTACGAACGACTGCCGCACTTTCGTATGGGCTTCACGCCTAGTGCGGGTAAAGAGTTGCAAACGGAGTACTTCGTGCCCCGCCAGAATGCCGTCGAAGCAATTCTGGCAGTTGAACGACTGCGCGATCAGATCAGTCCGCACTTGATGATTTCGGAAATCCGGGCGATCGCCGCCGACAATTTATGGTTGAGTCCTTGTTACGAACAGCCTTGCGTGACCATTCACTTCACCTGGAAACAGGACTGGCCAGCGGTGAAAATGCTGATGCCGTTAATTGAAAAAGAATTGGCTCCACTTAAGGCCCGGCCGCACTGGGGAAAACTGTTTAGCATGCCGCCGGCGGAGCTGCACTCTATTTATAAGAAGTTGCCCGACTTTATGCAATTGAGCAAGAAGTACGACCCGCACGGCAAGTTCCGCAATGAATTTCTGGGCACCAATATCTTCAACAGTTAAGGCTCGGTTCGCGTTGAGACACATCAAATAGCAAGTTTTGAGCTCGCTGACTCAAGAACGGTTTGCGCGGACTTCTCGTCAGAGACGCCTGCGTCAAGCATCTGAACGTTATCCGTTCAAGGGTGCACTCGAAATGAACAGACCGATACAGCCAGTGCCTCGCACCGCTATACGCCCGCGAGTCGGATGGACAAACGCCGGCGGATTCAATTAACGATTCCTCTGTGGGATCCAGGGCGGCTTGACTCACGAGCAATCAGGCCCAACACGCCAAGGAGTGTCCTCAACGAAAACGTGAAAAGCATGTCGGAAAGCACAGCAGAGCTCGCTGCCAAGTTTGGCTGCGCCTATTTTTGATCGTGCCGAGCGCGTCACCAGCTAGGACTCGAAATGAATTAGGACGAGTTCCGGAGATGCGCCAAGTCGCATGGGCGGACCCCACGTGCCAGCGCCGCTGGTGGTGTAGACCAGGAGACGCCCGAGACGCTTCAACCCGTAGACGAACGGTCCGTAGATGCGCGAGGTGACCCAGGTCCAAGGGAAAAACTGCCCTCGATGCGTGTGCCCGGAAAGCTGCAAGGAGACGCCCTCCTCTTCCGCGATCTGCAGTTGATCGGGAGCGTGCGCGAGCAAAATGCTGGGGCGCTTGGGGTCGAGCGATGCCTTCCGCAGAATGGAGCGGAAAGTGTCGGAATGAACGAGAGCACCATGGTGCACGCCGACGAGGTCCACGCCATCAAGGGATATCTTTTCGTTGTCCAATACGCGGATACCGGAAGCGCGGACCGCGTCGAGGTATTTCGAGTGGTTCGAGAATTCTTCGTGATTCCCTGCAACGAAAAACGCGCCCAGCGGTGGGGCTAGGTGCACCCAAGGCTTGGCCACCTTTTCGAGGTTGGCGGACGTTCCGTCAAAGAGATCACCCGTAATAAAGACCACGTCGGGTCGAAGCCGTAAGAGCATGTGGACGATCCGCTGCGTGAAACCGCGGCCCCGCACATGTCCCAGGTGCACGTCACTGACCAGAGCTGCCACTCGGCCTCGCCAAGATTCCGGGAGGTTCGCAAGTTTCACGGAGATTCGCCTCACGCGAATCCAGAAGGCATTGATGATGGCGCACGCGCTGGCACACGCGGCGAGGACAAAAAACAAAAGCGCGATCGTTTGTTTGTGAACCGGGAGGCCTAGAAGCACTGTCGCAGTACGCGTAAGCCATGATAAGGACGCTGCCAGGAAGAAAAAGCTTAGCATCCCAAGCCAGACGGCAGAGATCGTATAGAAAATTCGAATCAGCATATTCGAGTAGCGGAATGCAAGAAGAGAAGTGATGACAAAACTGACCGAAAGCAAAACCAGAATGATCTTCGCCGCCGATACACCTGGAGTCTTTGCAGCCCCCATGAAACTCATCCAAGTGGCGTAGACAAACCAGTGTACAGCAAAAAGAATTGCCTGAATGATGCTCGTGAATATCGTCATGCGGGCGCGCATTTGTGAAGCCTCGTTTGCGGCCTACTCTCGCCGAGCAACTGAAGAACGGCCGGGCATTGCCGCACCTATCTGCCTGCCATAGGTTAGATGTTTGAAAATGAAATCAGACACATCCTTATAGGAAGTCCTTTTGAGCGTGTTTATGCGCAAGCCGGTCCCCAACGGTAACACTCGTGCCATCAGCTTAACGGCTGGAACCGGAAGTTCGAGCCGCCAAAGTCGATGAGAACAAAAGTGCGCGGTGTAAGGCGAGGCGGCCAGCGGAATCATTTCTCCGTCCAGACTTCTGGTCTTCAGTGATTGCGTCACTTATCGAGCGGCGAAAGAAATGCGCGTGACATTTGGCGCGGAAGCAAATCCGCGTCCAAGCACTTTCCTCGTTGACCGTGAGTCGCTAAGATAATCACCATGTCCTATCAACTCAGTCGTCGTAGCTTTATCCTCGCCAGCGGGATCACCGCGCTTGCGTCAACCCGAGTCCTCGGCGCCAACGACACCCTGCGCGTCGGAGTGATCGGCGCTGGCGGCCGCATGGGCGACCTGCTCAATGCCGCCGACCACTTCGGCCACTACCAGATCGTCGCGGTTAGCGATGTTTATGGACCGCGACGCGACGCCGTCAAACTACGTTCCAATGGCATCGCAACCACCCATGTGGATTATCGCGAAGTCCTCGAGCAGCCGATCGATGCCGTCATTATCGCTTCGCCCGATCACTGGCATGTGCGCATGGCGGTCGACGCCCTGGCAGCAGGCAAAGACGTCTATCTTGAAAAGCCAGTCACCCACACGATTGAGGAAGGCGCCGCCCTCAGCCGTGCGGTCCGCTCCAGCAAGCAAGTCCTGCAGTGCGGCATGCAGCAGCGCAGCTGGAGCCACTTTCGCGATGCCGTCGATCTCATTCAGGGAGGAAGCCTGGGGCGCGTACCCCAGGTCAGAACCTATTGGTGGCAGAACTATCATGTTTTCATGGCCACCAAACCGGTCGATACCCAGGTCCTTGATTGGAAGCAGTGGCTCGGCGGCGCTCCCGATCAGCCCTTCAGCGAAGAAAAGTTCTACCGCTGGCGCTGGTTCTGGAATTTCGGTGGCGGCGCCATGACCGACCTCTTCACCCACTGGATCGACGTCGTGCACTGGGCCATGAAAACCGATCAACCTCGCGATGTGCAGATGCTCGCCGATAAATACATCTTCGAGCAATGGGATTGTCCCGACACCGTTCAGGCAGCTCTCCGCTATCCCGGCGTCGATGTCGTCTACGAGGGCATGATGGCCTCCTCGATCGACGACGGCGGCCTCGAGTTCCGCGGCACGAACGCAACCCTGAAGCTCAACCGCAGCGGCTTTGGCGTCTATCACGAGGGCGTGCCGGCCAAGGACAATCCGGTCGTCAAGGCAGACAGCTTCCGCGATGGCACCATCGACCACATGCAGAATTTCTTCGATTGCATCAAGACCCGCAAAGAGCCCAACGCGCCAGTGGAAACCGGAGTTGCCGCAGCCCGCGCCGGCCAGATCGCCAATCTGGCCTACCGCGGCACCGGTCAGATAGCCTGGCCGCAGAAAAACCGGGCTTGAGCCTGCTTGCGGAATTCGCCCAGAGCACTCCGATAAGGCGGCGCGAACTCCAGGTCGCTGCCGGGGGACCGTAGATAGACAAACTTCGATGTGTGACCCACACCCCGCGCCACTCTCGGACCTGGGGTGACGCGACGGGACCAAGAAAAGAGAGTACAGTCAAACCATGACAACCACTAAGCGACAGACGACAACACTTGTGCTTTGGGCTGTCATTTGGGCGCTTGCCCTTATCGTCTCCGCTTTCGTCTTTAGAGGCAATCCCATCAAGGACTGGATTCAATCAGTTCTGTTTGCTGTCGGAATTACTGTTTGGCTCTGGCTCTGGCAATCTCAACGACAAGCTGGCCTTCGCGGCTGACTAGAATCTTCAGACTGCATCGGATCTTAAGACGTTCGAGCAAATAGGGCTTGTGTTTGACGGAGTGAAACCACAATTCACCGCCGTGTTGAAGAAATGGCTCCTCGCGGCCGCGCGCGAAAATTCGAACAGCGCCTGATGACAGAGATTAGCTCATGTTTAGAGGCGCTGATTGCGGAGAGTAGGCTAAGTCAGCTACCGAGCAACCGTTGTCTGAAGTGACCTCGACACCAATATCCCCGATTCCCTTGACACGGGTTGCTAACCATTCGAAACTGGCATAGTCTAACTATGTCAGGAGTGGCGACTTGCATCGAGACGAGATACCTCCCGGAACACTCTATCTGCTGATCTTGAAGACTCTGGCGCGATCAGGTGAGATGCATGGATATGAGATCGCCAATTCCATTCAGCGGATATCGGATGACATCCTCCAAGTCGAAGAAGGCTCCCTGTATCCCGCGCTGCAGCGGATGCTGGTCAAAGGCTGGGTGACCGCGAAGTGGGGCACGACGGCCGGCAACCGCCGGGCCCGCTACTACCAACTAACCGCGGCGGGACGAAAACAATTAAACGTGGAAATGTCGCAATTTGAACGCGTCATCGGAGCGATCACGCGTGTGATCGAGGCCGTCTGAAAGGAGCTCCGTGATGGACTGGCTGGGCGAACTTGCAAGACGGCTCAGGATGCTGATTCATCGGCGACAGTTTGATGCGGAACTCGAAGAGGAGATGCGCCTGCATTTGGAATTGCGCCAACACGAACAGCTCCACTCCGGAATGACGGAGGGTGATGCTCGAGCCGCAGCCCGTCGCCGGTTCGGCAACACAACGTACCTGAAGGAAGAAAGTCACATAGCGTGGGGCTGGGAATGGTTCGAGAACCTGGCGCAGGACGCCCGCTACGGTCTGCGCATGCTGCGCAAATCTCCAGGCTTCAGCACAGTCGCCGTCCTGACGATTGCCTTGGGCATCGGAGCGACGACCGCCATTTTCAGCGTCGTCGATGCCACGCTGTTGCATCCCCTGCCGTACCCCCAACCGGAGCAGCTCGTAAGTATCGAGGATGATCTTCCCGGCGTTGGCGCTCAGGACGTAGGGATGTCCCAACCTGAGTGGCAGGATCTTCAGCGTTCCGGCATTTTCGAATACGTCTCGCCTACGTGGTTTGACGAAAATAATCTTACAGGCTCATCTCAACCTGCACGCGTCCGCTTGCTTATCGTCGCGCCAAATTATTTCGCGCTTCTGGCCGTCAAGCCGCAGTTGGGCCGCGCTTTCAATCCCGGGGATCACTCGCCCGGGCTTACGCTGGAAGTCCTGATCAGCGACGGCCTGTGGAAGCGGGCGTTCGGCGGCGACCCGCATATTTTGGACCGGAGCATCCGGCTCGACACCGACTTGTATCGGATCGTCGGCGTCATGCCACAGGGTTTCGACGCCCCGGGACGAATTACGGAAGAAAGGAACATCGAGGTCTGGGCCGCCACTAGTTTTTACGGCCCGCCTATGTCTGATCACCCGCCGCGGAGCGGGAGAAACCTCCCGACAGCCGTCGCCCGGCTGAAGCCTGGAGTGACGATTGCGGCGGCGCAAAGCCGACTGGACGCGCTTGTCGCCGCTTTGCAGAAGGAATTCCCGGAGGATTATCCGAAGCCGAGCGCGTGGACTGTGCGGCTGGTGCCGCTCAAAGAAAGGGTAGTCGGCAATATTCGACAATCACTAATTCTGCTACTTGGCGCCGTGGGATTGGTCCTGCTGATCGGCTGCGTCAATGTCGCCAATCTGCTGTTGGCTCGCGCCTGCGCGAGAGGACGCGAAATGGCCATTCGCCAGGCGCTCGGGGCCGCGCGGCTGCGGCTGACCAGCCAGTTGTTGACGGAGAGTTTGTTTCTTTCCCTGCTCGGCGGGATTGCCGGTTTAGCGATTCTTTTCTGCACCAAGGGATTTCTGCTGCGATTCGTGCCTGACAGCCTGCCGCGGCTCAACGACATATCGATTAGCTGGAGCGTTTTGCTGTTCGCTCTCGGCGCTTCTGTCGTGGCCGGCGCTATTTTCGGTCTGGCCCCTGCTTTGCATGCGGGCCGGGTCGACCTGACTCATTCGCTCAAAGAAGCAGCGCGCGGCTCGACCGGTTCCGGGGAGCAAGCGCGATCTCGCCGAAGTCTGGTGGTAATCGAGTTTGCTCTCTCGTTGGTGCTGATGGTTGCTGCCGGACTTTTGCTCCGCAGTTTCCGGGACTTAGTGAATGTGCGACTCGGATTCACTCCACAAAACGTAATGGCGGTCCGGACGAGGCTGCCTTTCCCCAATGATCCAAAGACTGACACCTACGCTACCCCTGCGCAAGAGGAGCCGTTCTTTCGTGAATTGCTTCGCCGCAGTAGAGCGCTGCCGAGAGTCGAAGAGGCAGCCCTCGGAGATACCGCGTCCATTCCGTTAGACGAGAGTCTACGGGATCTAAAACTGATAGCCGAGGGCCAGTTCTTATTCACAGTCGAGGGACCCGACATTCAGAGCGCCAAGCCTGCGGTGGTAGAACGGTCAAGCGTTACGCCGGAGTATTTTCATTTGCTGAAAATGCCTTTGCTGCGAGGCCGCTCGTTCGACGAATCGGACAACGATAGGGCGCCGCAAGTCGCCGTGATCAATGAAGCCTTCGCGCGGACGTACTGGCCAAACCAAAATCCCATCGGCAAGCGTTTCAGGAAAGCCAGAGCGGATTCGCCCTGGACTACCATAGTGGGCATCATCGCCAACGCAAGGACAGAATCGCTAGCGGAAGCGGGCGTTCCCAAAATCTATCTAGACTTGTATCAGACCGGGGGAAAACGCTTGGCGATATTTCTACGCGGACATTTGGACACCGCTGCAATTCCAGATGAAGTGCGCGAGCAAGTGCAATCCGTCGATCCAGCGCTTCCCGTTTTCGGTGCACAGGCGCTCAACGAAACGGTATCTGCGTCTCTCTCCGAGAGGCGATTCTCGATGGAAATAGTTGCGCTGTTCGCTCTGATCGCCTTGCTGCTCGCGGGGCTCGGAATTTACGGAGTGATTTCGTACATCGTAAGCGAGCGCACACACGAGATCGGGATTCGCCTCGCACTTGGTGCAGAAAGGAGGAGCATCCTGCAGATGGTCTTGGGTCAAGGATTAGGGCTCGTCATTGCTGGTGCTGCGGTTGGACTCGTTGGTGCCGTGGTCGTGTCACATCTGATGACCGGACTGCTGTACGGCGTGAGACCAACAGATCCTCTGACCTTTGTGGTGGTCGCGCTT